>Ga0134122_10000002_pt1 | contig 136226 bp, 250 predicted proteins | sample KB302_FD_96461 | JGI IMG/M metagenome (GOLD analysis project Ga0134122, IMG submission 96461) | Terrestrial soil microbial communities without Nitrogen fertilizer from Kellogg Biological Station, Michigan, USA - KB3-0-2 | ecosystem: Environmental > Terrestrial > Soil > Unclassified ... | reverse complement strand
TGTCGGCCGACCGCTGGATGCTTTCGTTCAGCCGGTCTAGGGCCTCTTGTTTCATGGTGTCACGCAGATCTGCCCATAGCTCCTTTTCAGAGCGGTACGAGCAGCACCCGAGAGAGTCGAAGGCCCGGTATCCGTTCCACTCGACTTTCACGACGACGTAGCACCATGCGGCCAGGTTGCCGCGTGCGAGCTCGCGCCGCACCCAATCGTTCGTTTCTTCGTCGATCGCGTCGTCACCCGACGCCATCGCGTTCCCTTCGATCGCCGCGTCTTCCTCTTCTAACGAGAAGGAAAACTCGACGTCTGCCTCCGTGAGAGGCTTGAACCTTCGTTCGCCAGCCATTGTCCACTTCCCTTTCGTTGCGATGGCTTTCAGCCGTCCGAGTGAAAATCTTCGCGCTTGTCGGGCCCCACTGAGTCCACGAGAGTTTCGCCGCAGTTTTCACATGCGTCCGGGACGTCCACCCAATCGTCGAATTCGTCCGAGACGACTTCGCATTCGTGCTCGTGATCACACTCCCGACACCAGATTGACTTGGTTTTCATCGGTCCACTCCCTTTCAATCGTGTGAGTCAGACTCGCCGCGCATGAAGCCGTCGATGTAGCCCCGCGCGTAGGCCTCGCGCGCTTGCTCGACGGGACGCCAGCCTTTCGCTGTGTGCTCGTAGAGCTCGCCTGACCGTACCGTTGGACCGAAGGACAGAAACGCACTTTGCGCGCCACTGCCGAAGTCTGCGTAGCCATCGGCGAAACCGAGATTCGTGGGATTGAACCAAGAGAGCCACTCCGCGCCCGTCGCTTCCGGATGCCCCAGATCGAATTCCTCACGCGCGCAGAGAAGCGCTTCCGTCCACGTTTCGCCAACGACTGGCGTGAAACCCTTGCGAACGATCGCGAGCCCGCCGCTCCGTGAGCCTTCCTTGCCCGGCTGCACGACCTTGGCCGAGTACTCGCCTCCGAGAACGCACCCAACCAGCCGGCTCATTTGCACGTCCGACAATGAATCGAGGCTTTTCATCGGTTCCACTTCCCTTTCCGGCGCTCCCACTTCTCGGCGCCAACACAAGAGGAGGCCAGGAACAGCCCCCGGCTGCCGCCGGAGGCCCGCCGGCGGCCTCGTCGTTACCATAAGTGACGTTATGGTAACGTCATAGCCCTGTTCGTGTCCATAGGTTTGTATTATGGTAACGTCGTATCGGTCGTCCAGCAGAGCCGAAAGGGGGGCTGTTCCTCGCCTCCTCCTGTGAGCCCCGTGGGAAGCGGGCAAGAAAGGGAAGCGACGATGGCGAGCAGATTCGAAAGGGAGCAAGCGCGGGCAATACGGACCGCGCAATCGGCAAATAGAGCGCTCTCGGCCTGGTCCGTGACGTTCGCAGAGGGCGGGAATCGACGGATCGCGATTGTCTTCGCGGTCAGCCAGCGCGGCGCAGCAAGCCTCGGCGCCTTTCTAGGTGGAATCGTCCGGGTTGGCCCGGCCCACGTGAGGGATCTGCCGGCCGCAATCGCTCGTGCGATCGACGCCGCGCCCGTCGCAACCTACGCCGCGCCGGCTCCGTCTGAACGCGAGCGCGCTCGTGACTACTTGCGGGGGCTCGCAGAGCGCCCGTCTGACGCCGCGGTCCGCTCGGTACTCGGGACCGTTGTCCGCCGGCGCGCCGTTGGCGAACCCCGCCGGCCCCTCACCGTACGCGTCGCTTGCCAAGCCGGCGAGCCGTGCGTCGGGGAGTACACTCTCACAGGGGGCCGCTTCGCGGCATGAGTGACGATGGCGTACACCTACCACGACTTGATCCGAGATCTCAGGCAGGGGCCGATCTGCTTCCCCGGCGGATACACCAAGCGGTTCGTTCTTTCTGACGGGGAGTGGGCAACGTTCGAAGCCGTCAAAAAGGATCTGTTTCAGGTAGCGCGCGCCACGCGCGACCAAGCCAGGGACGGCTTCCGAGTCATCGCATGCGACGTCTATTGGGAAGGCCCAACCGAAGAATGCGCGCTTTCCGGTGATCTCATCGAGAGCGAGTACGGAGATCCAAACGCAGAGGTCGCATCGTGAACCCTCATTGGCGGAGCGGGCGGAACCCCGACGGTTCTCTCAGGCCCATGTCGTGCTGCGGATCCATGTCCGGCCACACACACTCGTGCTTTCTAGTCAGTGACCGCGCGCGCAAGCTCCCGGATCACAGGCCCGACGAGCCATGCGAGCACTGCGATCGCATGCGCGCCGCGCGCGGCCAATCCTTCGAGGCGCAGTCACCAGAATGACCTCTCTTCCCATCGACTTTGCTCGACTGGCAGCGGTACTGCGCGCTCGCACCCCGATCCCTCTTGGCCACTACAGCTGCGTAATCCGCAACCAGCGCATTCCACTGCTCGACTACGCCACTGCGTGCGCGCTCTACGAAGCCGCGCGCGGAAGCGGAGTAGACGCAGCACTCACGTCCGACACAGAGCTCATTCGCCGCAACTGGGGAGTACGTCAATCATGATCCACGTCGAAACCAAAACCCTCCCGGACTCGCTCCGCTCTGCGCTCGAGTCCTTGGGCTACTTCCGTCGCGACATAGACGTGACGGTGAGAGAATCCTTTCACCCGTCGAAGGCCTACGGCACGGGCTACCGCGCCGCGTGCGTCGTCGTGAACCTATCGACCGGCGAGCGAAGAGCCGAGGTCGGGGACTGGGGCGGATCCAACATTCACCACGCCGCTCCCGTCGACTATGCCGATTCCCTGGCGCTCGCGCCGGGCTTCGCCGCGATCCATGGGAGCATCGGACACAAGGCTTTCTTGAGCCTTGTCATCCACCCCGATAACGCAGCGCGGTTCCTTCCGGAAAAGAAAGAGCTCTCGCCGCGCGTACGCTGGATCCTGTACTGCTACGACGGGCTAAACCCCCGGGGACGGAAGAACGAATTCGAACGCCACGGCGCGCCGCTCGCTTCCGAGCTCAATGCGCTCGTTGCCGCGGGGTACCTGAAGACGAACAAGGCCGGCGCGTCGCAGATCACTACCGCCGGCAAGAACGCCTTGGACCGCAGGGGAGGCGAATGGATCGAATTCGCCGCGCCAGATCGGAGTCCCGAATGACCAACACCACACTGAACATTCTGAAAGAATTCTGGGCCGGGTTCGGGCGCCTGCCGCTCTACGATACGGGATTCGATGACGCGACCCGGGGGGCGGCGCGCGCAGACGACGCTGCCGAGATGATCGAACAGCTGATGTACCTCAAGGGGTACGCCGATTGTGCACGGCTCGCCTGCCCCTACATGGGCATCTATTGGCGCATCGCGCACGATCTGGGATGCATCGCCGGCACACTCGTCTGTCGACTTCAGGCTGACCGAGACAACGAGCGGCCGTTCGACGCTGCTCAAGCGCACGCCCTCATCCGCACGTTCACCGGCGAGCTCGCCGAGCTCTGTCGACAGAAGGGAGCGGCATAAATGGGCGCGGCTTCACACGTCTGGGTGTCGTCTCGCGTGTCGGACGCCTACTATCACTTCATCGTCACGCGCGGCATGGCGACGTACCCACGGGTGCGCGTCGCGTTCGCCCTCTCGTCTCGCGAGTCTGGCCACATCTCGAGTCGCATCGACTACGGCGGCGCCGACATGGTCGAAGACGTGGACAGCCGGGCACAATGGTACCTGGACCCCGAGGCCTTCGCGGCCTGGCGTGCGCAGCGCACCCTCGGATTCCTCGGCGACTTGGAATCGATGGGGGCGGAGTCCTTCGACCCCTGTCACGAGTGCGGCGAGATCGCGCACGAGCATTGGTGCTCTCAACCAGGGAGCGACGAGGCCCCATGACAGCAGAGCTTTACAAGACCGTACAGACCAGGGTCTGGGGCGTCGAATTCGACGTGTCGTGCCGCATCAAGCTACGGCAGACGATCTCGCACCCCGTCGTACGCGTCACCCGTCACGTTCTCAGGCTGACCAAGGAGCACTTGCGGATGCGAACGCCGACCTGCGGCATGGTGAGCGAGAGCGACGTCGAGCACGAACGCTACCTCATCCTCGACGAGCACGACGACCACGAGCTCATCGACTACATCGTATCGAGGGAGGAAGGCCTCCACGAGGTCGACTCTCTTCGCAACAAGCTCGCACGCGCCAGCCTGGCGCAGTGCTCGGAAGATCGAGAGTGACCATGGCAACGGCGACCGTCGAGCACACCTACCGCGAGAGCGAGCTCCGCGAATACGTCGCGTGGCTTCGGCCGGAGATCGCTCGCATCGAAGCGGGCGGCGCCTGGCCCCCGTGGATGACTAAGGAACAAGAGCTCACCCGGCTTCGCGGCGAGCTCGAATGGTGCGAGAGCATCTTACGGAGGGGCCAATGAACGCCCATGAACAGCAACGTCGACTGCGGCTCGCACAGGCCTACACGCAGGGCTGGGATACCGGAGCGCGTGGCTGGCCGTGCGATCTCGGTCGATACACCGCCGTCTCGCCGGCTTGGCTTTCGGCCTACGAGGCCGGGCACGTTGCGGGCACCCTGGCCCGCACCAAGTCACACGACGACGCAGCCACGTATGCGGACGAGGCCGAGTCACCCCCATGAAATTCACTGTCGAACCCTACCACGGGCAAGTGCGCCGGCGAGGCTGCCGCACGATGGCCGGAGAGCCTACCGACTTCGTGGACCCGCTGAGCGGCCAACCGCTTCTCAGCGTGCCCGCGCTCACGATCACCGAAACGGTTTCCGACACGTGGTGCGGCCACTGCGTGCAATGGATCCCGACGGACGGCGTGCTCGGCCCCTTGCGGTTCATGGCCAGGCACCGAGACGGAGACTGCAGAAAGGACGACGAACAATGACCCACGCTGACGAATACGGCGAAGGCCTTCAGGCCCTGAAGGAACTCGCGCTCGCCATTCGGCGCGTTGCGGAAACAATCACGGACGCAGGGACGAGAGATGACCTGCAGCTCCTCGCGGGTATCGCGCGTGGCCTGTCGGTTCGCTTCGAACGCTATCAACCGGAAGGAAGACTTCGATGAGCACCTTCGACGTGGAAGAAGACGAGTGCGTTGTCTGCGGCCTGACGCCGCATCTGGCGAACGCGGATTGCCCCGGCAACGGCCTGCTAGGTGCTCTAGACACCGCGCTTCATCCGAACGCCGTGCAGTGGCTCGCTGCCGACCGGCGTCGGGAGCTCAGGGTGCAGCACCTCGGAAACGGTCACTGGCCGTGGGAGGTGACGGCTGTCCACGAGAACACGAACTCCATGAACGTTCGAGGGCCGACGCTGCCGGTCGCCTCGTTCCGAGCGCTGCCACGAGCTGCGCAACGAGGAAAGCTCGAGCCGTGACTCTCTATCGCTGGACAATCGAGTATTCGCTCGCCGGAGCGGAGCCGACGGAGCACGCATTCGATGTTCCCACTGCGCAAGACGCGCTCACGCTCTTCCGTTTCTATTGTATTTCCAAACGCGGCCCGCGCGGGTCCCTGCCTCCCGTCCACCTTGTGAACATGCGCTGTGAGGAACTCGGCGCGGCTCCCGTGTCGCGCGCGGCGACGGGACCTTGGCTTGCGGCCGGAGACCACAAGCCGAAGGACCACAAACCGGTGCTTGCAAGACTGGCATCTGGCCAGTGCTACGTCGCAATCTGGATGGTCAGCAAACGCTGGTCGCTCGGAAGTCCCGATCTGGACGACCTTGCCAAGACGATCACTCACTGGGCGGAGATCAATCCGCAGGACTAGCGAACCATGAAACACCTCCTTTTGCTCGCGAGCATTCTCGTCACCGCCTGCGGCGGCGCTGACTTTTCCACCGCCCCGCCGGAGGCCGCGGGCGGCGAAGAAAGCGACAGCGCTCCGATCGCAGCCGGGGGCGCATCCACCGGCGGGAGCGCCGGCTCGGGCGGACAAGCGGCCGCCGTAACAGGCGGCGCCAGCGCAACCGGTGGGAACGCCGGGCACGGCGCGGCAGGAGCCCAGCCGACGGGCGGCTCATCCGGCACCGGCGGCGTCACGAACGATGCTGGCACCGGCGGCGCACCGCCGAACACCGGAGGCACGGACAGCGGCCCCCTGCCCGACTGCATTCACGAACTCTGCTGCAACAATGTGCTCTGTCCCGAATGCCCGGCTTCGACTGGTGGCGGGTGCTGCATCGAAGGCCCGGGCAGCGAGAGGCGCTGCGGCTGCCTTGTAATGATCCAGGGTCCCGCGTTCGTCTGTCAGTAAGGAAAGGGTCTCTCTACCGTGAAACCAGTAGTCATTACCCAAGACGCGGCGCAACGAGCGCTCGTGAAGCTAGACCGCCTGCGGATTCAAGTGTCGATGCTACGCACGGCGTGCGAGCTCGCGCTCCGCTGGGTCAAGAACATGCGCATCGTACCCGGCGGAGAGCGTGACAAGCTCCGCCAGGCGCTAGAGCTCGCGCTTGGTAGTAGCGAACCAGACAACACAGAGGAGTAGGCAGAATGCTCTTCCAAGTCTGGTCACCGGACGACGGTGACGAAACGAGCGCTCGCATAATCTGCTGCATCGGACCGGAACTGGCTGCGGAGCTCTTCGTAAACAACTTCCACAGCGACTTCGACTACGCGAACCACGTGCGCGTGACCGTACGCGACGACGATGGCCAAGAGACCGAATGGGACGTCGAAGCCCGTAGCGAGATCCATTTTTACGCCAAGGAGCGCGACAGATGACACCCGAGGTTCCCTTCTGGCTCACCGTCACCTTCTCGCTCGGCGTCGGCTTTGTGCTCGGAGGCGCTGCGATGAGCCTGCTCCTCGGTCGACCGAAGCCGCGCCAGTGTGCGGCCCTGGCCACTGGGATGGCCAAGGGTCGCCGCTGCAAGCTCGAGGCAGACCACGAGGGTCCGCATTGTTGCAAGGACCCGTACAACGGCCTGGAGCTCTTTCACTGGGATCAGGCGGGTCCGCTCGGCTATTCGTTGAAAACACGGAAGAAGACAGACTGGGGAGCGAACTGATGACACGCGATCAAAGACAGGTAGCGGTCTACCGCTGGGTCGTCGAGACGTTCGGAGAGCCGAACGCCAACGTCACCGAGCGCGTGCTCCGTTTCTTCGAAGAGGCCGTGGAGCTCGCTCAGGCGGAATCGATCGCGATCGACCAACTGCACGCGATCATTTCCCACGTGTACCGTAAGCCGCCGGGGAAGCCGAGGCAGGAAGTGGGCGGCATCGGCACGACGCTACTCGCCTACTGCGAAGCGAAGGGCATCTCCGCCGAGGCGGCAGAAGAAGCCGAGTGGCAGCGCATTCAATCGATCAAACCCGAATTCTTTCGGCAGCGACACAACCTGAAGGCCGATGCCGGCATCGCCAAAACGGCGCCGCCGTTGCGAGGAGAAAAACCCAGTGAGTGAACTACAGGCACGAAAAGACATTCTACAAGCCGTCAACATGCGGCTAGGTCACGCCGAGGACGACCACTACCGCGCGACCCTAGCTTTCAACGGAGCGGATCTGACGGTTCAACACGGACAATCCGGAAAGACTCGCGGAGAGATTTTGCGCGAATACGAAGAAGAGCTCGCGCGCTGGAAGCGAGCTGTCGCGCTCGCAGAAAAGATTCTTTGAAGGATGACAACCCCGTCCGAGCTAAAGCTGGAGCGGGTCGTCGAGCCGAGCCACATTCGCCGAGGGCGACTGGCGACATCGCCGACCTGGTACGTGCGTAATCTCACGACCGGCGCGCTCTGGCGTTTCCCGACTAAACGGGCCGCGAATCGCTTCATCGAGCGCGGGGGCTGCCCCATCAGTCCTCACCCGCGGTTTGGCTGTCGCGAGTGCGACGGTTCTCTGAGAGAGCTTGGAATCACATGAGAGGCTTTGCCGAACGCGAGATCTTCACCTCGCGAGAGATCGACTTCCTACGAGAGGCGACTCGGCTAGTCGACAAGGCGCCGTACGAAACCGCCGGGGCTCTAGTCCGGTGCCACGAGCTCGCGCGCGCAGTCGGCCACGTCTTGGGTCTTCCTGTTTGCGACGGGCGCTTCGGCTTCGTCGAGCATTCCTGGCTCTGGATCCCCCACGAGGGTGAGAGCTTCGACGGATTCAATCCGGGCGAGAAGTGGCAGTTGCCGGCGATCCTCGACGTCTATGTTCCAGGCGCGCTCCCGCAAGTGCAGCTCATCGACGCTCAGAGCGTGGGCCTGCCCGCGCGCTACGTCTACGAACGGCAGCGCACCGACATCGACGACAAGATCGTCCAGAAGCTCATAGAGCACTTCGAGCTCGTCCAACACTTCGACAAGGCGCTCTAGAAACGCGCCGCTTCGCCATGTCCAAAGTCCTCGCCTACCAGACCGGTGTCACCTATCCGGGTTTCACCGACGTCGATCGCGAATCGCTCGCCAGGGTCTTCGCGCTCTACGACTTCTCGAGATCGGCGCGGCGCCTCCGAGAGTTCGATCGCCACCGGGCCCTCGCCGCGACAGCGGCGGGCATCGGGACGCAGAGGCGGGATGGCCTTCGCGTCTCGGCGCTCGTCGGGCGCGACGGCAGTCACATCGCCTCGTTTCAAGTAGAGCGCCTCGTCCAGCACGGACGGGAGCGAGCAGAGAGCGTGCCCGGCGCACGCGTGTATTCGACGAAGGAGGGGATCTTCACTTCCGGGCCTGCGCACGGACAAGATCTCGCCGACTGCCGCGCGTTCGCTGACGAGCTCCGGCAGAAAGCAGAACGGCTCGTGACGCACGCCAACACCGGCGCCGTCTCACGTGCCGTATCCTACATGATCGAGGAATCGCGAGCCTTCCGGTTCATCACCAAAGGGAGCTACATCCTCCTTGCCGGAGAGCCGACTGCCGATCGCGTGATTGGCGCCCTTCGCGCGATTCGGAAAGAGTTCTACGACCCGGCCGCGCGTACGGGCCTTCGAGCCTCCGTCGTCGAGATCTTGGACAACGAAGAGAACCGAAGCGCCGTGACCGATGCCGTACTGGACGACGCCGAACGCACCGTCCTTGCCGTCATCGAGCAGCTCATTGCCGATAGCCGGGATGCCCCGGCCCGGAACATGACTTTCGAAAAGCACTGCGAAGACGCGAGGAAGGTCCTCGGCGGCCTAAAGGCCGCCAGACATGTCCCTGCCAAAGAGATCGCGCGCCTCGAAAAACTTGTGCAGGGCGTCGTCGACTCGTACACTCTGGCCAAGAGCCCGTCGGAATTGTCCGTTCCCGACTGGCTCACCGAAGCGTCTCGTGCTCTCGGCGGAAACGATCCATGACCACCATTCTCCGCGCCTACAAGACCGAGCTCGATCCGACTGACGAGCAGCGGGTCGTGCTCGCGCGACATGTCGCCGGCGCGCGAGTGGCCCACAACTGGGCCTTGGAAAAATGGAAAGAGCTCGACGGGACCCGCGGGGTCGCGCTCGGCTGCCGGGCGCTCGCGGGCATCGACGCCAAAGGCGGGGAGGCTGCGGCTCTCTTCGGCTACTGCCTTGCAGCTCTCATTCGCGGCGAGCCCGTGAAGGTGCGTACGCCGAAATCAGAGGCGGGCTCGCGCTACCGCTATCGCCCTGCCTCGGGCGTACAGCTTCCTGACTTCCGCGCTGGTCGAGTCGACTGGTACTCGCAGCTCGTCTCCGCCAAGGAAGAGCAACCCGAGCGCTTTGGCTGGCTCTCTGAGCTCTCTGCATTCGCCATCCGCGAAGCCGTGCTCGACGTCGCGGACGGCTGGAAGCACTTCTTCGAGCACCTCAAGGCCGGCCGCTACGCGAGCGCCGGACCGCCGCGGTTTCGCGGGCGGCAGCGCGCGAGCTATCACAGTGACCAACCCGATCCGATTCGAGTGACGGAGCGCGCAGTCAAAATCCCTGGCGTCGGCTGGGTGAGAATGAAGGAACGCGGCTACCTTCCGGTCACCGAGGAAAACTCTCATCGCTTCATCGGCGGTGGCAAAGCATGCGGGCTCGGCGTATCCGAGAAGGACGGCCGCTGGTACGTCGCACTTCGATGCGAAGTCCCTCGCCCCTTTCCGCAAAAGCGCGGTCCCGGGCGTGCTCTCGCGATGCACCAGACCAAGCGAGTCCCCGGCAGGGAGCTCGGCGTAGAAGTCGGAGTCCGTGTTCTTGCCGTTGCTTCCACCGGCGAGCGCGCGGGGCACGTGTGGCACTCGCCACTTCGGGACGACCGGCGCATCGACAAGTTCGAGATGCTTCGCAAGCGGTGGGAACGGCGGATGGCTCGCCGATGGAAGGACGGGGTGAAAACCCGCGACCAAAGCCAGGGCTGGAAAGAAGCGGCCATGCGAGTCGCTCATTACCACGCGCGCATCAAATCCCTTCGCGACGACGTCTGCGGCAAGGCCGCTCGTCAGATCGCCGACATGGGCGCCGAGACCGTCCGGATGCGAGGACCCGGCATTGCGAAGATGCTCTCGCGCGCCGGAAAGCGCGGAGACGCCGCGCGCACTCGAAACCGACTTGCCAAAAATGTTCACGCCGCTCGCATGGGAGATCTCAGGCGACGGCTCGAGTACAAGCAGGCGTGGGCCGGCGGTCGCCTCGAGCTCGTTCCGATAGAGGAGCCGACGACGAACCGATGCTCGGCCTGTAATGCCGTGCGCGACACGAACGCCGGCTATCCGACGTTCATGTGCCCGACGTGCGGGTATCAGGAAGATCGCGACGACAATTCGGCGATCAATCTATTGAACTACCGGGCGCCTTCGGGCGACCCAGCAGCAGGCCCGCGGAGCGCGGGTTTGAAACCCCCGAAAGGGGATAACGGCCGGCGGAAGCGGACGGCACGGGCGGAGGAGAAATCCTCTGTCACGGCCCCGCATGGCGACGTAACAAGCGCCCCAGGCCCCGGCAATCGGGTTTCCGGAGCGTCGCACTCAGTGCGACCAATCGACGCCTATCACGAAGTTCCTTTCGAGCAGTCTGGTGACGCCCATCTAGGATCTAGGCAATTCGGCCTGGATACGGCCTTGTTCGGAGCCGACGATCCGAACCGCTCGCAAATCGAGCCCCAACGCAGCGAGTTTCCAGGTCTCCTGGCGCACCGAGCGGGGGGCACCTCGTGACGGGCGGCGCTTGTCAGGCCATAGTCAGTCTCCTGGGATCTGCGCTGATCGCGCAGCGGGGGGCACCTCGTGACGGGCGGCGCTTGTCAGACGACTCTCGTCGCCACCGGTGTGTTCGCGCTGGCGAAAGCGGGGGGCACCTCGTGACGGGCGGCGCTTGTCAGAGGTTCGCCCCTGGGTGCAGTCGCATGTCGCTCGCCGGAGCGAGGGGCACCTCGTGACGGGCGACGCTTGTCAGAAGGTGACTTGTACGAGCACGACCCGCTCGAGGGGAATCTCGTGACGGGCGCCGCTTATCAGTACCCGGGCGTCATCGTACGACGCTTCCCGTTCAACGGGCGAGGGGGCACCTCGTGACGGGCGGCGCTTGTCAGACTGGTGCGACCACGGAAGCAACGCGCGCACCGAGCTCTTGGGAGGCACCTCGTGACGGACGCCGAGTTGTCAGTCGTTGCTCTGACGCTGCGAGCAGAGAACGCTCCGTCACTCGCGAGTCACCTCGTGACGGGCGGCGCTTGTCAGATGTCAATTCTCCATTTGTTTCCTCCGCGGCTTTGCGGAGGAGAAAGCACCTTCGTGACGGGCGACGCTTGTCAATCGCTCGACCCCGAAGTCGTTCGGTCGACGACCGCAGCGGTCTCGAAAGTCGCTTCGTGACGGGCGGCGCTTGTCAGGCGCGGTACCTCTCGTGACGGGCAGCGATTGTCAGGTCCAGTAGCACCTCGTGATGGGCGGCGATTATCAGCGGCGTGAGCTGATCGGATGACACTTCGGAATAGACTTCGTAACAGGCGTCCATTGTCAGGGGCGCGGTCGATCGATGACTGAATCCAACAAACCTCCGGTGAATTCCTGCGTACGCGTGTGGCTCGACGAGCCCTACGTTTCGCTGAGCTACGAATTCAACGGCATTCCTGCCATGCAGCTCATGTTTCGCCGAACGCTCGTCGAAGCGGCGCTCGTAAAACTTCCGGACCTTCTTGAGGGAGGAGCCCCTGACCGTGTCGAGATTCTGACAGAGCTCGCCGACATGGTCCGCATCGTTCTCTCTGGAGGCCCGGGTCAAGTGATGCCCGCGTGGGCGGACGACGCGGACGACAGCATCATGGGGATGCTCATGGGGTTCGTATCGTGAGCACGCGGCCCGTAGCGCTCGACGAACAACTCGCCGCGCTAGCCACTGTGGCCATGCGAGAACGCGCCAGTCCGGACGTTCACGTCCTGGCGCTCGAGGTAACGGCCTCGAGCTCGAATCGTCGCGACACGATGCGACTCCTCGTGGACGAACTCCACCGTCGGTTCCGATATGCTCCGGATCCCACCGAGGTTTTGGGCTCGATGCCGCGCACGCCTGGAAACACCGTGGATGTCGATGACGCCTGCATCTTCGTTGCGGCGCTCGCCGGAAGCCTAGGGATCTGCTGTCGGTTCGTGGCGGCACGCTACGATCGCTCCTGGACTCTCTTTCTCGACTACGAGACCGAGGATGGGCGCTGGGAAACAATCGATCCGCTTCGCCATCCCGGGCTCAAGGCTCCCGACGAGCGCATCGAGGGCCCGGGTCTCGGAGGCGCCGAGCGGTACTTCGCTGACGGCGAAGGAGGGAAGCGCTCTTGATCGCTCCCGCGCGCGGCCGCCCTCGTATCGTGACCACCCGTGAGGTCGTTCGGGCACTCGACAGCTCGCGCTCGCTTCGCGAGGCGGCGAATAAGCTCGGCGTCTGGCATGGGGCCATCACGCAGCGCACCGAGCAGGAGATCATCCTGGCCCGTGCACGGATGCAAGAACGGAGGCCGAAAATCCGATGACCTGGTTTCAGATACTTCACACGGACGGCGGCGCCTTCTTCGTTCTTGTCATCCAAGGACGAGTGGCTTCAATGTCCTCGCGTGCTCCGCTTCAAATCGGCGCCGTCTGGGCAAAAGCAGCCGAGGCAATGCGGCGCAACGGATGGATGATCAAAGAGCTCAACAGTCTACCGTCATGAAGTTTTCTCTCTCTGACCGACAAAAAGGCATGCTCGCGGGCTGCTTTCGCTGCTGCCACATCGCCGACACGTGGGGCGCGCCGTGCGTCTTTCCGCGCGGCTCCGGGCAGCACCGGACCGTCGACTCGCTAGTCGCGCGCGGGCTTCTTCAGTTCCGGTGCATGGGCTACGACATCGACGGCGAAGTCGAGGGCGACGTGGCGCTCTTCGAGCCGACCGACGCCGGCGTCGCACTCGCTCTCGAGCTCGGCCTCGTCGAGCCCGGCTACTGCATGAAGGGCGTCGGCTGGGGTCTTCGCGCGGCATGCACGGGCTTCGATCCATTCGGCAACAAGCGAGACGACGACGGGAACATCGTGAGACAGACAGGGACATGACGATATCGGATGCCCCCTCCACGTGCTGCGCCGGCAAGGGCTGCGCCAACTGTGGCCACACCGGCATGCTCGAAGAGCAGCCGCTCGCCGAGCTACAGTACTTCAATGACGCTGACAACGCGCATGACGGGCCGGGCTGGTACTACTGGGACGACGAGTACCGCGACGAAGGAAGCGTGGGCGCTTTTGCCACGCGCGAAGAGGCCATTCTGCACGCGACGGACGCCGGCTACCGGCTAGCGGGGCCCGACTCATGAAGCAGTCGCTGCTGCAGAGCCTACTCAGTCAGGCGCACGCTCAGTTCCTGTTCTGGAAGTGGGATCGCGAATACCTTGCCGCGTCGCGCCGGTTTCAAGGATGCTCGCATGCTCGCACCGGGTTCGTGGACGTTGGCACCGTACTCGAGAAGTGCCGTGACTGCTGGGCACTTCGGGTGCCGGCGTTTGATGGATCCGACTCGCTGCAGTGGACGCCGAACTCGGCGTCGCCGAGACATGCGCAATGGGTGAGCGAACCAGCACGGTCTCCGGTGCAGCCATGAAGCGGTCGCAATCCGCTACAGCGGACGAGCCGGTTACTGGAATACTCGTGCAGACCACCAGGGTGAAGCTATCGCTACCCCAGTGCCGCATGCTCCTAGAGCTCGCCGAGCCGAATCGGAACAAGGACGGCACCTGGTACTTTCCTCGCAAGAATCTCGCCACCCTGAGAATTCTCGCAGCCCACGGGCTCGCGGCATGCACGGACAGCTCACGCGATCGGTTCGGCTATCGACTCACCACGCTGGGCAAGGGCTATGCGCGCGCGCTGGAGAACGCCGGATTGCAAACCACGCTGCGAAACCATCGTCGCGCGAGACGCCCAAAATGAGACCCGCCATCTACCTCGGAGACCACACGGTGCTCGCTGTCACGCACTGGGGAGACAAGATCTACGTCGACACACGCGACACGAGCCTCGCCCCGCACCTCATGCTCGACGGCATGTGGGAGGAGTGGGTCACCAAAGCCTTCCTGGCAAAGCTCTCCGAAGCGCCGGGAGCCACCGTCATCGATGTCGGCGCAAACTTCGGCTGGTACACGCTACTCGCCTGTCGTTTCGCGAGCGCCCGCGTGTACGCCTTCGAGCCGAACGTGCACCTCTGCGAGCTTCTCGCTCGCAGCCTGACCGTCAACGGGTACAGAAAGCGCTGCACTCTCTTGCCGGCGGCGTGCGGGTCCGAAAGGGACATGCGAACGCTTGTCGTCGATCCTCAGGCGCTCGGCGGCGCGAGCCTTGTCAGTCATACTGACGATCCAGCGCTCCAGCGTCAGTCGGTCCTCGTCGTGCGGCTCGACGACGAGATAGAGAACGACCCGCTGGCAGCGCCGATCATCCTGAAGATCGACGTCGAGGGCTTCGAGCCAGAAGTGCTGGGAGGCGCGCCGAAGCTCCTCGACCGGAAACCGACCATCTTTCTCGAGCACCACCGTGCCGAGAAAAACATCGAACTCCTGGCCATGTTGAAAGACCGAGGGTTCTGTCTCCAGCACGTACGGCACTCGGGACATCTCGGGCCGCCGATGGAAGTCTCTCAGGCGGCAGAGATCGAAGACGCCGAAACCATCCTGTGCACGCCATGACTGAAGACCTAAAAACTCTCCTCCAGAAAGCGCTCGAGGAAACGATCAACATCGACTCCGCCGTCAAAGCCCTCGAAGGAGAGCTCGCGATGGCCGAGGAGACCACGGCGGGGCTCCACAACGACATCGATAAGCTCGAAACGAAGCTCGAGGCCCGCTTTCCAGATCCGGAGTTCATCGCGGCCAGTATCCACGATTTTCTCTGGAGAGAGGGCTACGCGCCCGAGGGCTTACCCTGGAAGTGCGCGCCGTCCGCGTGGCAACGCGCGCTCCGCATGGCGGCAATGGAGCTATACGGAGGCTAGTACTCGGGGTGGACCAGGAGCTCGAACCAGGTAGAATTACGGACGTCGTGGCGGAACGACGCTCGGCAAGGATCACCGTCGAAGAACTCCGGACGATCCTCCTTACGGATCCGGAGGCATTCGAACATGAAGTGCAAGGGCTCATCGGCTCATGCACTGATGCGGTGACTAAACGCTTCTGGACTGACGTCCAAGAGTTCGCCAGGCATGAGCGCTCGGCAAAGACCAAAAGAGAGCCTCGGGGCAGATGAGCTATTTTTTCGTACTCGCAGTCTTCTTTCTCCTAGAGAACGTGTGCCTCATTGGCTTCGGATACTTTCTGGGGCGCCCTGCCGGCATTGCCGCCGAGCGGCTTCGCGTCGTGCACATCTTCGAGGTCGCTCTCGGAACCGTGTCGAGCGGCGCGGTCCGGAAGGTTCTCCGCCGCATCGACGGCACGTACACCGACGCCGAGTTCCGCGAGGCGCTCGTTCGCGAGTGCGAGCACCGAGAAAACGAGCGCGCATACATGAGGGAGATGATCGCAGATCTCGAGAACCGGACTCGGAAGCAGGAGCGCCTTTTATGAGCAAGCCCGACGAACCAGGCGCGCGTCCGCGCGCGGAGGAGACTGCAACCATGGGCCACGTAACAGACATCTTCGGCGGCGTAGCCGACGAGTCAAGGCAACGTCGGAACGGGCACTTCTGGGTCGGCCTCGACACCAAGGTCGAACACTGCATGCACTGCCGGTACAGCCCAGCGGCGGCGCCGACCGAGTGCCCAGGGCCGCCTTACTGCACCGTGTGCGGCGAGCACCTGGATGCCCACCACGACAGCAGCCGAGCGGACTTCGAGAAGGCTTTGGCAGCGCTCCGACCGGTGGTGGACGACGCAACATACGAACGCGCGAAGGAGGCGATGTTCCGGGACCGACCGCCGAAGAAAGATCATACGTTCGTTCGCGCGCCGCCTAAGATGACAGACAGGGAGACTCCTTCCCCATGAGCAGGCGCGGCCCCGAATGCGTCGATCCGCCCGGCAAGAAGCACCCGACCTGGTTCGCGGATTGGGAGCTCCACGAGAACGGCCTCAGCGTCAGCTTCCGCATGTGGGAAGTGCAGGCCTACGAGGACGACGGTCGCAATATCTTCGTCAAAAAGGACACTGGCGACTCGCGGGATCTCATGCACCGGAGCTACGATCCGCTCGAGTGCGAACCGCGCATCACTGGCTTCCGCAAATGGGACGGCTGCACGCAGTGGTTCGCGCCGACTGAAGACGACGTGGACAGGCTTTTGTTCCATGTCGACGACATGGAAGACTTCGAGGCCTCCCACGCAGCAATGCGGAACGTGTTTCGCGTTTGCGCTGAGATGATTGGAGACAAGTGGGACGGAGGCGAGCAATGAAGCTCGAAAACCTCGAACCGCACGTCTTCTACGAAGTTCGCATGGAGTTCAAGGACGGCATCTGCACCGAGTCCATTAGGCGCGCGGAGCCGGCACCAAAGCCCATTGGGCCTCTCTTCTTGTGTCCCTTCCACGACTACGAACAATTCGAGAGCGGGCCGTGCCCAGACTGCTACGACGATGGCGACTACTACGAGTGAGACCATGAGCCACGACTGCGAGTACGACCTGTCCGAAACGATCGGATCTCTCGATGGGTGGGCCAATCACGGTAAGAGGATGTATCCGATCGAAACGGCCTTCTCGGCCGTGCACTGGCTAGAGCGGATGCCGGCAGAAGCGCACGAGTGGCCCTGCTTCACTGACGGCTACGGCGCGACGGTTTCGCTCTCGGACACGCTGAATCTCTTGCGGGGCTGGCTTTGCGACGACACACCGAACATGCCGGACAGGACCGGCGAGGCGGCCCTCCACTGGCTGAAGCTCATGGACGAACGGCAATCCCGATGAAGCTCCACGCAGAGCTCGTCGTCGTGACCTCGTGCGCGCTAGTCGCCCTCTCTTCGTTCGAGCTCGGTCTCGACGTCGGACAGAGCGACAGTCGCGACTCAAAAGAGGAGCTCGAGATAGTCCTCGCGCAAAAGATCCTTGCTCAGGACGAACTCCAGAGAGAAGAGCAAGGCTGTGACCGAATCTTTTCCTGGTACGAGCGCTGCCTCGACGGTCGCACGTGCACTGACGCGCTCCCGCCTCTAGAGCTCCACCGCGAGTTCGAGCTCCCGGCTCTTCCGCACATGCGGCCTCCTTGGGAGAAGAGCAGGGGCGCAGAGTGAAGCGCGGCCCATGATCATCCTCACCCATCACGCTGTCGAGCAGTACATCTCGCGCTGCGACCGAAGCCTGTCCCCTGCCGCGGCTCACAAAGAGCTCGAGACTCAGATCCGCTACGCAACGCGGCTTAGAGAGCGGACGCACAAGGGCGACTCGCTCTGGGAACTCCCGAGCGGCACGCTCGTCGTGACGAAACCAGGGCCGGACGGGGACGTCGCGGTCACGCTTCTCCGGTCGGCAAGCGGCTCGCCGAATCGGCACATGCCGACCGAAGAGGAAATGGAACTCCTCCTCGAGCGCGTCGCCGAAGAGCCGTCGCTTACCGAAAGCGGCCCGCGAGAGATTGCGTTTCAAATCCGCCTGAAGTGCTCGCCGACACGGGCAAACGCCTCGCTCGTGAGAGAGCGTCTCGAGCGGGCGCTCGGCGGAGCCGTCGGCAGCCTCGTGAAGAACGGGATCGCCGGCGCTGTCATCGAAGAGCTCGAGTTCACCGTCACCGAGAAAGAGTCCCCATGATAGCTCCCTGGATAGAAACCCTAAGCGGCAAACGCTTCGACCTGCTCGCACCCGATGCGGACGCCGTCGATCTCACTGACCTGTCGCACAGCCTGGCGCACCTCAGTCGCTTCACTGGGCACACGGCGCGCTCGTACTCCGTCGGCGAGCACTGCCTCTGGGTCTGGAAGCTCATCGAGCTCGAATATCCGGAGGACTACCTGCTGCAGCTCCTCGGTCAGTTTCACGATGGCCACGAGGCGTACACCGGAGATGTCTCTGGCCCGCTAAAGGCCGCTCTTCGACTCCTAGAGTCCCGGTCACGCGCGACCGGAGATCCGCGCTTCACGCCGAAACCGGTCACGTCCTCGCTCGATGCGATCAACGCGCGCGTGCAGCGCGCTGTCCTCCAGCACTTCGGCCTCACGGCCCCAACGCCCTGGCAGGATACCGTCATCAAGGGGGCGGACATGCGGATGCTCTCGACCGAACACCTCTGCCCCGCTCTCATGCCGAATGCCGGCGTCCACGAGTGGGAGGCCGATGCAACGGCGCCCGTGACCGGCCTGCTCGATGGCTCGATCGTCCTCGAGCCAGAGAAGATGGTTTCTGGCACGCCGCACAAACTACCGCGGACGGTACGCTTTCCTGCGCGCGTCGCGCTGCAAACCCCGCCCACCGAGCGACCAACTTATTCTTCCCCGGCCCTCCCCATTTTCGAAGACGACGTCGCCTTCCTCTTCAAGCAGAACGCCATGCGCCTGCTCTCCCTTTTCTCCCAGCAGCGCTCTTCCTTCGCCATGCAGAGTCGACCATGAAAAAGTTTCTGGACGTTGTCATTGTTATGGCGGCGCTCTTGGGTCTCAGTGCAATGGCTTGGCTTTTCTGGCGCCTTCGTGCGCACGACGAATGCTGGAGCAGCATGCCTCAAGCTCCGCACGCGTCCTCCAGGCCGGCAGCTTTCATTCAGGGACCGAACGGTCCTCTCTTCTGTTCGAGCTCAGAAACCGGCACGTATCTCGTGCTCGAGTGTCGCTCGCTTCGCACTGTCTTGTGCCCATAGGCCGTCCATGCCGAGAGGAAAACTGAAAACCGCCAAGCAGTCTCGTACGGCAGGGGCGATTCGGCGAGCGATCGGAGCCGGGCCGAATGAAGAGGTCCACGTGTCGTCGAGACCGGCCGAGAGGCTCCCCGGCATGCCGGCGCCCGCCGCGCCGCCCGTCGACTTCGAGGCGCTTCGGGAGCTCGACACGATCGCCCTGAAAGAGATGGGCTGCGGCGCGTGGGACGCGCCAGACGCCGACGGAAAGGCGCTCATGCTCTTTCCTGCCGAGTGGTACTCGAGCATCCCGAACGGCACCGAGGTCGTATCGATCATAGGCCGCAGGATCTTTTTTATCCGCGGCCACACCAGCCGCGACGTGGGCTTCGGCTGCCTTGCCTACGGATTTCGAGTGAGACATCGCAAGCGGAGACCATCGTGAGCTTCGGATTTCCCGGGCGGCGGTACATGAACGAGTTTGACAGGGCGGCGCCGCCCGACCTCCTCCTCGACATTCGGGAAGAGCACGGGGGCATCGTGCAGCGCATCAGCAACGGCTCGAGCCTTGCGTGGGTCTTCCGTTGCCCTGGCAGCATCTCTCCCAAGTCGCGCTTCCTCTTGAAGTCGATCGGCTTTCGCTTCCATCCCGGACTACGCGAATGGCGCCGCTGGGACTCAGTTGTCCCGGCACCACCCACAGAAACCGACGAGGACGGGAGCCCACTCGAGGACGACGACTGAAGAGAAAGGTCCTTACATGTCCGAGAACATGAGTAACGAACAACTCGACTACGCAACGAATCTCATCAAGTCCCGCGTCGACTGGTCGAAGTACCCGACGCTCGCGGCGCGGTTTCGTGAGCTCCCAACGGGCGAGTGCGAATGGCGAGAGCTCGTCCTGTTTTCGCTCTTTTGCCTCGAAGAAGACGGCAACGCCGCGCTCCGCGGTAAGCCGCTCCTTCGAGAGTGCCTCGACGCACTGAACTGGTGTAGCGGCTCGGACGACTTCCAGCTCGGAGGCAAAGCCCAGATCGGCTGGGACAAGGTCGTCAGGCCGCTTCAGAAGCGCCTCATGGCCCTGCTCGGCGACGACTGAAGCTACTTCCGGATCGCTCGCGCAACGATCGCGAACGCGAAGATACCGACGCTGCCGAGGATGAGGGGTTTCCAGCCGACGGACTTCGCTGCTTCGTTCGCAGCAAAACCGAGCATACCGACGCCGGCTGCCGTGGCGACGAGACCCACCTCTGCGTTGCCTTCGAACGGCTCCGTCTTGAAGAGATCTCCGTCCCGAATCGATCGGCCCGCTTGGTAAGCGACGACGCCGCCGCCGAGGATTGCGGAGAACGCGAGGAACGCCGTCTGCCTATCGGCTTCGGTTTCTGGAATGACGCTGAGCTCCACGGCGCGGCTCCTTTCCCTAAAGCAGTAGCACGCTCATGCTGAGCGCGGTGATCGTCAGATCGATATCCCCCGTTTCCTTCGCGCCGACGACGCGGAGAGTGTCCCCGCTCGCAAGCGTCACGCGTCGCTGACAGGTGACGGACGCCTCTCCATCCGTGGAAACGGCCGTCGTGGGAGACATGTTGGCTGCTTGGACGCCGGCCGCGCTCGACGCATTGGTGAAAATAGCGCCGCCGGTCAAGTCGCCGTTCTGAGCGATGCCCATCGCCGTCGTCTGTCCGGTGTGCGCGCCGCCGACGAAGTAGGAAATGCTGGCGAGAACGAGTGCCGGCCTCGTGGGGCCAGTGTACGTGAGGAGCGCGCCCGACGCTGTCAGTGCGAGCGCGGCGTCGCCGCTGTACGCAAAGTCCGTACCGACAACAACGCGAAACGCATCGCTGTGGCCGTTGGTGTCGAAGCTATTTGCGGAGTCGACTGTTGCCTGAAGCGTTCCTCCGGCTGCCGTTCCGGTAGGACCCGTGGTGCCCGTGGGCCCTGTCGGACCCGTCGCGCCAGTGGGTCCGGTGACGCCGGTCGGGCCCGTAGGTCCCGTCGATCCAGTGACGCCCGTGGGCCCCGTCGCGCCTGTCGGGCCGGTGACACCTGTTGCGCCTGTTGCACCCGTCGCACCGGTCGCACCGGTCGGGCCCGTGGGCCCGGTGGCGCCCGTCGCGCCCGTCGGTCCGGTGGGCCCGGTGACACCCGTTGCGCCGGTTGCTCCAGTCGCACCCGTGCTGCCCGTGGGTCCGGTGACGCCCGTCGCTCCAGTCGCTCCAGTCGACCCCGTTGGGCCTGTAACCGTCGATGGCGCTCCCGTGGGCCCTGTCGTACCCGTGCTGCCGGTAGCGCCCGTCTGGCCCGTCGCACCGCTCGGACCGGTGACACCCGTCGGGCCGGTTATCCCTGTCGATCCGGTCGGACCCGTGGGGCCGGTGACGCCCGCCGCGCCGGCCGCGCCCGTCGCACCAGTCGGCCCAGTTGGGCCTGTGACCGTCGATGCCGCACCCGATGGCCCAGTGGGCCCCGTCGCGCCTGTAGGGCCCGTGGGTCCCGTCGCGCCCGTCATCGCCGCGGCGCCGGGCATCCCCGTCGGCCCAGTCGCGCCGGTAGGCCCGGTCGCGCCAGTCGAACCCGTGGGCCCCGTTGCCGATCCGGCGATCGGTCCGCTCACGAACATGCCCATGAAGAGGAGTCCCTTGCTCGCCCCAGCGACCTGCTCATCGGCGACGACGCCCGCAGTCGGCCGTACTGCAGCGGCAGCGGCCGTGAGGGCCTCCACGTCGCTGCCGATGTAGCAAACGACCGTGGGCGGCGAGAGAAAGCCTCCCTCGACGTCAGCCGCGGCGCCCGCGTCGATCGTCACCGAGAAGCGCGCGCCGTCGCCGGCGCCAGCAAGCGTGAGCGCGACGACGACGTAGCCCGCTGGGAGCGCGCCGATCTCCTGGTTCACGAGCGCTGCCAGGTTTTCTGGATCTGCGCTCTCTACGACTCGGGTAATGAGCGACGACGGCCCCGCAATCGTGACGCTCCCATAGCGGGACACTACGACCTCAGCCGCCGAAGCAGCGTCGAGCGCTTCTCCACCTGGTGCACGACGATGCCCGCCAGAATGCTGACGACCACTGCAGTCGTGATCGACACGAACATCGGACGCCGGTACCAGACGACTTGCCCGTCCGAGCAGCCGCTGCAGGCTGGATGATCGCCCCCGTCGATGCACACGACGCAGTCACCGTTCTTCAGAAACGAACACTCCGGACAGGTGACGATCGCCATCCGTGCCGGAACGTCCCCGTGAAGAGACGGGTACTGTACGTGTGCGATCACTATGCCGTTCTCTTCCGGAGACCCCACCACGAGTATCCGAAGAGAAGCCCGAGCATGATCCCGCCGGCGCCCGACAGAGCAACGACGCCGTAGCTCGTCTCGTTGTATTTGTCGCCCGGCACGTCGCCGAGCCCGCAGAGGTAATCGTCGCCGCACTCGCCGCAGCGACCGAGCGGTGCCCAATGCGGAAGGAAATCGTCCTCGCACGAGATACCGCCGCTGAGCCCGACTCCTACCCGCGCGGGCCCTGCGCGGAGCGGATTGATTCCCCATCCGGGTACCGGGGCGTTCTGCCAACCAGGAGTTGCGACCGCGAGCTCGCGGTAGTCCGCATCAGGAACCATCCAATACGACATCGAGTTACTCTCCGTTCGGTGGACCGCAGGGAAGCGTGTCCCGCTCTGCGAGGTATGCTTCGCTCGAGTTTCCGACGAGCGCGCCGAAGCGCTCCGCGTCCCATCCCTCGTCGCCTGGCGCGACGTAGCGCTTGAGACCTTCGTCCCAATACGCGCCGCTCGGGTAGGTGCCGGAAGATTGCTGGGACATATCCCTCGTCAATCTTCGTCGATCGCCTGCCCAGGGGCAAGCCAGGTTGCAACGGCGTAGCACTCGAGGCCGTTCCAGCGTTCTTTTTCGATGCAACCCCTTAGAAACTCATCAGTTCCCATGTGCGCCTCCAGGGTGCCGTTCGCCTCGTCCCGATCCCTTCCGTAAAAAACGTGGCGGAGTACCGGGTACGCGGTCGTGTTTCCGGGCTCGTAGATATCGACGACGAGGCGCCAGAGACGACGGTGATCCATCGGGCTAGCCCTTCTTGATCCAGACCGCCGCGACGGCGATCGCAAGCGCGAAGGAGACGGCGACGAGCGCTGCGCCGCGGTTGATGGCCGCCGTCGCCGACGGCTCCATTGCCGCCCACGCGTCGTCGACCAGGGCCTGCATCGGTAGCGTCACCTCGGTGTTCGCGCCCCAGGGGAGCGGAAGATCTACGCGGTAGCTAATCGTGTCGCCCGGGCCTGCTCCTAATCCGCTGCCTCGCATTAGCGCCCACGTCTCCTTGGCTGCACTCCGGCGCGTCCACCGCGATCGAGTTCCCACTCTTTCGTCTGTGCCGCCACCGACTCGCCTCCACCGACATCAATCTTTCGTTCCAAGTAGTCCCAAGCAACGCCCTCAGCCTCGGCGCGAAGCCGCCGCTCGTCGGCCTGAGTCAGCCGCGGGGTCATCCCCTCTGGCACGTCCATCCATGCGCTTTCGAAATCCTCACCAACCGGCACACGCACAGACACGGTGAACGTGAGCTCGACTGGGATCTCAAAAAACAATGGTCCGCGGCGCGACATTTACTGCCCGAGCTCCTCCTCAGCGATATCCAGTGCTCTGCCCAGAGCCGTGTCCACGGTGCGACCCGTTGCGACAGCAGCGCGATGCACACCGACAATGTCCTCCACGTGGCCCCCTTTTACGTCCCGCACAGAGACCAGAAATCCGTCTCGCACGGTCTCCACGACAGCCGCCAATTCGGGTCGATAATTCCTGTTCCAGGCTCGCAATCGGCTCCAAGCTGACATGGCTTACCCTTTCTTCACCCACCAGGCAGCGAGGCCCACGGCGAGAACCATCGAAGCGCCGACGGCGATGAGCGCCTTCAGTGCGTCCGTCTCCATCATGTCGAGCTCGGCGAACGCCACTTCCATCTGGCGATTCATCTCGGGCGTCACGACGCTGTCCATAACCTGCTTTACGATCCGAGGAGCGTAGAGCGACGCTTCGTTTTCCATGTCCTCAATGAGCTTCGCTTCGAGCTCGTTGATTCGCGGAGTGACAGCAGACCAGGCATCGTTTACGAGTTCCTGGATCGGAAGCGTGATCTCCGTGTCGTCTCCCCACGGAAACGGAGCGTCGACCTTGTACTTTTCGACGGGACCAGGGCCCGCGCCGACGCCGCGGTAGCTCATGTGATCCCGTACTTTCGTTCGTTTCGCTCGACCCAATCGCCCCATGAGGTCACGAGGAATCGATCCTTGTCCGTCTCGTAGAGCAGCGTCGTCTCGTACGTGTCGCCCATGTTCACGTAGAGGGCGACGATGTCTCGGTAGTAGTGATCGACGAGGTATTGCTCGGACCGCAGCGCTTCGATGCCGTGTCCCTTCAGGATCTTGTTCGCTACCTCGAGCGCGTCGTCGACGGCGACCTCGGGCTCTGCCCTGTCCTCTCTCGCCGCCTTGATCGCCGCAGCGATCGCAGCCGCATCGACTTCGTTTATTCGCAGAAACTCGAGGAGGTTCTTCTTGTTCGCGGCCGGCATCTCACCACCCACTCACGCAGACGGCCGAGCGCGCCTCTGCCTTGCCGACGGCTCCGAGCCCCATGTCCGGGTTCTCGAACGCATCATGAATCAGCGCTTTCGCGCGTGCCTCGGCAAGCGCCATGGCCTCCTCCGCCGAGTCCACGTCGTCGACCGCTACCTGAGCGGTGTACTCGACCTGGACTTTGACGTTGTAGAGCGCCACTACGCCGCCTCCGCCTTCTGGAAGTGATCCTGCAGCACCTTGAAGGCGCGATTGATCTCTTTCAACTTCTCCGTGTTCGTGGCGCGCCTCTTCGAGCTCTGTGGCCTATCCGCACTGTGATCGAACACGAGCTTTCGGTAGCGCTTCTTCACTTCGGCAAAGTCTGCCGTTTGCTTGAGCTTCAGAACGCGGAAGGCCTCGGCGACAGTCATCCCCGAAGGCTTCGCCGCCTCGCCGCGGGTCCGCGCCTTCGCCTCGCCGATGCAGACCTCGCAGATCCCGTCGCCCATGAAGTCGACTCGGCTGTGCGCGAGGCAGCAGGGCCGGCCGCACACGTCGCACGTCACGATCGCGTGGTTGTGACACCGCCGCGGTCTTCCGCTGCTGACGTCGGGGGACTCGCAGGCTCGCGGCGTCGCGATGCTCACGGTCCACTTCAGAAGAGCGTTCTTCGTGAGATGCGTCCCCCACTCGCGAAGCTGCTCGAGGACGGCGCCGGCAGCGTCCTTCCGCTCATGGAGACTTTCGGTCATGAGCGACAGCGCCGCGCCCCAGGGGATTTTCCTGGCGTCACGACGGAGGCGCTCGAAGAGATCCATGGGCTACTTTTTTCTCGACCACAAATGCCGCACAAGAAGAGTGCCGCCGACGAGGAGGATCATCAAACCGAGAGAGCGGGCTGCCTGGTGCGCGACGAGGCCGGGCAGCTCGCTTTGATAAACGATGCGCTGCGGATCGTCGGCAGTCGTTTCTATGAATCTCGATGTGCCTTCGTCCCAGCGGTAGTACTTGTGCGGAGCATCCTCCATTTGGCAGGGAGCGCTACTTGAAGGCGACCATCGCGAGGATCATGCCCGCGCCGAGGCTCACTGCCCCGACTGCGAGCACCATCGCGTTGCAGCTCTTTTCGGCGAGCGGCGCTTCATCGACGCCGAGGCCATTGGCTGCGAAGTACTCACCGATGCCGCTTGCGGGCGCGAAGTACTCGCCCATGCCGTGCGTCGCCGACGGAAGGCGGACGAGGCGGCGGCGACGGGTACGGTACCTCTGACGCAAATCTGGGGCTGCTCCTACTCCGGTATACATGGCTATCTCCTCTTCTTTCGCATCACGAGTACGACGCCGAGAAGCGCGACTGCGCCGAGGCCGTACATCGCGACCGTGCTCATCTTCATCTCACTCGTCGCCGCGCGAACGCCTTTGGTCTTATCCGCGAGCGACAGGTAGGGAGGCAGCACCGTGCCGCCGCCCGACGTGAACCACGCATAGAGCGCGGGGAGATTGTTCTTGGTCCACTCGGGACCGTACGTGCCCGATTGGGGAGCCGAGAGCGCCGCCACCATGAAGCCTATGCCGGTGGCGTTCGGGTACGAGTTCGCGCCCATGTCGGCCGACACGGTCTTGCCCTTGAACGCCGCAGTCTTCGACACGATGTACTGCCAGAGGAGGCTCGCTTGTGGATCCCACACGCCGCTCGTGTACCAATCGGGCGTGTAAACCTTCTGCGCTTCCATCGTCGCCGTGTTCTCGGGAGCGATGAGCGCCATCGCCGTCTTCAATTCCTTGAGGACGTTGGCGTCGCCGAGGTCGAGCACGTTTTGCTCTGCTGCTCCGATCGCGCGCGCGTACGCCCCGAGGCTTCCGTCGTGGTACGCCATCAGCGTCCCACCGGGGATGTTCACCGTGCGGCTCCCCAAGATCCCGTCGTGCCACGAGCTCGTCGGATCGACTTCTTCGTCGTTCGCGCCGATCCCCTGCGCCGCCTGGTCGTACCAGCCGAGGCTTCCGTCCTTGTAGGCGAGAAGCTCGCCCGGCATTTGGTAGGCCGGCGGCGCGCCGCCGACGACTCCGTCCGCGAATGCGAGGAGCTGCCCGTCTGCGTCGCCGAGGCTCCCGTCGTGGTAGGCGAAGAGCGGACCCGGCATGTCGGGATTTTCGGCGCTCCCGCCGACGACTCCGTCGGCGAATGCCTGAAGCGGCCCGTCACCGAGACCGGCGGCGCCCTGGATGATTTTCGTGCTGCCGAAGTATGCGCCCATTCCGTTTTGCATCTGAATCCTCTTCCTACCCGAGAATACCGCCGCTTAGCGCTCGACGAAAGCCTCCACGCGGTCCTTCATAAAGTACATGGCCGCGCTCCCGGCGACCATGCCGATCAAAAACCACGACCATCCCGGGATCCCAGCGTCGAGCTCGTCCGCGCCGAGCCCCGCGACGCGGCCGACCAGGCCGAGCGGGCCGCCGACGCCATCCATCGCCGGCCCGAGGATTTCCGCCGCTGTCGCGGCGCTCCCGAGTGGATCTTTCACCGGACGTTTCTCCTGGCGAAGAAAAAGCCGACGAGAAACCCTGTCGTGAAGCTGCCAAAGAACAGGAACTTCTGACCCGCAGTCGTCCCCGCAAAGGGACTTTCGACGACGCCGATCCCTTCGCCGGTGCACGAAATGAGCCCGCCATCAGGCGACGGCGGCACCCCCGCGATGGCGACGAGGTTCAGGTTCATTTGTACCGGCGGTAGAGGTAGTAGCCGCCTCCTCCTACGGCGAGGAGAGCGAGAATGCCCCACATGCCCATCATGGCCGATTCCCGATGCTCGGGCGGCTCCTCGACGTCGGGAGGCGCGCTCGTCTCATGCACGGGCGGAAGTGGCGGCACTTCCTGTGGAGGAGCCGGCGGAGGCTTGTAGGCCGGCGGCTTCGTCATCGTCGGCGGCGGGGGAGGCTTTACCGGCGCCGGCGTCGCCGACGGGAGCTTCGGCGGCGCGCAGACTTTCATCTTCTGGAGCGCCGACCAGTACGCCGCGTCGTGCGTCACGCCCCAGCAGAGCGCGTTGAGCTTCTTGTCGGGCCCGTTCTTCTCTGGGTACTTCTGGCAGTACTGAACGATCGGCGCCATCTCCTTCGGCACGCAGCCGGGCGGGAGCGGCGGCGTCTTACAGAACGGCAGCATGGTCATGAAGTAGAGGTACATGCTGACGGTCGGATCGTTGCAATCGAGACCCGGATACCCCTGTCCCGAAAGGCAACCGACGATCATTGCCGACGACTGCTCGTCGATGCACGTCGGCGTCGGGCAATCAGGGAACTCCTTCACTTCGCACGGGCTTCGACCGGCGAAGCGCCCAGTCATCGGCGCCCGCGCGACCATCGTGCCGAGCCCGTGAAGAGACACGTTCTGGCAGTTCTCGTTCGCCTCTTGGCGCTCAGCCGCCGTCACGCAGGACGGCCTGTCGAGCACTTGCGCGCCCGTCCTCGTCGCCTGAATGACGCCGCCGAGACCTTGGAATCCGCCAAGCCCTGAGCCCGAGAAGGACATCTACCGTCTCCTCATGAGGAGCACGACTGCGCCGAGCGCGAGGACGCCTCCTGCAATGTAGTAGGGCATCATGTTCCGCTCTTCCGCCGGCGGAGGCACTTCTTCCTCTGCCGGCACGATCATCGGCAGCAAGGGCTTTGTCGGCGTCGCGTCAGGAAGCCGCACCCTCGGCGGCGCCGGCGTCGCAGTCGGAAGCCGAACGAGATGCGACCTCGGCCGTATCGAGCTCGGATCGAAAATGACCTCTTGTCCTAGGCCGTACATGCCGATCTCCTTGTCACTGCCTTGCCCTCCAGATGACGAAGCCGAGAGCAGCGCTCCCGAGAAAAACGGCCACTGGAATGCCGATGTTCATCTTCTCTTCGGGCGCTCGCACGATCGGAATTGGCGCGGGCACTGGAGCCGGCGCGGGCCCGGGCACGACCGGCACCGTCGACTGAAACGCCTGATCGAAGGAGAGAGACGGGGGCTCTCTCGTCGTCGATCCCTGCGACGGGATCTGAGCCGCGAAGACGAGTGCTCCGTCCACCTTCGACGCCGTGGGCTCGAGAAGCAGCACCTGCCCGGGGAGCTTCGACATGTCGATGCGCTCTCCCCAATGAAGGAAGTAGAGCGTCGGCACCGACTTCGCGTCGTCCTGACGGTAGACTGCCTGCGTCTCGTACGGCGCGTACGCCGTTCCGTTCCAGAGCCCGCGTACGCGTTCGACCGAGAGCGGCGCCTTGGTGAGAATCGCAACGAAGGGAAGGGGCGAACCGAATGTCACCTCGGGGACGGCGTTCACCGCCGCGTCCGTGAGACCCCAGAGCATGATGTTCGTGTCGGGATTGTGGATCTCCGTCCACGAGACGTCGCCCTCGCGAGTCGCCCAAGGCGTGTAGACGCCGATGGGCTTCAAGGAGAGCGCCGTCGTGATTTCCGAAAAGAGACTCTGCGCGTCCATCTGCCCGAGATGCGTCCCGGGCGGAGCAACGATCATCGGATGCTCGTCCCACGCCGAGCCGCGGCCCCAGTTTTCCGTGTAGGACCGCATCACCATGACGCGCTCCCCGCTGATGTCAGCCCTAAAGACCAACCGAACGCCGTTTCCCGAGCATGACTTGGCATTCCCCGTTGTCCGGTGGGGGTGCGATCATCATAACCCGCAGAAGAGCGACAAGCGTTCGGCTGGTCTCTAGAGCTGAAATCGATCACCTGGGGCCTCCGCCGAGCGAACCCGGCCCCCCGCTCGCATGCGAGAGCGGCTTCAAACACTCCGTCATCGTCGTCAGCCACTGATCGGGAATCATCGTACCCGCAATGTCGTACTCGATGAACGCGATCGGGCTCGGCACGGGATTGAACACCACGCAGCGCACCTGAAAGGTTTGCCCCGGCCTGATGTAGAGCGTGTACGGAATGCTGAGCGCGCCCGGACGAGTCGGCCTCTGAGGAAGAAGCGAGCTCCCCGCGCCCGATGCGCTCGCGAAGCTCGTCGCCTGCGCGATGTTGAAGCGCGAATTGTTGCCCGCACCGATTGCATTCGCGAGCGCTTGCGGGAACTCGTTTCCTCCGATCGGATTCGTGAACGCTTCGGGGAAGCTCTGAATCGGCACCGGATCGAGCTGGTAGACGAGGTTACCGGGCTGACGCTGGTCCACGCTGATCTGAAAGCCCAAGACCGACGAGAAGCGACGCGCTTCGACCGGCACCGTGTCTCCCGGATCGACACCACTGAAGCGGTAGATGTCGGGACGGAGATCGAAGAGCATCAGCGTGAACGTGTCAGGCGCCCGAAACGCGCCGAGCTCGAACGTGAACGGGTTTTCGGGGTTTACCGTATCGAGGAACATTCCCTCTTCGGGGAGGCGTCGGAAGAGCCGCTCGAACGGCGTAATCTCCGGATGCACGAGGAGCGTATTGAGAGCGCCTCCCGCGAGCTGCACGCGCTGAGCGCCGCAGCCTTCGATCGTCGCTTCTCCCGGGTAGGGCGGCGGCGGCAGGCGGTCCCCAGGCCGCGGCATGAGGACGCCTGCGCTCCGCGGCGCCGCGACCGGCGGCAGACGAACGCCGATGCGGGAGAATTCGTCTGGAGTCATGTAAGGGGAGCCAGCCATGGTGGCCCCCTTACGTCATCCGGACTGGGCCCGGTGGCTGGACGATCCTGAAGCCGTGGAAGCCGAGGATGAGGATCCCGTCAGGGAGCCTCTGAATCGGATCCGTCGTCGCATCGGGATCGAGCTGGTCGTTCACGCCTTCTTGCACGTCGTATTGGCTCGACAGGAATGGGAAGAGCCCACCCGCAGCATACCCCGAGAGGTTACCCGCTGGAGGGTTATTCACGTGCGTCGGCCGTACCTTCCACTGAAGCGTCTCGCCACGCTCGAAAAAGTCCAAGGCTCCGAGCTGAAACGGCGCGTTGATCGACTCCGAATAGAAGGCGCTCGGCACAGGGTCGTTATTCCGGAAGAAGCCCGAGCCCTGATTCAGGAAATCGATCGTCCCGTCGAACTCCATCGTGCGAAAGCTCGACATGTTGGACGGACTCGCCACGATCGGAGCGCCCGTGCCGGGTGACGCAATCCCAGTCGTCGGCTGAAAGACTCCCGCAGACGCATCGGCAAGATCCCAGGCGGAAGAGACCGGGCGATACCTGCCGAAGGAGCGACCCTGAAACGAGCCGAGCTCTTGCGTGACCGGGTCACGCCGGGTGAACTGGAACGCCGACTGGAACGCCGCGAACCTCGCGACGGCGACGAAGGGCCCGTCTTGCGACACGCTCTTCGTTCCTTGCGCCTCCTGAATGGAGTTAGCGATGATGGGGATCGAGACGATGAAGTCGAACGGGATCCTGCGGCCCGGGATCGACTCGATGTAGCGAACGTGATCGTTCACGTTGCCGTTTCCGTAGCCAGCGCCCTTCGTCGATGCCTCGACGCCGGTCAAGGCGTTGGCGAGATTTTGAAGATCGCGCGACTGCCGCGCGAGCTCTTGTCTTACGAGCGCCTGGTCGGCCTGCGTGCCTTGAGCCGCTCTCAAGGCGTCGCGCGCATTGCCGACAGCCATTCCAGCGGTCTGCTGGAGCTGAGCCAGAATCGTTTGCAGATCAGCCAATTGTGCCTCCGTTAGGAGTACCGGACGGCGCGGGGTGAGCCGCGCCGTCCGTGCCAAGCCCCTTTGGGGGGACTAGTTCGAGGGAGAGCGCGGACTACTGAACGTCGCGGGCGAAGAGACCGTCGAAGGTGAACTGAATCACCTTGTTGATCCCGTCGGCCGTGTTGAGGTTCGACTGGAGCGACAGCATGTTGCGGCCGTTGCCCTGGACAGTCGTCCCTGCAAGCTGCGCGTTTCCGCCGTCGGGCAGCGGCGAAATCTCCGCCACACACCGGACGTTCTGCCGGGGCGGGAGAAGGATCGCGCGTGCGAGCCGGAGGATCGCCGTGTGGTCGGGCGTTCCGTTGTTAAAGTGGATGAGATCCGAGGAACCGCCGAGGTCGCCCCAGAGGCCGCCGCCGTCCGGGAAGTACTTCGTCGGCATGTTCGTGATCGAGAACTTCTCACCGGTGCCATAGCTCCAGTGAAGTTGCTCTTCCGCCTGCCAGTAGAGGCGGTAGACGTCCTCGATCGAACCCGGGTAGTTGAACTGACCGGGGCCGGCGATCGCGCCGTTCGGATCCACGCCACCTTGCGAGAAGAACGCCGCTGCTCCCGCTTGGGAGAAGTCGCCGTTGTTCTTGATGGCGCCGTTCGCAAAACCGCTCGCGCGGATCTGCGGATTGCGGAACCAAGTGAAGACGCGGAGCGCGAGCGTCACGTGGCTCTGGTCGGACGGAAGCGTCGACCCGTTCTGGAGGTTCGTCAGGGCGTTGATGTCGTCCTGGCGCGCGGCGTTCGTGAAGAGCGACGTGCGCTGGTTGACGGCCTGAATGGTGCCTCCGAGACCGGAAGTGCGGACGAGCGTGTCGAAGAACGGTTGGTGAACACGCTCTCTCACATTTGTGAGCTTTGCCATGCTGGTTGGTTTCCTTTGGAAACGGGTTAGTGACCGAGAGGTTCCGTTTTTTGGTTTGGGTGTCGTCCCAGCTCGAGATGAGCGGCCTCTCGATCGGTTCTGACACCGCAGCCCCGGGGCTCGCTTTCGCGTCCTACCGGGGCGGCGGCTCATGGCGCGCGCGTGGCGCGCCGTTTCAGCCCGAGAGCACTCCGTTTCCGCCGGGACCCTGGAGGATCCCCGCGGGGAGCTCGCTCTCCGTGTACGCGGCTTCAGCGGGAGTCGTCCCGGCCCAGAGAGGCCCGGACGGGATCCACTGACTCTGCGTCGGCACCGAGAACTCCTTGAACCCACCGTCCTGCGGCGCGGCCGAGAAGTACTCGCCGAGACCCGCGGCTGCCTGACGGAACTGGCCCATGCCTGCTGCCGCCTGACGATATCCGCCGCCGCCACCGAGGCCAGCTGCGGACTCCGCGAGATCCATCACGTGGTCGAGATTCGAATCGGGACGGATGCCGTCATCGATCGGAAGCTGTCCCATGTGACTCGTCGTCGGCAGAAGCGCGAGCGGACCCGCCTTCTCGTAGTGACCGACGCCCTCGACTCCAGCGCCCGCGAAGTACTCGCCGACGCCCTTCTGCGCGAAGTACTCGCCCATGCCAGCGGCCGCCTGTTGGAAGGTTCCAACGGGCGCGTACTGCGGCATGATCGAGGTCGCGTTTCGGGCGACGCCGAGACCGTGCACTGCCCGACGCCGGCGACCGCGAGTGCCGCGTAGCGAGTAGGCGGCGCTGTTCTGGTAGCCCTCGAGATACGAGAGCACCTTCGGCTGGTCGAGCATCGCGAGTGCCGAGTGAACGGCGCTCTGAAAGAGAGACACGACCACGCCGGCCGAAACCGACATTCTCGTGGACTCCTTCACCTGCTTCACGGCGCTGACGCCCGCGATGGCGATGAGACCAGTGATGGCGCCGGCTGCCGGCTTTTGCCACATCGCGAGCATCGTCGGCTTCCCGTCGGCGCCGACTGTCGCCATACCCGCGAAGGTAATGGCGCCGCTCGTCGCGTCCGTGGAAGTCAGAGCCGCAACGAGCGCTCCGGTTGCCGCCTTGTGCAGGAAGAACCCGAAGAGCACGCTGAGCCCAGTCTTGGCGATGGTCCCGAGATCGGCAGTGAAGCCGTTTCTGCGGTAGCTCCGCCGACGACGATTCGCAGTGTAGCGCTTCCGACTGTGACGCCTTCGCCTACGATTCTCCTCGTAGTGACGGCGACGACGGTTTGCGCGCAACCGGCGCGGCCTCCGGCGGTGATGACGCCTCGTCCTCCGGTTTTCCGCCATCACCTTGCGACGACGACGCCGGCGACGGTTTGCGACGAGGTAGATCCCTCGGCGAAGCCTACGGACCTTGCGACGACCGATCCGCCGCGGCGCCCGACGCGTACGGCGCTTGGCGCTCGAGCGCCTGCGCTTGGCCGTTCGGCGCCTCGTCTTTGCCCTGCGACGCGACTTCGTACGCGTCTTCCGACGCGGACGACGACGAGCCTTCCGGCGCCCCACGCGGCTCGCTCGCCTGCGTGAGCTCGACCTGCGCTTCACCCTGCGGATCCTGCGGCGTCCCGCCTTGCGGGAGGTCTTCTTGTGTCCTCGCTTCTTTCGTCTTGCCACTTTCTTTGCTCCCGCGTTCGGAACGAACGCATCTCCGCTCCGCTCAACGCGAGCGGCGGCTGTTTTACGTCTACGGGCAATCCGCTCCCGGGCACGCCCGTACTCGGACGACGACTTGTAGTCGCGAGCACTGACGGCACCGGCAACGGCCCATTGGGGGATCTTTCGGCGACGGCCCTTCTTCGCTCGGTACATGTACGTGTACCGGGTGCGGCCACTTCGCGGGTCTTTCGCGCGCGCGCGCTTGTACGGACCGTAGTAGGTCCTGACTCGACGCATCTTGCCTCGGCGGGCGCGCACCTTCTTGTACTGGCGCGGGAAGCTTGCCTTGCGACGGCGCTTGGCGAGCGCCCTTCGTTTCTCCGGCGTCATCGCGGCGCGGCGCGCGGCGGCGCGTGCCTTCCGTTTCGCCGTCGCGGCGGACCGGCGCGCCTTCGCGGCCGACCGGCGAGTGCGCTTGCGCTCGGCCATCGCGGCCTTGCGCGCTTTCCGCTTCGCGGCAGCCTCGCGGCGTCGCTGCGCCTTCTTTCCGTAGATCCGCTCGTGCCCCGAGCGGTACGCCGGCGTTGCGACTTGCGTCGGATCGTTACGGCGGTAGCTCCGGCGACGCTTTTTCAGCGGGACCTTCCGAGCAGCGGATCTCTTTGCCGATTCGACAGAGAGACCTCGGCGGCGAGCCGCCTGAAATGCGGCGAGGCGCTTGCCAGCGCGCTTTCGCGCCGCTGAGCTCGTCATGCGACCGCTGTTCGCGTTCATGCGGCGAACGAACTCCGCTCGGTGGACCTTGTTGCCCTTCATGCTTCTGCTCCGTTTCATGAGGCGGCGAGCACGCTTCACTCGCTCAGCGCGAGAGAGCCCTCGAGTCGCCGCGTACGCTCCGGGACCGTTGACGGCAGAGAGCGTCGTCACGCCCATCGGGTTTGACCGATAGCGCCCTGGCGACGTCATTCGGTACGAGCCGACATCCGCCTCGCGGATCGGAAACGCTCGCCCGTATGCTCTTTGCTTGCCTCTCACTCGACTTCTCTCGCAAACCACTAGGGACTGCGAGGCGTCGGGAAGGCGCCTGCTAACTAGAAACGAGCCTACCCGGGTACATACCTCCCGTCAAGAACACGCCTAACGGCGGGCCCGGGAGAGCACAAAGCCCGCGAAAAACGCTCCTGCGCCAATCAGCGCCACCTTCGTTCCTAGGCCCATTTGCCCCTTCATCGCGGCCCTGACCTTCCCGCGAAAGCAGGCGACCTCGTCCCAGGGGGGCTTCTTTACCGGGTCGCATTCGTCGATCCAGCGTTCTATGTCTGCCGAAGTGAGCCCGCGCTGCTCGTACGGCGTCGCGAGCGCGTACACGATGTCGCCCTGAGGCGTCTTGTCGGGATCGACGTGCGCTTCCTGAAAGAGCACGAGGAGGTACTCGAGCCGCCGCGCCGCGCGCACTTCCGGCGGATCGCCGACCGGCGTCGCCGTAGCGAGCTTCACGAGCCCAAGCGACATCATCGGAGCTCCTTGTAAAAGAAAAACGCCGTGGCGACTGCGGCGAGGCCCAGCACGGCGAACTTTGCGCGCCGATCGTTCAAGCGCACGGTCGACTCACCGATCGCCACGTTCATCTCGCGGCGAAAGCAATTCGTTTCGAAGTTACACCCGTCGAACCAATCGAGGACTTCGCTCGCGGAGATGCCGCGGGACCGAAGTGTGTTCATCACGTCCCTGTCGGTCGCCTTCTTCGAAAGCCCGAGCGCCATACGAAGCCATGTTCGCGATTCGGTGAGCGCCTTCAAGTAGCTCGTGAGCTCGAGGTACTCCTGAGAGAGCTCCGCTTCCGCAAGCGACTCGCCGGTTTGGCCCATCTTCTTTTGGACTGCAGCCTCTATCTCTGCTTTCGATGGCGGCGGCTCGGGCTTATTTCCTGCTGCTTTGACGGCGACGCCCGGATCTGTCGGACTCGGCGCCGGCACTGGATAGTAGACGGGCTTTCCGTCCGCGGCCGTCGTCACCTTGCAGATCGACTGCGCCTCGCACGACGTCACGTGCCGCCCGTCACTCGACCAGGGAAGCGAGAGCGCCTTTTCGCACCAACCGGTTTTCGCGAGCGACGTCGGCACCGAGAGCGCAGAGAGGCCCTGCCAGCGGAGAAAGGATTCTGCGAACGTCGATTCACACGCCGACGGATCGCCTCCGTTGTAGAGCGTCTTCGTGATTTCGGTGACGATGTCAGTCGCAAACTGCAACGTCGTCCGATGCGTGCCAGGTCGTACTCGCTCTTGAGTCAGCATCGTCGAGAGCACTGCGCCCGCGAGAAGCCGCGCCTCCTCTTCTCGGCTTCCGAAGATCGCGGCAATCTCGGGATGCCCAGGAACGTAGGCGAAGTACTTATTGTCGCAGAGCGCGACGTAGTCTCCGCCGCCGTGAAGGAGCACTGTCACCGTATCCTCGACGACGTTCTGAATCGTCGAGAGCGCAATCCCGCCGTAGAGGTAGTCGGCGGTATTTAGCGGATAGCCGCCGCACGGCTGATTGAAAAAATCGAGGCCGAGGCCCTGGTAACTCACCGGCGCCTCCAGAAGAGGAGGTACGAGGTGAGACCCATGAGGCCGAGTCCCATGAGCCCGATGAAGTTTAAGCGGATCATCGCGAGCTCCGTCTTGTGAAGCTCGGCGGCGCGCTCGGCTTCTGCCTTTTTCTCTTCCGGCGTCATCGCTTGCCCGCAAATACTCCGAGGAGCGCGGCGCTCCCCGCGGCGAGGAGCCCGTAGTTTACGAGATCTGCCGTCCGCGCGCCGCGGCGACGGGCTTCGACGATGCTATGCCGGTAGGCCGCGGCTTTGGCGGCGACCGCGCGAGCCGCCGCGCGTTTTTGAGCCGCGCTCGCGACCTGCCACTTCACGTCCGCCGCCTGTTCGAGGTGGTACTGGATCCCGTACTCCGTGACTGCCGCGCTCACCGTGCGAGCGAGATCTCGCTGGACGAGAGCCACGGACGCGGCGGCCTGCTCCAGTGAGCGGAACATGAAGGACGCCCAGGTCGGCGCCATGCAGGCGGTCACCTTCGTTCCGAAATCGTAGGTGCCGACGTAGCCGATGTAGTTCAGGTAGTCCGAGTCCGAATGGAGGATCTGATCCCAGGGCACGACGTTGTGACTCGTGAGCTGGGTCTCCGTGTACGTCGATGGCTCGATCCACTTCTGGGTCTTGCCTCCCATGGCGTAGACCACGTGCATCGGCGTCACGTACCGCTGAGCACCCCAGAACGCGAGCGCACTCGCCGCGTCGCAACCGCGACCACCAATCGAGATCGACGGCACGCGCTTGAGCTCGGAAGGAGACAGCGCGAACTTGTCTCGACTCACGATGGGATCGCTCGAGAGCGACAGGTACGGGCAGCCTTTCCCCTCCCTGCACTCCCTCGTCAGCGTGTACGGATACTTCCGGTACTTTGGTTTCGCTCCTTTCTTCACTTCGTCGGGATTCGACACGATGGGGTTTCCCATCGGATCTCGCACGTAGTCGAGCGTCGTCGATCCGAAGAGACGAATGCCGTTCGTGCTGTTACACGAGCCCTGCACGAGCCAATCCTGGTTCTCGTGAATCGAGGCCGTGAGATCTCGCGTGATCGCATCCCAGTACTGCTGGTACTCGAGCCAGAGCGCCGTCGAGAGCGCCGTGCACTCCTTCTGAGCTTGCCGCGCCGCTGTCGCCGCCGCCGATTGCGCTGCGCGGAGCTTATCCGAATCGCTCGGGCCCCAGCCGAAGGCTTGAACCAGGCCGCCGACAAGGAGCTGGCTAAGGAGCGCTCCGATCGGAGCCGGGAGACCAAACGCCTGCCCGATGAGGCCGCCGATGAACCCCGCCGCGCCAATCACGATGCCCTTCGCCTCTTCGCCCGAGAGCTGCCCGTCGGAGAGCGCCTCGAAAGTCGTATCGAAGAGCGTGAAGGGCACGCCGGGGGCAACCTGCGCGATGGCCGCCCGCGCGCTCGCCGAGAGGAAGCTCGAGACGTCCGTGACGTCCACGATCGGAACGCCGTACGAGCTCAGAAAATACGAGCTCAGCGAAATCGACCAGCCGATTGCCGTCTCTGGCGTTTGCGGGAAGTTTTGAATGAGATCGCTCGCCGCGATGAACTCCGGCGGGAGCCCGATTTGGTCGCAGTTCGCGATGACGAACGCGCGCCCCATCGCGATGGCCGACTCTGGACTCGATGGGAAGCCGTTCTTTTCGACGTAGTCCCTCGACCACTGTTCGATCATGCCCTCGGTCATCGGCGGGAACGTCTCGGCGAGCACGGTTCCGCCGGCTGACATCTTCTGATCGAAGACGCGCTTCCCGTTCTCGATCCCCTGGGTCATCTCTTTCGAAGAGAAGATCTTCACCTGCTCGGCTGCCCACGGGCCGAGCTCAGTCGGCGCCGTCGGCACCCACGGCATGTCGCCGACGGCCTCCCTGAAGTGGTCCCGCGCCGCGGTAGCGTCAGCCGGGCTAATGAATCCGCGGGCGAGATCTGCAGGGCTCGTCGACGTCCCCGAGCCCGGGGGGATCGGCATTCGACCCGGAGTTCCGCCTAGGCCGCGATAGGGCGTCCAGATATTCATGGACGGGGAATAGATCATCCAGCGATGCCGTCCTTCTCGATCGAAAGACGTTCGCCCGTGAGGATCATGTGAACGCCGTCCGGCGTGTACACGAAGAGAAAGGTTTCGTTCGTATCCGGGTGCTTGGCGGCGCCGAGCTTCGCGCGCGCGATCCTGACTTCGTAGAGCTCCTTGCCGCCCGACGGGAGCGTCTCGCTCTCGTCGTAGAGACGGAGCTGCACTCCGAGGAGAGGACCCAAGAACGTGAAGTACTTCGGCATCGTCCCCTCGAAGCTCAAGGTCGGGCCGTAGAGCTTCATGGGCCTGTACGGGCGGACGCCTTCGCGAAGGAAGCCCGGCTCCACGTAGACTGTGCGGTTCGATTCGACGACGTGCTTGTAATCGTCGTGCTCCGATCGATTCTTCTTCCACTTGTTCGATCGGTACATCTCGGCCTTGCCCTCGCCGACTTCCTGGAGCCGCGGGGGCCACGTGAACGGGAGCTCGATCTCCTCCTCGGGCGCGCGATCGTGAAACGTGCGAAACGTTTTCGCCGCTGCTTCCTTGGTGTCGACGACTCGAAGGGCCATTTACTTACTCTTTATGTACCAGATGAGGCCCGCGGCGGCAGCGAGACCAATGGCCCACTTCATCCCGCCCCCCGGCGCGTCCATGCCCGCGAGAGACCGTACGCGTCTCACGATGCGCCGCTCGTCGACTGGAGCGACGAGACCGATGGCCTCATCGCCCGAGCCCGCGGCCCTGGCGCCCGAAGGAACCGGCCTCCCCGCCTCGATCGAGGGAACGCCAATCTTCGTTGCTGGGTCGAGCTCTGGAGTCGGGAGGTCATCGTTGATGTTCACCGAGCCCGGGGCGACGAAATAATCGTAGCCCCCGCTATCGGGACGCCAACGTGAGTAGATGGTCTCCGACATGGGCCGATCGAACTCCTTACGCTTTTGCCGTCTTGAGCTGCCGAAAGGACTTGATGATGTAGGGAGCGAGGTAGAGCGCCCCACCTACTGCGGCGACGGCAACGAGCGGCGCCACGGCAGAGCCGAACATTCCCCCGAGGTTCGGGTTTCCAGTCTTCGCCGATTCGTTCGCGGCGTTCACGCACGCCATGATCTCGTCGTTCGTTCCGCTCTTGGCGACCTTGTCGCACCACTCGAGCGCTTTCTTCTGAGCGGGCGCAGCGATCTGAAAGACGTAAAAGAGGTAGCAGGTCGCGATGAGGAGCATGACGCCGACTGCTGCGATCGCCCCGATGATTGCCGGCGCAATTCCGAGCCCCGCAACGGGCGCGCCTTTTTTGAACTTGTCGAGGTGGCCGTTCTTGTCGAGGTCGACGAAGGTTTGAAAGATCTTCGTCACCGACTGGGCGTGCCCCATCACCTCTTCGGGCTTCATCTTGCCGGCGCGCATCGCGCCTTCCATCACCCCGTCGTAATGGAGGAATGCGCCGTTCGTGCTCGCCGCCGCGACGGTCGCGAGCGCGTCCATCGTCGTCGTGCGCGGCAAGGCCACGAAAGCGTCCCAGTCGCCCTCCTTCACGGCCTGCCACACGTCGGCGCCGACCTGCTCGATGACGAGAGTCAGGCGACTGATGCTCGCGCGCGCCTCGTCGCCACGAAGGTTTCGATATCTGGACACGAACTCCGGACTCATCTCCCCGATCACGCCGAAGAACTCCGACCCCGCCTTCAACATGAAGTCCATGTACGTCGGGTCGTAGCCGTTCTCGCTGATGCCGTGCCCGTCGGCAGTGAGGCCCGCCCACGGGATCCCGGGAGGACCTGCGAGCTCGTCGTAGATCGAGGAGAGCTTTTCGACGAACATCAGTGCCCTTCTCGCTTTCGATCCGTTCGGTACGCCATGTAGGCGAAGACCGAAAAGCTCGCGGCGAGCGTCGCCCACGCCCAGCGCGGCACCTGATCGATCGACGTCTTGAGATCGCGACCGAAGGTTCCGGGCTTGTCTCCGCCTTCGAGGTAGCTCACCCACTTTTGAGTGAAGAGATCGTCGGGCCTGTAGTAGCCGAGGCTCGCGAGCGTCGCCGGATCGGGATGCCCGCTCGGCGATAGGCCGTGGCTCTGCTGGTAGGCGACGAGCGCGCCGCGCGTGACGCCGTCCCAGTGGCCGCTCCGCGGCACACCGAGACGCTGCTGGATCGCCTCTACCGGTGTCGTCATCGCTTTTTCGACGCCTTGAACATGAGCGCGCCGCCGATCGCGATCGCTCCGATGGCGCCGCCGATGAGAAGCCAGTTCGTGCCGCCGCCCATCATGCTCGCTCGCGCGACGGAGGGCTTCGACGATGAAGTCTTCACGATCGCGCCCGGGCGGCTCGGCGCCGTGAACGATTGGCACGTTCCCGGCGTGTCGCACGGTGGCGACAAGGTCGCGCACATCGCGCGGACAGCGCCGCACGTCGCGGGGCCGAGCTTCCCGTCGGCCGTGATAGGAGCATACCCATTCGCGATGAGCGCTTCGTTCGTCTGCTCCTGAAGCGCCTTCGTGTCGGAGCTGTATTCCCGCCAGGGGTAGTCTGGGTCTCCGCCGAGCCCGGCAACGATGCCGAGACTGTTCCCGGAGATGCTGCCGTTGCCGACGCCGTTGCCGATCCCGTAGCCCATGCCGAACCGCTTCGGCTCGATCGGACGGAGCCGAGCATTGAGGAAGGACACGTCGACGTACTCGTGCTGCGCCATGGGCGCGACGGCGCCGAGACCCGCGAGGAGCCCTCCGAGGCCCGCCATCGGCGGACGCTGCTGTCCCCACTCAGCATTTAGCTGACTCATGTCCTCGTACGCGATGGGACCGAAGTTCGACATGGGGGGAGGCTACCTCTTTCGTGCGGCGTAGAGACCTGCGACGCCGGCGGCGACGGCAAGACCACCGATCACCCACGCCGTCGAGACGCCGCTCTTTTTCGAGCTGACTGCGTGCGGCAGCTCGTCTTCATGCGCCGGAGTCGGCGTCGGAGTCACGACGACTGGCTGCGCGTGCTTTCGCGGCGCCTGAAACTCCTGGCAGTTACCGCCGTACGCCGTGAGGTAGTCCATACCCCACTCGTCTTTCGCGACCCGCATCGCGCCGCAGGTCGGCGCGTCGAGCATGCCGCTCTCGCTGATCGGATCGTAGCCGTGCTGCGTGAGATCGTTATTTATGTTCCGCTGCACCGTCGCCGTCTCCGGGCTCACCTCTTTCCAGGGGAGGCCCGAGCGGAACGTCGACGGGGGAATGTACGGCGTCGTCGATCCGACCTTCGTCGGGTAGGTGAAGGACTTGCAGACTGGCTGGCCCGAGCTATCGACGAGGTAGGCGGGCGTCATGTACTCGACACCGGCAGTCGTGAAGAGCGGATCGGACTGGGGGAGATTTCCTGCCCACGAGATCGCGCCGCACGTGCTCGTTCCGAATTTCCCGTCGACCGTCAGCGGCTTGAAACCGTGCGCCTTGAGCGCCGTGTTCAGAGCCTTCTGAAGTGCGCTGACTCGCGGGTCGCCCGTAGGGCACGGCGACGCCTTGCTGCACCACTTGAAGGCGCCCGTGTCGGCGCCGATACCCGCGGCTGCTTGCTCGAACGCCACGCTGCCGAGGCCGCCGAATCCCATTTGCGATCCGTCGAAGATCCCGCCGCCGTAGCCGCCGGGACCGAACACACCGCCTCGAGTTTTGACTTGGAGCATGACCGTTTTACCTCTTTGGTTTCCCGATCCCTTGCGCGAACGCGACAGGGATCACCACGACGGGAATGAGCGATCCGAGAAAGGCCCAGCCGAGGGCCCACCCGAAAGAATCGTTTCGCTTGTATCCGTGATACGCGCCGAGCGCCGCTCCCGCGATCGAGAGCACGCGCCAGAACGGCGTCTCGTAAAAGAGCGGCGCCGCGGGGCTTCCCTCGATCGCCACCTCCGGTATCTCGGTCGCCGCGTCGCCTTCGCCGAAGCCGCGCGTCAGAAGACTTGGATTCACGCCCCAGATGCGATCGTCTTCGTCTCCGAAGAGACCCAAGTACGCAGCGCCTTCCTCGCGCTCTGGCATCGAGTGACCGTTTTTTCGGTACATCAGAGATTCCTCGTCAAGATGACTACGCCGCCGATGAGCCCGAGCACGAGAAGAGCCTTGAGCCCGTCACTCGTGCCGGACGGGACGTCTTCCACGCCGAGGCCCTCGAGCCCGCGCTCTCGCGCGAAGTCGTTCGGACGCTCGCGCCACGGAAAGCCGAACATCGGCCGCGTGTAGATCGGGCCGTGGTACCTGGTCGGGTACGAGTGCAGCATCGGACCGAACGGATTCGGAACACCCGACGGGACAGGCCCGTCGTACGTGTTCATCGAATCACCGATACCTTGAGCGCAGCCGCATCCCATCGCTTATCCCCTTCCGTGATTCGCGTAGACGGCCATCGCGCCGAGGCCAAGCGGCCCAGCAAGAAGACCCGCGGGAATGCCGACGATGCCCCACTGCACCTTCTTCGAGCCGGCGGGCGCCATCGCTGTCCCGACCTCGTAGCAGAGGTAGCCGAGGCCCGTGAGGATGAGGAGACCAACGACGAGGTGCCCCGTCGACGGCGGCTCGACAGCGAGCGCAGCGGCCGGCTCGTCCTGCCCGAGACCGGAAAAGACAGCGGACGCTGGGCTCATGAGCCAGCGCGCGGCTCTCTTCGGGCGCACGGCGCCAAGCATCTGACCGCCGGGCGGCTCGCGCGGCGCCGGCGGCGGCGTGAAGACGTCGAACTCGGGCAGGATGCTCTGGTAGTGGTCCATGCGTGGTTACTTCTTCATGAGGGTGGCGACGAAGATGCCGACGGCGACGCCGACGATGCCGAGCGACGCGATGAGAGGAACCTTGGAGCCGGATGACGGGAGCGACGCGGGATCTGCGCCCGGCGGCGGATCTGCGCCGATGCCCGACACGGGCCACGAGTACTCGTGCGGGATCCACGTCTCCCCGTCGGGCGGCTCGGGCAGGCTCTCGGGGCTGAGGCCTGGCTGCAATTCCCAGAGAAGCTGGCGCTCTCTGTACGTGTCGAGCTGGTTCTGATCGATCGGCACTGCGCCGCCCGGGACGTACATGACGGGGTTTCCCGTCGTCGCGTCGATGACCGAAGAGGGCGCGTAGTACTGGTCCTTCACGATGTAGCCCGGGAGGTTTTCGTGATCGGCGAAGACTCCCTGGTCGACGTGGACGTTGCCCTGGCTTCCGTGAGGATCGAAGACGCCGTTTCCTTGCACGTCGTCGGCCTCCGCGAGCATGTTGAGCTCGTTCGGATAGTCGCGGATCCCTGGATCAGCACTCATCGTATTTCCTCCGAGGCCGGCAAAGTTTCGCCCGTGAGCCCCTCTGTACATGTCGTAGTACGGGTTCAATCCGCTCGGCCGCATGTCGGGCGGCCCGATCTCGTCGATCGTCGGCAGGGCGCCGCCGAACATCGGCTGACTCTCGTAGAGCGGATAGTTCGGGCGGAGATTTTTGAATCGATTCGACATTACGCCGCCTCGTCGAGACTCTTCGTGTAAAAAGTCGTCACGCGATCGAGCATGCCGCGCTCGTCAGAGCCCGCAACCGGATCGCACACGATCCATTTCCCGCTCCGGGGTTCCTTTACGCGTACGAAGACGTGGCTGTAGCTCCCGGGCTCGCCGAAACCGACGACGACGAACTCGCACACGCGGCCAATGAGAAGGCAGAGGCATCCGATGAGGAGCGCGATGCCGTCGCAGTCTTCCGCCGCTTGGCCGCGTGCATCGATCTCTTCGACGATGCGTTGCGGATCCTTCACGACCTCGACGTGCAGCGGATCGTTCAGGTACCTGACGTGCTCGGTCACCCAGTACCTCACCGCCAAGATCTCTCCGAGGTAATCCTTCGGCTGCACCTTCTGCACAATGTGCTCGGCCACCGATTTCACGAGCATGCTCTGCTCGCCTCGCTGACCGTGAACGGCCCGAACCATGGCCCGGAGCGTGTCCGGGTGTCCGCGGAAACCCGACAGGGTCGATGGGGGCTGGTTCGACAGCTGGCGCACAACTTTCCCGATGCCTGGCGTCGGGAAGCGCCCAGCAGCCCTCACTCTACAAGGGGATCCGGTCTAACTCAAGCTGAGGCGCGCCTGGAGCCGCCAGGGCCCTTTTTATCCAGGGCATAGACGCCAATCGCGAGGCCAACGAGCAGGCCTCCCGCGATCCAGCTCGTCGCTCCGCTCGATGCCGAGAGCGTTTCCTCTCCAATGCCGTAGATGGGACGACCGCCAACCCAGCCGACGAGCGGCCGAGCGCACGTGCCGTCCGGATTGAGCGTCTGACAGATGCACACACCCTCCGTGTCGACGACCGCGCACGTCCGCTCGACGACGAGCGGATCGGCGTACCAGCCCGGACCCCACCATCCGCCGCCATCTTGAACGACCACAGTCGGACCGAAGCCGCGCCCGCGTCCACCGCGATGGCCGCCGTGGTGACCGCCACCGCCATGATGCCCGCCTCCGCCACCGCCGTGGTGACCGCCGCCTCCACCGTGACCACCGCCACCGTGACCGCCTCCGCCGCCGCCTCGACCAAGCCCGTTACCGTGGAGCATGGAGAGAACTTTATCTACGAAGGCCCCCGGGGACAAGCGCTTACCGAAAACTCGGGCCGGACGGAGTGTTTCATCATGAACGACTCACCGTTTTCACATCGCGGGATCTCCCCGCGCATCATGCTCCGTCCGCCCCGAAGGCTAGTTCTTCGATTCGTCAGGCCACCCCGACGGCTCGCCGAGCTGGGCCGCAAGGGCCTCATGCATCTCCTTCGTGTGTCGCACTCGGTCTGGCCAATTTACGAGCATCGACTCGAGCGCTTGGCGCACGTTCTCGGGCGGCGCCACGGTCATCAGCGACTGCACGAAGCTTGCGACCAGGCGAGTGACGTCGTTCGTGTAGAGAACATGCCGCACGAACGGACTGTCCTTCGGATCCTTGCTCATGAACCGCTGTCCTCCGTGCTCACGCACCACTCGGCACGCGCACGGTTTCTCCGCTCGCGCCGGCTCCCGACGTTCGGGATCTTCGAGTACGGCAAGGCGCGACCCCGGATCGCTCGCTCGTCATCGACCTCGGCGCGGTGCGCCAGGTAAACGATGTTTCGCAGTTCTTCTGTCGCGGCGCCGGGAGGATGCAGATCTGCGCGCGCGTTAATCTGCTGCCAGCGGCCGCCGCCGGGTCGGTACACGCTGATGTAGCCGCCCGGCGCAAGCGTCATCGGACGCTGCACAGTCTTCCGGAATGAAAACGGAACGCCGACGCGATGCGGTTCGAACCACTGCTCCGTCACGAAGTCGCTCACTTTCACGCCGTCGATTTCGTACGCGAGCTCGTCCGCCTCTACGGGATCGCAAATCTCGTACGCGAAGATCATCGCTCGGACCGCCGTCTGCTGCACGAACGCCGCGCGGATGATGTCGGGGTCGGCGAGCATCTCCAAGATCTCGTGCGACAACGTCACGGCCCAGAGCGCGTTCGCCTTCATGCTCGTCATCGCGCCGACTTTGCCGATGGGATTGCCCTCTTTCGTGAAATCGTGATAGCCGAGCGCTCCCGCCATCGGCACCGTGTCGCTGACGACGATCTGCCAGCTTCCTACGGGCGGCTGCTCTGACTTCGCTACGAATACGAGTGAGGCGTCCTTGCCGTAGTACTCGGCGAAGTCTCCCGAGACCTGCTTCTGGTTGGCGGCAACGACAGGTGGGAAGGCGGCGTCCGGGACTACAGTCGAGCGATTCATGATCGCGAGCGTGGGCTTCATCTTCTGATGATAGCTCAGGCTCCCCGAGCTCGTCCGAGCTTTCACGATGGCGCGGGCGCGCCGGCCGGCGCCGAGAGGCGCGCCCAGAACTTTTCGACCCACCGCTTGCCGTCACGGCGCAAGATCGGAGAGTCGCCGGAATTCGGCATGCCCTTCACGACCTCGGCGAGATGCTCGGGCTTGTAGGTACTCGCGAGCGCGACCGCAGCGTCAGGGAACTGCCCACGGAATTGATCCGCGAATGTCTCCGCCGAATAGTTCGCGTTGATCGCTTGCTCGACTCGCATCCTGAATTCGACGACGACGTCGTCCGGGAAAATGAGACCCATCGGATTCGTTGCGGGTCCGGGCGGAGCGGCAGGCGCCTGCGCGGGCGCCGCCGCTGATTCAGGAATCGACGTCGCGGGCGGCGGAGGCGCGGCCGCCTGCGGCGCAGCCTGAGGCGCCGTTACGGGCGGGGCCGCCTGCGGCGCGCTCGGTCTTTCGGGCGGGATGACCGGTTCCTGGCCGGCAATCGGCACAGAGCCCTGCGTCGCCCACGCGACCGTGCGCCGACTCGCGACTCGCTGCTGCGGCGGTCTCTGCCCGGGAGCCTGCTGACCCTGCGGGAGGCGCTGCACCGGAACGGAGCCGAGCGCCGGCTGCGAGCGCTGACCAAAGGACGACATCATCTTCGGTCCCCACTCGGGCAAGGTCTCCAGAGCCTTCGAGAGCCCCATGCCGACCGTGGCTGCGAAGCGCTCGCCAGTCGTCTGCGGACCGGCGTCCTCCTTCTTCTCGAACCCGAGCGCTTCTGCTTCCTTCTTCGCTCGTTCCATGATCGCGATTGGATCCTTGGCCGCTGCGAGTTCCTCCTTGGCTTCCTCGATCTCTTCTTCGAGCCGCTTCACTCGCTCCTTGGCCGCGGCGAGCTGCATGTCCATCGTGCTCTTCGATGTCTCGACGCGGGTATCGAACTGCTCCTTTTGCATTCGAAGCTCACGCTCGTTCTGGCTTTTTGCGTCGCGGAGCTCCCGTTCGTTCTGACTCCTGAGATCGGCAAGGCGCCCCTCGAAGAGCTTTTCGGTTTCCTTGATCCGTTCGGCAGCGACGCTCCGCTCTCGCGCCTCGGTCTCCCTCACTCGGTCCTGCCCATCCTTGCGCTCTCTGTCGATGTCGAGCCGGAGCTCGCGGTCTCGTTCGAGCAGGCGCTTCTCTGCGTCCTCGAGCTTGCTCTTGTACATGCGCTCGATATCGTCGATGCGATCGCGAAGTCGCTTCACCTCGTCGTCGTGACGGATCCGGAGCGCGTCGAGGGTCTCCTTGTGCTGCTCTCGGATCCGCGAAATCTCGTCCTTGTGCTGCTGCTCGAGACGCACCACTTGCTGCTGAGCGTTTTCCGCCGGGTTCAAAGTCTTGAGGAGCTCCGTCGCCTCTTGCACCGAGCTCGTCTTCGGCGCAGCGGCAAGCTTGTCGATCTTGTCTTCGAGCTTCTTTCGATCCTCTCGCTCGCTCGCCAGCTGATCGAGCAGAGCCTTTTCCCTCGTGGCGGCAGCCTTGTTTGCCTGCTCGATCGCCTCCCTGCCCGCATCGCTCACGACTTTCAGGACGTCGCTCGTCTGACCGTTGTTTCGGCGAGCCTCCTCAGCCTTCTTGTCGCCGCGCTCCACCATGTCGCTCACGAAGTCGAGCGTGGACTTGAACTGCTGCGCAGCTGCCGGGGTCGTCGGCATCTCGCCACTCGGGAACATGCCTACTGGAAACGGTTGCATTGGATTTACTCCATGCGCCGACGGGCTGACTCCCGGAAGCGCCTTGAAATTGGGATAAGGCATGTTCGCAACCGTGTACCGGAAGGGTTGCGTCTTCGCCTTGATGATCGGCGTGTCGTTCGTTGGATCTCTTCGCCCGTGCGGATCTGGCCCATAGACGGTCAGGCTGTAGACCCTGCCGCCGTAGAAGGCGCGAAACTGCTCTTCTGAAATCGGCTCTCGAATCTCTCCGAGGTAGCCGGCGCACGGAACGGACTGCCAGATCTTCGGCTCGAGCCGTTCGACACGAATGAAGTGCTGGCCGTCGCCGATCGTGAAGCGAGCGTAGATGTCGAGTAGGTTCGAGGGCGGCGTCCAACCGACCAGATCCTCATTGTCCGCCGGCGTCACCTCGCCGAGCGTCGGCTTGTCTCGAAGCCGAGGATCGGACTCAGTAGGGGGCACGAGCGACTCCGGTGAGTACGTCTCGTCACCTCGCGTGAGCCCTTCGTCCACGTACTCAGCGGCGACTCGCTTTGCGGCGACGTCTTCGATCGACCGTTTCTTTTGCGGCGGCTTCGGCGCGGGCGGACGCTCGGGATACTCTTTTCTGACTTCCTCGCGGGCGTCCTCCGACATCGCAAGAAACTCGTCAGGGTCGATGCCCCGGCGCTTCGCCTCCGATCGGATCTTGTGCGCCCAGCGACCCTTGACGGCGCCGCGCTCACGCGACGTCATCGCCGCATAGGGCTTATAGGCGACGCCATAGAGATTCGCCTCCGCGAGAAGCTTGCGATCTAGCTCTCGCGGCGGCTCCGGACTTTCCTGAGGGGCGGCTTCTGTCATTCCTCGTCGTCGTCCTCGTCCTCTTCTTCAGTCTCTTCCTTCGGTTTGCCATTCGGCGCCGGCGGCTCGTCCACGTCTTCTTCTTCGAACGTGATCTCTTTCGTGAACTCGATTCGGTCCTGCGTCAGGCGCTGCAGAGCCTCGATCACCGTGCGCTGCTCCGCGTCGCCATCCGAGAGAGACTTCGAGAGGCCGGTCAAAAGCTCCGACATCTGGGCGAAGTACTTCTGGTAGTCCTCCGCATCTTCGGGGAGGAGCACCGACTCGGTCGGAGCGTCGGTCTCGACCTGATCGGCAAGCCCATCCACCGTCTCCTCGAGCGCACGGAACGCGCCGCCGCTCGTCGCGGCAAAGTCGCCGAGGAGGGAAACCACCGTACCAGCGAGCTCCTGGTAGATCTTCCCAAGTTCAGGCCTGCCCGCTTGCTGCTCGGCGAGCCCTAAGGCCTTTAGGCGAGCCTGCGCTTCCTCCGCTTCCATGAAGAGCGCGCGAAATTCTTCCTCGGTGTCCGGATCCTCTTCCAAAACCTGAGCCGCCATGTCCGTCATTGATCTCTATTTCCTTTCAGCATTGGAGTCGAAGATGCCGGCGCCTCCGCCGAACATCGGAAGGTGCTGTCTGTTTTTCCCCTGCTCGATCTTCAAACGATCGAACGCCTCGAGCGCTTTCTCGCTTTCGATGTCACGCGGCTCGCGCATCGTGCAGGCCCACATGCCGGAGTCACGCACCGTCATGAACGTGCCCTCCGTCGTTCGGCGCGCAGAGCAGAGGCGAGGAAAAAGACGGTTCTCCGCGTTCAGATGAAACACCGTCTTCTGCTGCACGTAGTTGCGGCACGGCGGACGGAGCGGCTCGACTTCGGTCCAGGTGCTGTTCACCATCAAACCTCGTACGCCAAGCAGATGCTGCAAGAGCATGAGGTCCGTCCACGGCACCGACGTTTCCTCACTTCGGATGCGTTCCCGCCACGCGACAAGCGTGGGCTCGGAAATCGCCACGTCAGTCGGAATACGCCATTGGCCGTTCGGCGCTCGACTAACGAACGACGGCGGAAATTCGGCAACGACATCGCCCCACTCGTCACGGAGCACGAACTTCGAAAAGTCCCCCATGCAGATCAGCGACTCAGTCGAGAGAGCTGGGATGTCGCTCGTCGCTGTTTGATCGACTGTGACGGGGAGCCCGTCCTCTCCCATGATCCGGACAGCTGGCCCCGGTTTGAAATCTTCGTCGAGCTCCGAGAACGGATGAAACTCCGTCTCGCTCTCCTCCGATTCCTCCTCGATCACGCAATCGCCAGGCGAAGCCTCATCGCGGGGCTCGCCCGCAGGGCCCTCTGTTTCGTCGGACATGTGCTTTTCAGACTAAGCACGAGCACATCTTCGAGCAAGTCTCGTAGCTACCCCTCCGGCTAACCAGGCAAAATAGGCTCTGCGGTGCCTTTTGACGCCTCTGCCATCTGTTTCTCTTCGAGCGCGAATCTATCCCTGGCCCGGTTCGCATCATCGAGCGTCGGTGAGGCAATAACACTATCGCCAGCGCTCGGATGCCGTCCGCCAAACTCTTCGACGATCGTCTTCAGCGCCGGATCGATGGCCACTTTCTGGACGTTCACCCCTTTTTCGCGGAGCACCTCGGCATACCGGTTCGACCGGAGGACCGAAGTCGAGAGCTCACGTAGTAACCAAGCCTGGGCGACACCGGCCTGTTGCGACATTTTGTAATACATTGTCTTCCACTGGTCGCGCTCGCCGAGGATGCCCTCGATGATTCCGAAAAACTCGTCGGCGCGGCGCTTTTGAAAGTCGGCCTGCTCGTCGGTTCGCCGGACTATCGACGCCGCGGCGAGAGTTGCGGCACTGGTCAGGGCCTCACGTTTTCTCACGCGAAGCTCCCGCACGAGGGCAAAAACGGCGACCCAACCGGTAATTACCCAGGGGATTACGGACATTTGGCTCTCTCTTTTGCGAGCATCTGAATCCACTCTAGCGCCACGGCGCATCCGGGGTGCAGCCGTTTTCCGGGAGCCGCAGCGTCCGCCCATGCCCAGTCGCGATGCTCGTCGTTCAAGTCTGGCACGAACTCCTCCCGCACGGTAACCACGAAGAGGTCGTAAACCAGTGACACGGCACGAAGCGACATGTCGGCTGGCGGCACAAAAACTACCCCGTCCGCATTTACGGCGAGCGAGAATGACAGGACGGGCTCCGTCAGAATCGCCGGCAGCCCCGTCTCCTCGTAGAGCTCCCGAATCGCCGTTTCCTCTGGTGTTTCGCCCTCTTCCGCCCATCCACCGGGATGACTCCAGCCGCCCCCGTCGGACCGGTCTAGGAGCAGAACGCGGCCGCTAGTTTCCGCGAGAATCAGCGTTCCCGCCGCGTGGAACGTTTCACGTGAAACGTGTTCTGGCACGGCGCTTGCTTAGCGCCCGAGGCGCCGGCGGTCGCTGCCGCGCGGCAGGCTCGGTCGCTCGTCCTCAGCGGGGGGCAGGCGGCGCTCAAGGCGTTCGATGACTTGGAGGAGCTTGGCGTTGACCAGTTGGCCGGCGCGGCTGTCTGCACGGCCCATGGCTTCCGGATCGTAAATGCTCGTCGCGATGGCCCCGCCTCCGAAAATGCCGCCGGCAGACTGGCCACCGAGCCCGTGTACCCCGTCCGGGAGCATGGCCTCCTCCTCGAGCCAGCGCTCTTGGGCCTCTTCGGCCGTCTCGCCGTAGGGGTCGCGCCCGTAACGCACGACGGGGCTTCCGGGATACTCCTGGCGCTGATGTCGGTCGATCGCGTCTCGCCGTACGCGCGCGAGCGGCGCACTTGCGTCGCCGGTGCTTGGAACGATCGCGGCCGGCGCTGGGTCTTTTTGTCTCGCTCCCATGACGCGTTCGCGAAGCATCTCGTGCTTCAGCTCGGCAACGGTTTTCCCCTCGACTCGCGCAAGAGCTTCGAGGGCCTGCTCGAAGTCGTCATCCTGAGCCATCGCGTTCTGCCCTTTCGCTCACATGATACACTGACGACTCAGGAGAGAACATGCCATTAATTCATGTAGTGGTCATCCTGGCCATCGTCGGGCTCTTGCTCTGGGGACTTGGCCAATTTCCGATCGACGCGACGATTGCAAAGATCATCCGCGTCGTCGTCATCGTCGCGGTGTGCCTATGGCTCCTCGATCTCGTGTTCGGCCTCGGACTCGGGAGCATCACCATCGGGCATCGCCGCTAGGTCGTTCGCGGGCTTTCCGTCGATCGCTCGCACCACGGCGTCGTCGACTTCGCGCTTGAACGGCCCGCGCCTCGGACACGGACAGCCGACGCAGATGTTGGCGAGCTCCGGTCCCGAATGATGATGCTCGCAGGCGGCGCAATAGCCGGCCTGGTGCATCTTCGGGAAGATCTCCTTTGCGAGCTTCCGGAGCTCCTTCAGGGACTCTTTCGAGAGCACCCAGTCGGGCATTCGAACGCCACGGCCGCTCCGGAGACTGAAGTTCCGGAAGTCGCCGAGAATGAAGTGCACGGTGACTCGCGAGGGGCCCGGAAACTCGACGAGACGGACCTGCCGCTCCTCGAGTGGATTTTTGGTGCGAATGTATCCGTCGGGCGATCTCACGACCTTCCCGTCGTCGTCGACCTTCCGCTCGAGAACGGGCCAGCGCTGGATCGTCACCGGACGACCCGCGTACATGCCGGCGGCGTCTTCTGCGCTCATGGTCACCTTGGCTACGCCATCCAAGGCTGCGGAAAGAGTCCCGGCCACGTCGCCTTGCAGAACCGCTTCCACTTCCGCGCGAGACGGAGGTATTCGAGATCTGCCGCCTCGTGGTCGCGCTCGCGAAACATCTTGGCGAGCGCAATCGGGTTCGTCGTCCACACGAACGAGGTTTCGCACGCATGCGACAGGTACGGACTCGCGCTCTCGAAGATGCGTTTCCGATCCATGCCGGTCGGTCGCTTGCCGTGCGCCGCTTCGAAATGGTCGCTACGTCGGTTGATGTAGCGGCGATAGTCCCTGTAGTTATCGGCCATCGATTCGTGGAATTCGCCGAGCTCGTCCGCGTTATCCAAGATCGCCGGGTGAGCGACGTAGCACCCGGAGTGCTCGACGTAGCGTGTTGACTCCTGCGAGGGCGAGCCCTCCTCGGTTCGATCGGCGCCGACGTAGTGCCGAATGAGCTCGTGCGATACGCGGCGCGAGACGCCGGCGATGAAGAAGCTCATCTTCGCATGATACATGATGCTCGCGTGCGGCACGTCGCCTGCTTGCGTGTTCGCGATGTACTCGGCGTTCGTCTTCTTGCCAGCTTTGAGCCCAAACGAGTCGTAACACTTTCTCCCGGAGAGCTCGACTAGGAGCTCGTTGCCACTGAGCGAGGCGGTGTGATTGTGAGGGAAAAGCGTGCGCCAGCGCCCGTCGTCCGCCGGATCGTAATCATCAGGCATGCATTCAGGTCTTCGTGAACGAACCCACTCCGCCATCTCGTTCACGCCCTCGGGGCAGAGCGCCATCTGACCGATGAGCGCGACGACTGGTTCCTCTGTAAGAATTCTGACCATTTAGTTCACCGTTTCCTCTGTCGCTGTTTTCTCCGACTGCTCGCGCATGCGAATGAATTCTTCGACGAGCTCGAGTGCGCCTTCGATCGCTGGCGGCATCTCGGCGAGATGCATGAGCACCTGTCCGAGGATCCCCGGGTCGACTCGGTAGACGTCTTCGATCGCCGAGAGCACGACTGGGTCCAAGTGTCGCTGGCGGATCCAGTCGACAAGCGTCCGGAGGAGCCCGCGCTTCATGAGTCGCTCCCGCTCTCGGCGGAGATACCACGCGCACTTTTTGAGATCTTCCTTCGGCGCTCCCTTGTGGGAGTGACGCCAGAGATACTTCACGGCGTTTCCGAGGTTGAAGTTCATGTGCTCGCAGATGTCGACGGCCTCGTGGCCGGAGGCGTGCGCCGTGTAGTGCGGAGGGTGGTTCACGTTATCGGCCATGTTTTTGTCGTCGCTTTCGTTTCTTCCGTGGCTTTCGTTTCTGGAGCAGCGGTAGCTCGGGAAACTTCAACGTGCACTCGGGAAACCACACCAGCGAGGGCAGCGGGGACGGCTGCGCATCCGTAACCCCCAACACCCAGTCCAACGGAAAGACTCTGTAGTTAATTCCAAGAAGCCGGAACAACGTGTCGTCTGTCCCATCTTCTCCGGGAAGCACGGGCTGCTCGCGCGCCGCCAGATAGGCAAGCGGGACACGCCACCGGAGCTCCGCTTTCTGTCGGGCCGCAAACCAACTGGGCCCCCTCACGGTGCCGTACGCGCCGCCACGCTTATCGGCGACGAGCCAGCGTTTTTCTTTCGGCTCGTCTGCCATCAGTTCGCGAGAAGCGGGATGTCGATCCCTCGGTTCATGATCGCGAGCGCCAGTGACTGCACGGCGCGCTCGTCGGACATTGCGGACTCTTTCCAGATTCGCTGCAGCGTCTCATCCTCAATCGAGTGGTCGCCGATCCCAGCTCGGATCTTCTCCCAGAGCACGCGGGCCTCGTCGATCCCGCGATCGAGCGGCCCTACGTTGGCAACGAACGTCGTGCCCTGCGCCTGGAGCTCGATGGAGAGCCACGGCTCGCTATAAGCCTCGCCAGTGACGAGCACGACTGGGCCGGCGATGTACAGGATCTGGTCATCGGAAAAACCGAAGCGCCGGAGAGCCTCGTAGATGGCCCAGACGTTCCGGTAGAGCACCGGGATCTCTTCTAACGTCATCGAACGCACCGCCTCGCTGCGGCCAGCGCAGTGGCCAGAGCGTCCGTGGCGTGAGGAGACATCTTCTCGGGACAATCGCGGATGACGGCGCGGGTCGCACGAGCGACCTGCGTCTTGGATGCCGTGCGCGGGATGCCGCGGAGCACCGCTTTCACGTCGGTCACCGGCACCTCCTCGAATCGCATGCGGTGACGAAGGGCAATCGCCCGCACGATGCCGACGATCTGCTGCACGAGCATCGCTTCGTAGCTCGTCTGCCCGCGTTGCCGCTTTCCCTCTGCCGCAATCTGGCTCTCGCAACCAATGACGCCACTAGAGATGCCGAGGCGCTGCCCGACGGCTCTCTCCAGGGCGTCGTAGATCACTTCCGAGCGCTCATGAAACGAGAGCTTCGAGGACGTGCGTACTGTTTGCACATGAACGGCACGCCACGGCTCGGACGGAGCGTCGCGGGTAATGAGCCCAAGGCCGAAATTCCGGTAGCCAGGATCGACGCCGAGCGCCCACGGCAGGAAGATCACTCCCGCGGCTCCTCTTTGGCCACTTCTCGCAAGCGCTCCTCCGCGGCTTCTCGCGTCCGGTAAACCCGCTCCTCGGGCACGGACTGAATCATCCTCGAGCGACACCCGGGCTCACGAACGTTGACGTTCCAGCACTTGTGCTCGGGCAGATGATAGGCCTCGCGCTCGATGATGTACGGGGGTTGCCATCCCGGCCCGTCGTGCTGAGCGACAAGGAAGATCAGCTCCCACTTGCGCTCTGTCTCACTCATCGCTCTTCCGCAGCGGAGGCTTGAGGAGTTCGCGCTGCGCCTCATCCGGAGTCAGAAACGCAAGCCGAGCGACCTCGGGCGGGGGCTCTTCTTCAAAGCGCTCCGACCACTCGTGCCCACAGTTCAGGCGGTACGCCACGCCCTCCTCGTTCCAATCCGCTAAGCGCGCATGACAAGCCTCGGCGATGGCGCAGCAGCGAAGGCACCGCACGAGGCATTCGAATTCGCCGTCCCATTTGAACGCGATGCGCTCGTACTTATCGCCGCGACGAATCGTTTCTTTGCAGGCGCAGCACTCGTGCTCCTTCCGCGCTCTCGGATAGCTGATGGACTCGAATTCGTTGTAGCCATCAATGTCGCAGCTCACGTCGCCCCTCCTTCCGCGTCCACGAGTTCGTCGAGCTTCCAGCGCAGCTCTTCCGTGCGCGCCTGGAGCAGGCCCACGTCTTCGTCCTCCTCGATCATCACGGTGACCTTCACGCCGTCTCGCGAAATCGAGATCGTCTCGATGTCTTCGCGTCCCGCGATGAGGTCGAGCGTCATCGCGACGCCGGGCAGTCGCTTCTCCCAGTGCTGAGCCCACCACCACGGGGTCACGTCGCTGACGAGAGAGTGCGCGGTGCCGCTCTTCACTTCGCCGCTTCCTCGGTCTTCCAGTAAGTCACGCGCAGCGTGATGGTAGGCGATGGGCCGCTCGTGACCTGGGCCTGCAAGAAAGCGTAGCCCGGGTAGTGCTCATTCCTCTCGCGGCCGACATACGCCATCACGGCCGCGAGCACCTCGTCGTTACCGAGCTCGATGGTTTTCGCGTGCGCCGGTGGCTCCGGAGTCCCCGGCGGAAACGGACCGAACGGCTCGGCTTCGATCATGCCGTCCAGGATACGGACGGGGGCGAGCGATTCAACCGAATAAAACCGGAGGGATATGCCTCCGGTTTTTTACGGGAACCTACCCGATGTTTTCGGGCAAGCCGCCGACGCAGAACATGAACCGCGTGCCCTTGGCCGCGCCGCGCGTGTTCTGGAAAAGAATCGTCGCGTCGATGCCGCCGATGGCCCGGATGAGAGCGGCGTTGATTTCCGAATCGAGCTTTTCGCCTTCGCCGGCGAGCGCGAACTCGAACCGGAAATTTTGCGGCGCCATGTCGCCTGGCGTGAGGTCGATGATCGCCGCCAGAACGTTCGCCGTCTGCGGAACGAAGAACATCGTGAACACGAACGGATGACCGTCGCCGCCACCGGCGAGGTCGCAGTCGGTGAGCGTGAGCTGCGGATCGTTGTCATCCGGAAACGCAGCGGCGATGAGCACGTTCAGCGCGACGACTTCCGCGAGCGCAGCGGCAACGCGCACTCGCATGTCTTCCGGATCCGCACTCTCGATTACCTTGGTCAGAAACGCGACTGCGGGCGGGGGGAACGCATTCGCGAAAAAGGTGGGGTCTTGGTACGAGATGACGGTGAACGGCATGGTCCAAAGAGTACAGGACTCCCCGGGTACATGTCTAGAGAAACGCCGGGGCGTTAATCCTGCCAGATCAGCGATCGACCAGTGGCGGCGGGTCGAACTCTGGGTCGTCCATGCCGAACATTGCTAGCTCTTCGGCATCGCCCTCGGCAAACGCCATCTGCCGCGGCGTGTAGGCGTCGAAGTACTCGCGATCCGTATCGCCCGGACGGAGCGTGAGAAAGCCGAGAAGAGATCGCACGGTCTCGTCCGAATCATCCCCGTGCATCGGCGAACCCGCAAAGTCTTCGCCGGTGAAGAGAGGCTCGGGCTCGCCTGGTTCGAAGAACTCGTAACCCATGACCGTCTGCCCGCGATGATCCGTGCGATGCGTGTCCCAGACGACGAGTCGGTAGCCCGTGTCGGCGAGCATCACGTCACGAAGCACGTCGCGCTCTTGGTTCTGTCGAAGCTCGCCCGACTCGATGGCTTTGATCTCGCGCGCGACTCGCGCGGGCGATTGCGCCGTTGACCAGCTCGCGCGGATCTTCGAGGCGTAGTCGTCAGCGTCCGAGCGACGAAGACCGAGCTTCTTCAGTTCCTCAACGACGTCTTCGTAGTACTCGGGCCACGACGAGTTCACCGCCATGGACGGGACCTCGGCCTCGATGTGATAGCCCTCGTGGCGAAGCGCGTGCTCCACGCTGTACGGGTGCCGGGGGAGCTCTTTCCAGATCTCTGCTTCGGTTCCGCGCATCACCTCGCGACTGTCGTGAAACAGCACGTAGCGCCCGGTCTCGCTTGGCCCGTAGCCATAGCCCGACTCGTTCACTGCGAAGTGATGCGACTTCGCGTAGTGCGCGCGTGGTGCTTCCGGATCGAACGGACGCTCGGCTCTGCGCTGCCGAGCTTCTTCGCGCTCGACCATGCGACGCACGCTCGGAAGCTCGCGCGAGCGGCGCGCTCCGCGCCTGGGCGGCGGCATGTCGGCATTGCGCGAGTAGCGCGCGGGCATCGTGAGCTGATCGTCGAAGAGCGTTCGCGTCGTTTTCGGATCCATGGCGCGTGTCTCTGCTGCTCGAGTCTCTGCCGCGATCGTCTCGGGTTCGACTTCTTCGCGATGACGAGTACGAGCCGGACTGGTCTCGGGCTCTTCCTCCGGCTCTTCGCCTAGCAGCGCGAGAAACTGATCTTCGGCGAACACGAGAGCGACCTCGAGATCTTCGTCGATCGCGGCGGCGACAAGGCGACCGTCGTCCGCGAGGAGACGCATACGAAACTGATTCGTCTTCGGCGACGTGATGGTCATCTCCGCGTCATGCGCCTCGAGCCACGCATGCACGCGCCGACCGAACTCGGGATCGATCTGCTGCTCCGCGCGCGACTTCATCGCGCCGAGGAGCGCCGCTTCGAACGTGCGCGCAGTGAACGGCTCGCCGTACGGACCGAGTGCCCGCACGTTGAAGCCTCCCGCATACGCCGTGAGCTGGACGCCGTCGCCCTTGTCGAGCCACTTCAGGAGCCGCTTCTGAAACGCAGGTGGGATGTCGTAGAGCGTGACGTCGTCCCTGGCCATCGGTGAGTCACAGACTAGCGGCAGGCCCGGGCAGGCTCAAGCGCCATCGCGCGTACGGCAGGATTCATCGGTCTTCGATGAAGTCGGACTCGAGCTCTTCGAGGGTCTCGTGCGCTCGTTCGTAAAAGCGCATCGAGTCGCCCTTGAAGTGCATCGTGACGGTTCCTGGCGGGCCGTTACGCTGTTTCGCGATGATGAACTCGGCGTCGCCCTTGCGCGCTTCCTTGTCGTAGTACTCCGGTCGGTAAACGAACCCGACGGCGTCGGCGTCTTGCTCGATCGCTCCCGACTCGCGGAGATCTGAAAGCTGTGGACGGCGATCTTTCTTCGGCTTCGTTTCGACGGAGCGATTGAGTTGGCTGAGCGCCATCACGGGCACGTTGAAGTTTTTGGCGAGCTCTTTCAGTCCGCGGCTCAGGCTCGACACTTCGTTCTCTCGATTGTCGTTGTAGCTCCTGACGCCGCGCATGAGTTGCAAGTAGTCCACGACAACGAGACCGAGTTCTTCACACTCGACCGGCGTCCGCTTGGCCGCTATGTCTCGCTGCAGCTTTCGCACGCGAGCCCGAATGTCGAAGAGCGAGAGCGCCGGCGTGTCGTCGATCCAAATCGGGTAAGACGCGAGTTCGCGCGCGCCGAGTTTGAAGTTTTCCCACTCGTCTGGACCAAGTGCATTTTTTCTGACGTTCGCCATTCGGACGTCGCGCTCGCTGCATGCGAAACCGATCGCGACTTGGCTCTTCGGCATCTCGAGCGTGAAGAATGCAACTGCGTGACGGCGGGGGCGCGCTACGTTCACGGCAACGTTTCTTGCGAGCGACGATTTGCCCATGCCGGGGCGACCAGCGACGATGTACAGGTCGCCGCGATGGAGACCGCCCATGAGCCCGTCGAGATTTTCGAAGCCGGTTGGGATCCCGGTCCCGTGATTACGAACGCCGTCGGTTTGGATCGTTGCGAGCACTTCGACTTCGGATTCGATGATCGTGCCGACGTGCTCGAGGTCTTTGCCGGCGCCGTGCACCGAGAGCTCGGCGATCGCGCCCTCCGCGGCTTGAACGATCGTGATCGCCGGCTCACTCGACGTGTATGCGAGCGCGGCGTAATTCTGACACTCGACGATGAGCCGGCGGAGTTGCCATCGGTCGCGCACGATCTCGGCGTGGTGGAGAACGTTGTTCACGAACGGCGTCTCGTCCGTCAGCATCGTGAGATACGGCGTCCCACCGACGACGGCGAGTTTCCCTTCGCGATTGAGCCACGCGGCGACCGTCACGAAATCGATCGCGCTCTCGGCTTGCCTGAGCGAGGTCGCGGCTTCGAAGATGCGTTTGTTCGCCTCGGAGTAAAACATGTGAGCCTGGAGCACGCCGGCGACTTCATCGAACGCTGCTGGGACGAGCAGCACGGTGCTCAGCACCGCAGCCTCCGCGTCGAGATCTAGCGGCGGCGGCCTACCCTCTCGCGGCCGAAGCTCAGCGGGTTGCTTTACTGCAGGCTGCAAACAGGGACCTCGTCGAACGTTACCGAACGAAAATGTTTGGCGAGCTCTTCGGTGGTCGAGCGCGTGGTCACGATCGTCGCGCGCTCATCGAGAAAGCGTTGTCGCAGTACGGCCTCGAGCCGCTCTGTGAACCAGGATTCGGTTCCGGCTTTCTGCGGATCGAGATTGTCGATCACCGTGACGTCGGCCATGCGCGCGTGCTCGAACGGATCGCCCATCGTCTCGTCCGAGTCGTAGCGTTGTTTCATGAACGCACGGACTGACGGGACGTCGGCGTACCAGAGCAGCGCTCGAGGCGCGCGTGTAACGAGACTTCGAAGCGTCGCGACCGAGAGACGCGTCTTGCCGCTGCCGTGCGGACCCGTGACGACTAGCCAACCGGGCTCGTGCCGAAGCAGACTCGAGACGAACTCCGGAAGCTTCGAGAGCTCCGAGCCCGCGGTTGGCTGATCGAAATCGCTGAAGGTCGAGTTCAGGAGCGCCCGGGGGACGCCGCTCCCGCGCAGACGCTCTCGCACCCGATGCTCTTGCCAGCGCGCGCACGGCAGCGCCCGGAGTACCTCGCCCTCCCAGGTAGGCACCTTGCCCACACGGAGCGACGTCTCGTCCTCCGCGCAGGCGCCGCCGTGCGGGGGGCATTGCCCACAAAGCTTCAGTCGACGCTCGGAGTCCCGGTACCAAACGGTCGGGTGCGACACGAGACCCGCTTCGCTGATGTCGACCGGGCACGCCGCGGAAACGAGCGGGGCGAGCGTTGCTAGGACCTTCCCGGGGCTTCCCGCGGCACTCGAGGCAGCCTTGAGTTCTTGTTGGTCCCTGGACCTTGCCAAGGAAAATTCGGCAGTTACGTCGTCGAATGACTTCTGAACGTGGTCCATGTGCCTTCGGAAGGGTTCCGGAACGGTTAGGTAAACGGTTTGGGTAACCGTTTCGAAACGGTTAGGTAAACGGTTTCGAAAGGGTTTAACAGTAACCGGGAGGCATCCACGTGCCGCCCTTCGTCTTCTTCCACCCATTCTTTTCAAGTACTTCCGGGTCATCGGTAGCCCGGAGACTGGTGCTATCGGTGGCCCCGCCCGACCCCACTAAACTTTTACGACCGGTCGTGCTGTGATTTTGCGAACGACTTGCGGGATTTTTCCGATTCTGGGGTTCTGGTGTGATTTTAACAACTTGTAACCGTTTCGAAACGGTTTGGGTAACCGTGGGATCCAGATCCAGATCCAGATCCCGATCCCCTTTCAGATCCCCTTTCAGATCCAGATCCAGAGGCTTCTTGCCTCGCGACGGCCGCCAGCCTGCTGGAAGCTCGGCGTTGCTCGTGAGCTTCACCCCGCGGTTGTGAGCGTCGACGATGGGGCCAAAAATCTCCGCCCACAGCTGCCGCATGTTCTTGTTTTCGAAGTTCACCCCGAGCGGCAGCGTCCCGAGGTGGTCCCACTTGAGCTGGCACTCTGGGATGTCCCGCCAGTTTCGGTACCAACCGAGCAGCTGATTCGGGTTTTCGGCTTTTTGGTACTTCGGCGCCATCGGGATGCGAATGACCCTCGAATCAGAATCCCAAAAAAAGTGTTGCTTTCCGTTTTTGTCCGGCAAAAGCAGCTCTTCGATGCCCTCTTGGATGAACTCGACGGGCCTCGCCAACGTCTCGCCGAGCACGAGAACGCCAGCATTCGCTACGAGCCCAGGAAGGCTCGTTCGGATACGGCTGAGAAGGCACCCCATCCAGAGTTCTCGAGCTCCTGGCGACTTGAGCCCACGAAACCACGGGTCGTCCCACATGCGTGGATCGATGAGGAATCCCATTTTGGTTGACTCCTCGGGCTAGCTGGCGATGGCCTGTGTTTTACGTAGTTCTCGGTAGTAAGCGCGGAGCGCGCGCCGAAGCACGTCGCTCTTTGTAAGCTTCTCGAGTTTCGCTGCTTCCTCGAGCGCAATGCGATCTTCCTCGTCGAGCATGACGAAGAAGTGATTGGGGCGAGGTCGCCCGCGTTTCTTTCTCACCGGCATCGTAGAAATTTTGTCGGACATGGGACCTATCGACATACTGTCGATGGCATATCCCAGTCAAGTTCTGAATGCGCGCTCACTCGTCGGTGGTCGCCTTGAAGCCGCAGTCCTTCGGGTCACCATGGATCGTCCCGGTACGCTGGTTACCACCGACAGCTACCCCAACGGGGATAATTTTCTGGCACCGCCGGCACGGAAGGGCCCACTTCGACGTGATGATGTTCCCGTACGTAGCCGGATGCTTCCCCGTGTCCGTGTCGAGCATGTGCGGGTAGCGGCCGCCGCCGGCGAAGTCGTCCGCCGGATCGTTTGCGTTCAGTCGTCCGCTCGAGTTCCGCGGCCGACGTCGTAGCTCCCAGCACGAGCGAAGAGACGCATGCGGAAACACGAACTGTTTCGTGGTAGCGCGCCAGAAGGTCTCCTTCTTCGCTTCACTCGCCATCGTCCAGCCGAGAAAGACGAAGAGCCCGGGCTCGGGCGTGGCGACCAGGACGACGGCGTGGTCGCCGGGCACCGCCTCATCGAGCTCGAGATCTGCAAGACCCGACCTAGTGAGCTTCACGATAAGGCCGGCAGGCGTCACGCCAATCCGCTTCCACGAATCCCACTTGTGAAGGTTCGTAAATTCTCCGTCCCACTTCCGCCGAAAACCGATCGCAATCGCCTGCTCGCCGAGGGCCTCCATTGGTCCAGTGTCGCCGCGATGGCGCGCGATCCCTCGCGCCTCCTTCATCTCATCGGTCGATAGTCGCACGAGAAAACGTCCCATTTTGTAGCCTTTTGACGGGGGATGGTGCCCGCGTCTTCAGTCCTGCTTGACAGTGAATCACAGGCGAGCTAGCAGTGCTAGCCGAAGCTCGAGGATTGTCCTTGGGCCCGAGTCCTGTCGCGCCGAGCAACGACGCGCCAGGAGAAAAACGATGCACGCGAAGCTTCCGCAGCACGTCACTGAGCTTTTGACTGTCGGTGACCAACTCATCGCTTTTGATGACGCCGCCCGTCACGTGCGGGAAGCGATCGCCGTCCTCCGGCGCGCCGAACGCCTCGGCAATATTGCCTCCGACTCCCGCGCTGGCCGCGTCAACAGGAAGGTGCAGCGCTACGTGAGGGAGCTCGGCGCCATGGCGAGAGTCTTGGAAGACTTGGGAGCGACGCTCTAGGATGACGACGACGTGGCGCTACCAACTTCCCGCGCTTCCGGACGGAAGCGACTCGTGGTCGATCGTCTTCATTGATTCGACTGGATGCGTGGCCGTTCTGTCGGACTACGGGACCTGGTGCTTCCGGTGGGTGACTGCGCACACGGGGTTTCCAGACTTCCGGCAGTTCTTCGAGTCCACTGGCCCGGACTACGTTGCCGGGAAGTTCGGCATGGGGAAGAAAGAGGAACTCCAGGTCTACGACGGGCAGGAAACGTTCGAGAAAATTCGGGAGCACATCCGGACCGAGCGACGCGCTCAGCGCCTGAGCCACGAAGACGCCCTCCGCGAGTGGGAAATCGCCTCGAGTGTCGAGGACGATATCGTGGGCTTTTACGATTGGTACCGCGAGACGAGTTTCGAGTCGCCGCACGAGTTCGCCGTCTACAGGATGAGCTACGGGCTCAAGCACTGGGTGACGGTCGCGCTCCCGCGACTTCAGGAGCTTTTGAGGAAAGAGCTCGAGGCCGAGAAGTGAGAGACGTGTTCGACGAAGCGGAACGGGTCGACCCGGCAATGAAGCTCGTGGCAGAGAAAGTGGAGCACATGACGACCATTCTCGGTAACGCGCTCTTCGTTGGAGCGTGCGCCTTCGCTCTTGGCGCGAGCCCGCGCTGGTGCGCGGGGAGCGTGGCCATCGCTGTAGTAGTAGCGAAACTGTGAGGCACATGAATAAAGAACCAACCAAGGTGGACGCGCATGCAACGGCAGATCCGGAAGCGCTCGTCCCCGCTCCGCTCTCGGGCGCGAATCACTGGATCATTGTCCGTCCGAACGGCGAACACTTCCTGCTCGAGAAGGAGCCGCTCGAAGGGATTCAGGAGTGGGCGCGCGGCCAGGACGTTGTCATCTGGGAGTATGCCTTCGTGCGAATCGTGTACCCGGCGCAAGGAAAAAAGAAGTGAGCGGACTCGTGAATCTAGCCGGCTCGGCCGAGTGTGACGAGCACATCCGAGAGGAGCTCACGCGCGCGCGGATTTCGATCGTCAAGGGCCCCCGCTTGGCTGGCGAGGTAGCGGCAACGCTCCAGGGCAAACTCGGCCTCATTAACTTCCATCGCGCGTGGACCTACTGGGTAGCCGAGGGGCCGGTGCCGATCGAACTCGCGCGAGAGCTGTACGCCGATCCGGTGGGCAGGACCGACATTCGGAGCGGCGGCCATTGCGCCTGTCCTCACCCGGAGTCCTACGGCGCGAAATACTACGACGCTGACGGCGTGCGCTTGTACGAAGACCCTGATGGGAGAGAAGAGAGCGTGCCCGAAAGGCTTAAATGGATCGAAAACACATGGCGATGCGTAGTCGATAAGAAGGCCGCGGCCGCGCGAATCGTGGTCGACGTCTACCACATCGATACGGAAGTTGGTCTCCGCGTGTTCGCGGACGCAATCCGGCACATGGAGGTGAGGGAAATGCAGGAACCTACGAAAGAGGTCGAGGAGCTTCGGCGCGAGAACGTCGAATTGCGTGAGCAGATCGTGAGGCTCAATCGCCAGCGCCTGCCGAGGGCGCTCGCGGAAGCAGATCGGGACTCGCTGAAACGGCTTCATGCCGAGAACACGACGCTCCGCGCATCCTTGGCGCGCCTAACCGAAGCAGCTGGGTGTCCCGACGAAGAGAACTTCGAGTCGATCGTTTCTAGAGTTCACGACTCGCTCGTCACCATCGTGGAGACGCACCGTCCTGTCACCCCGGCAGAGGGCGGCGCCGACATGTGCGGCGACTGCGGCGCCGATATCGAAGACGCGATTCAGGAAGCTCGGCTCTGTCCGGCATACAGTCGCCGCCAATTCGCCGCCGAGCACTTCGAGCTCCGCGCCCTGTGCCAGATGATGCGCCATTGGATGAACAAACACGGAAAAGTGACCGACGAAGCGTGGGGGGACCTCGACCTCATCGCCGCGGAGCTCGGTAGGCTCGGGTTCGAGCCATGACGCTGCCGCTCAAGATCTTCCAGGCCGCGGTGGGCGGCGCAACGTACTGGGTCGCTGCCCTGCATCCGGAGCACGCTCGAGAGCTTCTTTACGTCGTGGGTGAGGAGCAGGGATCAGACCCGGAAGACTTCGAGGAAGCGACGATCTCGGAATGCTCAGAAGAGCGCGCCCGGAAACTGAAGTGCAACACGGATACGGAGCGTGGAACGGTCTCCATGTGGGACGAGCTCAAGCATAGCGACGAGCCGCGGGTGCTCGGCTGTTCGGAGTGGCCATGAAGGAGAGCAAGTTGGCTGAATGTCGCGACTGGGGAGCCAGGTCGGAGTACCCCAAGGGCGCTCGGGTCATGGTGCGAGAGCTCGTTTGCGAGATCGATACGCTCCGCGCGCTCGTGCGGGAGGCAATGCCGATGTGCGATGCACTCGAGTACGCCGACGTGCGGGGCTCTGACGATGCGCGAGAGTGGCTCGACAAAGCCCGCTCCGTCCTAGGCGATGGGAGCGGCACATGAGCCTCGTTCCTCGCTACTGCGAGCGTTGCGGGCAGCCCGGACGCCACCTGATTTGTCCGCCGAAGCAGGAAGAGGCGCCAGAGATCGCTGTAATACGTGAGCTGGCTAGAGAGGTCACCGAGCTCAGAAAGCTCCGCGATGCCGCTTACTCCGCCATCGACGGCAGGCTCGGTCTCGGGGATGACGACGTCGGCAAGGGTCGAAAGATTCTCTGGGCATGTGAGGCATACGTGCAAACCGAGGATGCGTTGCCCGGCGACGAATTCGACAGCGAGGACTACCAGCTTCCTAGATCCGTGGCGGTGTTGGTCGGGCAACGCAACGAGGCGCGCGCGGAAGCCGCAGCCCTCCGCGAAGCCAGGCAGGATCAACTCGTCTTCCTACCAGTCCCGGCGACAGGCGAGGACTGCCGTTGCTCGTGTGTTATTTGCCACAAGCCGCGGGACGAAGCTGGCTTCTATGACGGCAAGCCGGTGGAGTGGCTTGTCCGAATGCGTGTCGGTGGTGCCACGATTTGGCAGGGGCTCCACGCCGAATGTTGGGAACGCAACCGGGAGCCGAAGGCACATGTGCCGTACGGGCCGCCAGCATTCGCGAGCTCGGACATCGTATCCGTGGCTGAGCCGGCTCGTGGCGATGCCACGCTCGACGAACTCCGCGCGCTCGTGCGGGAGGCAATGCCGTTCGCTCAGGCAGCCCGGTCTATCAGTCCGCACAATCAAGAACTCGTCATGCCGTGGCTCGAAAAAGCCCGCTCGGTTCTCGGTGATGCGCCAGCCAAGTGCGAACACCCGAGTACCATCGTCGGTCGCTGTCCGGATTGCGGTGAGGAAGTAGGGAGGGTTAGATGACTACCGAGCGCATGGCCTGGCTGTGTATGAACGACTGGGCCGGCTATCACGAGACGGCGGTTCTCGTCGTTGGGGAAACGAAAACACGGTACCGGATCCGAACAGTGGACGAGCGCGCAGTGCGGCTTGGTGGGCGCGGTCGTTTTCTCGGGGCATTGGGGTCCGCGCTTGTTCCTAAGCGCGCCATTCGATTCGTGAGTGACTCGCCGGCGAGAGGGGGGCCAGGATGACACCAGCCGAGCGCAAGAAACGAAACGAGCGCTACGAAAAGGAACCGCCGGACTGGAGCAATGCGGAGCTCGTCGAAGAGCTGACCGAGCGCTATCGGCCGAGCGTGATCCCGCCATGTCCTGTTTGCGGCGGACCGCTCTCGCCTCAGCGGATGGGCGGCGGGGAGCCGACGGTTTGGGCATGTTCCACGAACGAAGATGATCCCGACAAGCCCGGGTACGTGCGCCGCAAGGCCGGGCGCGGCGTAGCGGACGAGCACTACGTCGCATCGGAGTACATTGACCGGCGCCAGGGTGGCGACGAACTCGTGATGGAACTCATCCGTCGCTTTACCGCTCAGGAGGCCCGCTGATGGGAACGACCAAGAAAGAGCTCGTCGAAGATCTCTGGAAGAAGCCGTACTCGCTCAAGCGCGCCTACATCGAGCAGCGAGCTAAGGCCGGCGTCTACCACGACTTCGATTCCGAGCTTGCGACGCCGAAGATACAGTTGGTCGCCGACCTCCAGGCAGCGGGCTTTGTCGATCTGGCGCAGAAGGTAGTCGATGGCGCATACGACGACGAGAGCCCGACGCTAGAGCAGATCGAAGAGATGCGGCAGGAACTCGGCCCGGAAGTCTTCGACGCCATGATGGGCGATCGAGAACGGGGAAAAGCGTGAGCGAGCGCGAACCGATCCCGATGCGACTGCCATGCGAGGCCTGCGGGGAGCTTCACGTCGACGAGGGGGAGTTCGCCACGAAGCCTCATCACACGCACTCGTGCCAGTACTGTGGCCTCACCTGGCGGCCCGCGGTGGAGTGCACGGTGGCGTCCGTTTCCTGCCGGGATTCAAGAACGAGACGCCGCCCGAACAGGGAAGGAGGAGCGAGAGGCGATGAAGACCCTGAGGCAACGAATTCTCGAGTACCCGGTCTCGCTCACGACCGCATTCACCGTGGTCAGCTGCTTTTTTCTCGTCGTAGGCGCCACGGCGGGCACGACCGGCGCGCTGTGGGGCATGCGAGATGGCTTGCGTGACAGCGCGAAGCCGTCGCCCTCTGCGGCGCCAAGCGTCTCTGCGTGGCTGCCCGCGGAGTTCGATAGCGAGACGCCTCGGATCGTGCACTCTGCGGAGGCGATTCAAGAGCCGACTGAGCGACAGATCGAGGTGGACAAGAACCTCCGGTGGAATGCCTGCGTTGCCAAGCACGGCGTGCCCGTCGTGGGTTTCGGTTTCACCGTCGTCTGCATCGACGAAGAGAACGTGCAGATCATCAACGGGAAGCGGTACTGATGATAGCCAAAGACGTAGAGCACACATCGAGCTTCGAGGTCCTCGGCGACGGCGGGCTTCGTGTCGTTCTCGCGTGGGGACTCACGCGCGTCGTCCACGCGATCCCTCCGGATCGCGCGCTAGCCGTTGCGTCAAGCATTTTTGCCGCGCACGAGAAAATCAGAAGGCAAGAAGGCGCCAGGCGGGAAAGCGATCTGGAGCCCGACGTGGTGGCAGAGGACCAGGAAGGCTCGTCGCCGCACTTCGTCGCCTGTCCGACGTGCGGCGCCACCGCGGGTAATCGCTGCAGGAGGCTCACCGACAGCGCGGTGCTCTGGTTCACTGTGCATCGTGCCCGCGCGGGTAGCCCACCGACTACAGGGAGGCCGCTCTGATGTGGCCGTTTGCAAAAAAGCAATCGTCGCCGGATGCGCCGGATGCGCCAGCATCGGAACCAGAGCCGGCGGCCGCGCCGGAGCCTCAGAAGTTCAACGTGGGCAAGCTCTTTATTCTTCTCACTCTCGACGACGGGGAGAAGGTGTCATTCGTATGCACCGGTCGGGTTGTGCTCCTCGCGGATGGAAAGGCGTACGTCATCGACGCCGTGGCGCGCTTGAGCGACATCCTCGTGCACACACAAAAAACAGGATTCTTCGGCATTCGAGCGTTCGTAGGAGACGACTCTGCTCGCTACATTCCCGTCTCGCGAGTGCGAGACATGCACACGACATGGTCGAAGTGCTTTAAAGCAGCGACGGAGGAGGCCGAATGATCTTCGACGTCCTGGGCTCCCAGTACGTGCCCGAGGATGCGCCCGCACGGACGCCTCAGGGCCGGCCGTGGGTCAGGTGGTGCATGCGGGCAGAGGACAGCGGCTGGTGCGCCGCCGGCGCCCGCGCCCCGGGCTTCGGCACGAAGACTTTTTGGGAAACCACGTTCGCTGTCGCTTGCCAGGCTGCGGGTAGCAACGTCGATCAGGTCCACGCCGTCGGCTCGGGCATCCTCTCTCTCGGCGGACTCGGTGTGACGCTCTCGTCTGGCTACGCCCAGAAGCTCCTCTACAAGTGTCTCGAACAGAGCCCAGCTCGATTTCTCGAAGTCTTGGCGCCGGTGGTTCACGCGACCGGCGTGTTCGTGAAGCCATGCGCGAAGAGCCCGAGCGGCATCGCGCTCATGGACGAGAAGGGGCATCCGCTTCTGACCGAGACGGAGCTTCGATCCCTAGTCACCGGCGGCGCCGTGCGCGGCAAGTGGACGAGCAAGCAGAAATCGGTCGCCCGTCTTTGGGTTTCGGTGACGAGCGAGCTCCTTCGCGATGAGTCCATGGACGCCGCGCAGTGTGCGTTTGCAGCCGAGGTGCTCCCCGAGCTTCTCGGGCCGCCGGCGAGGCAGGACATCCGGTGGTCTCCGAACTCGGGAGAGGATACGTGGCAGCACACGAAGGAGCAGCAGATGCTCTGGTCGTTCGCTCTCATCATGTCGATGACGAACGCGTACGCGACAGAGGTTCTCTTGGACGCTGCCAGGGGGCTCGGCAGCGACGCCGACTGCTCTCCGGAGTTCATGCTCGGCCGAGTGAAGGACCTCCTTGTCGGCGGAGCACTTGGGGGGTTTCGGGATCGAGGGCTACGTGCTTTCGGGTTTCTTGAAAAGGCGATGAACATCACAATCGGAGGAAAACGGTGAGCATTAATTTTGACGACGACGGGTGCTATCGGTCGAGCAGTGGCACGGTGGTGGTGAGGAAGAGCAAGAACTGGGACAAGGGAGTCGAGATCTTCTCGGTGATCGCCTCGGGCTACATCGAGATCGATACGACTTCGCTCGAGATGGCGAACGGCATCGCGGCGACGCTCGATGCGCTGACGCCTACCGGATCTCCCTACAGTCGAGAGCGAGCGCTCTGGGCTCTCGGTCGCCTCGTCGAGGCCAGGCGCCTGCTCGCGACGATCGTCGAGCACGAGGCAAAAAACCTCGGCCATCTTCAGGACGGAGTGCGGGACGCAGCCGAGAGGCTCTACGGAAAGCGCTATGAATAAACAGCGCTTCGCCAGGCAGCAGGGCTTCCATAACTGGAGCGAGATGATCGCTGCGGCAAAGGAAGGCGTTGTCGCCCAGCGAGAGCTCGGTCGAGAGCGTGCTAGGCATTCGGGGCTCATCGCGGCGGCCGACAGGGCTCTTCGCGAGCAAGAGCGCATCATCGCCGAGCGGCATGAGCTTGCCGAGGGATGGCGAGACCTAGCTCGCTTTTACGTCGATCAGGCAGTCTCGGCCGAGCAGCGGAAGGACGCGTGTGTCGCGCTCTCTCGCGCGTACGAAAAGAAGGCGGACGAAGTAGAGGGGAAGACGGCGTCGTGACCATAGTCTACTTCGTTGGGTTCTCCCTGGCCTTCTCGCTTGTGGTCTTCGTGTGGGCCTTGATACTCAGACATTGGGGCCGTCACCCGGCGTTGGCTCCGTGCCTTCACCAGTGGGAGCTCCGCGCGGAAGTCGTTGCGATCCCCATAGCTGGGGACGTGAACATCAGAGAGGTGCCAGAGACGGCGCTGCCGGATCTCCTATTGGCTATAGAGCGCCGAGCGTCCGGCGCCACCAGGCTCGTCTTCACGTGCAAGAACTGCCCGGCGATCGAGGTCAAGACTGTTTTGGGCGTGCCGAAGGAGCACTGAAAAAGGAGAGCGATGGACAAGAAGCAGATGGAAGAGGTCCTTGCCAAGATCAAGGAGCCGGCGGTGCGCGAGCACTATCGCAAGCAATTCGAGATGGCCGACGAGCTCGAGTCGACCGGGCGGCTCGAGGGCGGTGGGATCTTCGGCGGCATCTTCGGCGAGGAGAAAGATCTCCGCCGCTCGCAGCAGTCCCTGCCCACGAGCTTCAGGCTCGGAGAGCAGAAGCCGGGATTCCTCGCGCTTCCGTTCGAGTCTTACGAAAAGCGAACGATAGAAGAGTCGCTAGGTGGATTCAGGGATATTCCGGCAGAGCGGATCGAGGTGAGTTCTCCAGCGGACCACGAGCGTGCGCTCAGTCGTGAAGATGCGGCTACCGGCTTGCGCGAGAAGCTAACTCCAGAGGAAGAGCAGCGTAAGATCGACGCCATCCTCGTCGCGGTCGACGAGAAAATGAGACAGAAGCACAAGGCGATTTTGCCCCGATGGCTGTACGTGGGGGTGTTTTGGCTGAGCGTTCTCTTAGTCCTGCTCCTGATGCTCGCCGCTTACCTCGGGTGGCTTCGATGACTGGAGGAGGCGATCTGGGCGAGCTCGTTATGAGCGGCGGCAGCGCCGAGCGCGGCGACTCCATGAATTGGATTCGCGTGGGCGAGGGAAATCTCGATGAGCTCCCACCGTTTCTGACACCGTCAGTCGGTTGTCCACGCTGCGGTTCGGTCTTCGTGCACTACACACACGTGGGCTTCATTCCGGATTGGCCGATGGGAGGACGGTTCTTTGCTGAGCACTGGGCCGTCCAGCCGATGCCTGTGCCAGTTCCGCCGCTTGCGGTGCGGCTCGAATGCTACGGAGGCCACGTTGTGTCGTTCAACGGTCGTGACCTCCAAGTTCTCGAGCTGCCGACGTGGAGCCAGCTTGGCGTGCTTGCAGCTGGCATTGTCGCGGCATACGCCTACACGAGGCGTCTATGATCGCTCATCTCCTTTTTACGACGGCGCTCTGCCTCGCGACGGCCTTCGGCTTTTGGCTCGGCATGGCGTTTACCGAGTCTCGCATCGCGCACACGTGGTACGCGCACTGCATCGATCGCTGGGGCGAGGACAAGGAGAAAGCGTACGGCAAAAGCTTCTGTGCCTTCGAACTCGAGGAGGAGACTGGAGTCGAGAATCGGTGGCAAAAGGAGATGCCGTGAAACCGAAAACACGCGAAGTGAAGCTCCGTTATCCGATGCCGACCGATGTGGGCGGGTTCGGCGTCGACCCGGAGGATTCCGAACGCCTCCGGCGCTTGCGCAGCATCATCGACGACGACATCGGCTGGGCGTCGCCCGAAGAGGAGGAAATCGGAAACTACGAAGCTAGGCTGCGGCAGATCGCTGCCGAGCTCCCTCAGCTGAGAGCCCTCAACAAGCGGATGCGCGACCAGCTCGTTGCTGAGCAGGCAGCGCGCCGGCGCGCGGAGAGGAGGAGGCCATGAATGCCTCCCGCTACTTTGTGCTCTGTCTGACGATGTGGGCCGGGGGCAACATCATGGCGAAGCTAATGACTCTTGCTACCGAGAAGTTCCCCGTGTCGCGTCCGCCTGTCCAGGCGTGGCAAGAGGTTGTCGCCCTTGTGATGTTCCTTGCCCTTTGTCTATGGGGGGTTTGGATTCTGATCCGAACGAAGGACGGGCCGTGAACGCCGCGCGCGCCTTCGTTCGGTTTGTGGCCGTGTGGGCCGCGCTTCAGGCGGTGGGAGCGCTGCTGTCGCTCGCGCTGCAGCAGTATCCTCGACCCCGACCTCCGGAGCCGGCCTGGCAGGTAGTTGTCCAGCTCGTGGTTGTCCTGGGGCTTGCGTTATGGGGCGCTTGGATTCTGAACCGAACGAAGGAAGAGCCATGAAGCGCATCTGTCCAGTCGAGCCGAAGCATGCCGAGCGGTTCTGCCAGTGCGGCATTTACTGCAGGCGTATGTTGTGCGGGTGCTGTGAGCGCTGTGTCAAGCCCGTCGCGAGAGGTCAGTGGTTGCCGAAGCGGAGGAAGCGATGACGGAGCGGTCACCGGCAATCGCCGCGGGAAGGCGCGCCCTCGCAAAGCTCGACGACCTTATTGCGGAGAGAGACGAACAAGAGACGCGCGCTCGGATCTTTGCTGAGCATATTGAGGGACTGGCGGCTGAGCTCGATGCATGGCGGGACGCCATGCCGCGCTGCGAAGAAGAGGGCTGCGACGAGCCGGCAACAAGGCTCATCTCGGACGAGTCCTACATTTGTGACGACAACCACGGACAGGACAGCAGTCGCTGGAAAATCGAGGAGATGCCGTGGGCTCCTCTCGTCCGAAGGGCGAGAGCCAAGTGAGCGAACGAGTCGAAGTCGTCGAATTCGAGCCGCCGGCGACTCACGAGGAGTTTCTGGTGCGGCGCGAGCGTGTCATCGCGGAGATCGAGCAGATCCAGGACGATCTCTCGGTTGAAGAGACGCAAGCGTGGAGGACGGTGCTGATTGCGAACCTCAGAAAGAATCAAGCCGAGCTTCGGCGCCTGAAAGACTGGCTGAGAAAGAACGTCAAGGAGTCAGAATGGACGCTCCTGGCGCGAGCGCACGCGCTCCTTTGTCGGATTGCGGACGAGTACCGAGTGGAGGCTACCCCGGCAGTGCCCCTTGAGGAGACAGAGGCACTGCTCGACGCAATCGAGCTCGTCGTCCCTCGTCAGTACTTGGACAAAAAAGGAACAGAAAACCAATGAAGCTCATCACTGCAGGTGGCTACGAAATCGAAGTGGGCGGAAGTGAGCCCGGACACCTCGTCGAACGAGGCCTGGTCGCTCTCCGTGTGAGCGGGCCGAGCGGCCTTGCCTTTCTGACTGAAGAGGACGCCGTCGCCATCGGCAATGCGCTCCTCATCCAGGCGCGCAAAAAGAGCCGTGAATAGGTTCGAGGAGATCGTGACCAAGCTCGTTGAGGCGGACTTCAGTAACGAAGCCGTCGAGCGAGCACTCGCCGAGGCGTACCTCGCCGGGCTCACTGCCGCCGTCGAAGAGTGCGAGGCTGTCAGTAAGGCCTACGCTCCGCTCTCTGCCGGCTTCTCTGTCACGTCGACGGTGCTCGGGCAGGTCGCGATGCGGATCGCTCAGCGACGAAACGACGTCCGTCGAGTCGTTCCGGTGAAGTGATGGAAGGAGACACGCCTGAACAAGCATCACGGCGCGCTGCCGGGCTCTGCGTCACGTGCGGACGAGTGCCGCCGCGCTTTGAGAACGGCAACGAGTGCACCGATTGTCTCGATCGGTATGAGCAGGAGTGGCTCGACGAGCAGCGAGGTTTTATTCGCGCTTCTGCAGAATCGATTTGCGTCGCCTGCGGAAAGCAGTATCGGGCGCACTCGCTCGATAGGAGCGAGCTTTCCTATAACGGAGAGCCGTTTCTCCGTGTCTTGTGCAATGGTACAAGGGTGAAGCTCTGACAGAGGCAGAGCCAAACCCGGAGAAGATCATGAATTTGTCGCATCGATTCTTTTTGGCAGGCCTAATCATTGGAGCGCTGGCGGTTACGCTCCCAAGCGCGGGAGAGCCTCGGGCGCCGACCGCTAAGGAGACCGCGGCCGTCGCGGCTCTCTTCAGGGCCGCCGAGGCGATCCCGCATCTCCTGGCGCCAGGAGAAAGTCCTGAAGAATGGGCCGAGCGAGTACAGATGATCGTGCAGGCAAACTACGGCGCTGCCGCCGAGTACGCAAACGGACAAGGCTGGACCAGGTTCGAAATAGCTCTTGCCGATACGGTGCTCGAGGGCAACGAGACTCGCTTCGATCGCCGGATTCACGCCGGCGAGAAGCATCCGATCTGGACCCAGGACGATGGTCTCGCGACGTGTCTCGGCCAGCACCATGAATCGAAGAACGTTCCCCGGGAAGAGTGGCAGCGGCTCGCGGGGCTCGGGCTCGAGGCGACCGAGCGCTGCGCCCGGGCGACGACGATGGTTTTGGTTTCGCAGGCCAAGCAGTGCGGCGTCTTCCTTGGTCGCCGCGCTTCCAAGGGCGCCGTAGCCGCCGCGTTCGCTGGCTACGGAAGCGGAGGTAACTGCTCGCCGAGTGAAGAAATGTCGCGGCGCGGCGCAGAATGGGAGCGGCTCATGGGGAAATTCGGCCCGAAGCAAAAACCGGACGTGCCAGGTTTTCGCAGGGCGCTGCCGCAGGAGATCCCTCAAAAGGTTCGCGACGAGGCCTTCTCTCTCAAGGAGAGCGAAGACTTCCGCGTCGGGCTCGTCCGCCGGATGGCCTTCGGCGATCCGCCTCGAACGTGGGCCTTCAAGGTCGAGAAGCATGCCGAGGGAAAAATCGGCGTGTCGGTCTTCGTGGCAGAAAGGTGAGTGCGAAGAATTGTTCGGCCCTAAGTGTCCATATTGCTCGCACAGGGCGGAGGACCACTCTGCGAAGGGCTGCCTCGTCGTGATGAAAACGGGCCTCGGGCAGCAACAGAAGCTCTGTCACTGCGAGATCACGGAAGAGCGGGTACGTGAGCTCGAGGCGCTGAGGCTGGCAGAAAGGGACGAATGACGAAGTACGAAAACGAAGTCCTCGAGCGCCTGGCGTGCGACGTTGCCAATGCGTGGCGGCGCCAGCAGGCCGAGCGCGGCGTAACGGACCGAATGGATCCGCACTTCATGCGCAAGCTGGACGAGCTCGAGGGGCTCACACGCGGAAACAATCATCGGTGCCTGTGCCTCAGCGGCACGTTCTCGGGCGGCGAGTCCCACGATGTGCTCTGCCCGGCGTACAGAGCCACGAGGTAGGCCATGTACATCCTCGGCATCTTCAAGAGCCATCAGGACATCGCGGGTTTTCGTGATCGAGCGGCTCGCGCTTTTGCGAAGAGCGGATGCGTGCTCGAGGTGCTCGACGGCGTAGCCAATACGGCGGGCGAGTTTCACGCGGAATGCGTCGTCGCAACGGGCGATCACTGGGTCTTGTGGAACGAAGGGGCGCCTCCCGAGCGATACCCGGCTGACGTGGTCTCGCTCGTCTGCGCTGCCTCGTCGGGGGCGGCATGAGCAAGGACAAGCGACGGCGAAAAGCGAGCATGCAGAGGCGCCGTGAGCGCCGCGAGACGCAGGTGCTAAAAGCATTCGAGCGGGCGGAGACCTTCCTGCGTGACTATGAGCACCGGCGAGAGGCCGCTCGTATGGTTCTCGAATCGGCAATGCCGGGAGCGGAGCTCATCGCGTTTGGTCTCGATCCAGTGGGAGCCGTTCTCCGCGCCGCGCTCCTCGCGTCGAAGGCAAAGAAGGACGCCCGGTCATGAGCGTAGAGTGGCGCGCCCTGTCTCTCACGCCCTGGTGGGCGTGGCTCGTGACGAGGGGCCTAAAGCCCATCGAGAATCGCAAGTGGTCCACGAAAAAGCGCGGCTGGCTCCTCATCCACGCGAGCCAGGGCAAGCCCGAGCATCGAGAGGAAGTCGTCCAGTTTCTGGAGAGCGCGCCGACTTCGCTCAAGGTCGCGCTCGAGGCGCTCGATTACGATTTACCGGGCGACGAGGTGCCCCGCGGCGGCATCGTAGCGTGCACCAAGATAGTGGACTGCTCGCGTAACATCGCGGGCTCGCCGAAGAGTCCGTGGGAGATGGCCGGGCAGTTCTCGTTCGTCTTGAGCGGCACGATGCCGACCCCGTTCATTCCCTGCAGGGGGTCGCTCAGTTTCTGGAAGGTCCCGACGGAAGTGGTCACCAGGCTTCCGAACGAGATGAGGGTCCTCGCCCTGTGTGAGCACCCGGAGTTACTCAAATGAAGAAGAAACAGCAGACGAAACGACGAGACCTGCTCAATTGGCAGACGAAGGTTGGTTTTGTGGCGATGCTCGATGTCGGCAGCCGTCGGCTCGGATGTTCGGTCAATGAAAGTAACGATAGGTGGGGGCTCATGGCGCTCGAAATGCCGGCGGCCGGTGCCAGCGTTCACCAGGTTCTCGCGAGCCACGCGCACGAGTACATCGGCGAGTACAAAGATCTCTACCAGGCGATGAGCGCGGCGGAGCGCTACGCGCGCAAATGGCTCAAGGCACAAGAGAAGAAGCCCGACTGCCCGTGCGGGCCGATCGAAAGGCCTAAGCGCCGAGCAAAGTCCGGAGCGCGCTCTGCCACTCGCCGGGCCTGAGAAGGCCGAGGAGGTTCTCTCGATCGGCGACAAGATCGCGCCAGAGAAGCCGGTCCCATTCGGCGGGTAGAGTCACCCGCGGCGTTTGCTCCTCGGTTGGGACCAGAAAGCCGATCCCGAAGTCCGATGGGATGACTCGGAGGTCGAGTCCCTCGGATCGGAGGCGCGCCACGGCCTTCCACACGTCGCCGGTCCACTGCCAGCCCGTCCGGTGCGGAACTTCCTGCATCGCTTCGGTGTGAGGGCTGCAGTCGTGAAGGCAGATGACGCCGCGGGGAGATAGAAGCGGGAGAGCGTAGTGCACTTCCCGGTAGACCTGCTCGGCTCGGTGGTCCCCGTCGATGAAGACTAGATCGAACTTGCCGGCTCGGACCGACATGGTCTGGAAGAAAAAGTCGCTCGTCCGCGGCACGAACACCGAGCAGGCCGCAACTCCGCTCGGTTGCGGGACCGGATCGACGCCCCACTTCTCTGCGATGTTCACGCGCCGCATGTTGTCCCCGTCGCTGACTCCGATCTCGAGGTAGCGCGTAGCGCCCGTGAGCTCGGCGATGAAGTTCAGGACGTCGTAGCGCATCGGAGAGAGGTGCGTGCGCTCGAGTCGAGGGTCTCCGGCTTCGTTCGGGAAGTGGCCTTGGAACCGGCCATTGAACGGTTCGGGAAAGTTCGACACGTGAGGATCGCCCCACCGCGGGCTATCCGACCCCCACTTGGTGACGAAGTACGAGTAGTTTCTTGCGCGCCCGTCTGCAATCAGCGAGCGGTCACTCTCGCTCGCAGTCTTGGTCGTGATTTCTCCGAGGTGCGTCGCTCCCGCCCATCCGAGATCGAAAATAGGAACGCCCGCGCGCCTCATGCGAAGGAGGTAGTCACAATCCTCGTAGTACGCCGGGTAGAACCTCTCGTCGTAGAAGCCGACTGCCTTCGTGCACTCGGGGCTCTGCGCAAAGAGAGCCCAGCCGCCGGCGGCGCCGACGAATGGGTGCTCGAGGGCTGCGTCCCGTAGCATCCGAAAGGTGTCTTTGCCAAAGATGATGTCGTCATTCGAAATGACAACGGGCTCGTCTGGCGAGCCTCTCAAGAGCTCGTTCCACGCCGCGGCGACGCCGAGGTTACGCCCGTTGCGGATGATCTTGCACCTGGTCCCGAACTCCGACTGCTGAGGAAAGCTCCCTCCGTTGTCGATGATGATGTAGCTTTCGGGGCTCACGGAGCCTGCCTCTGCAGAGGCGATGAGTGCGTTGACGCCGGCGTAGTTATTGAGAGTCGGGATCCCTAGCTTCATGGTCGCTCTTTCGGTTTGCGGAGGAGGTAGCCTCCGGGGTTGAAGATCATGTGAGTCCTTCCATAAGGCGGGAGATGTCGTCCCAGCCGATCTCCATCCAGCGCGCTTCGCGCTCGTCGAAGCCGTACGTGATGATCACGGCGTCAGTCTTTGCCCTGGCAAGCATGCCGGTCGCGTACTCGACTCCAGCGGTTTCGAAAACGAAGAGCTTGCTACAGCGCAGCATCTCGAAATCAAGTGAGAGCTCCACGAACCGGTGCATGTACACGCGGCGATCAGGAAAGTGCGCCACCTCATGGATGATCGTCAGCAGCATCCCCCATGGGGTATTGATCGGTGACGTGCCGCCGCGGAACGACGACGCGGAGCGCGGGCTCTTCTTTCGAGAGACTTCGGTGGCCGCGCCCGTCTCCGTGTCGACCTCGAGCACGACCACCGGGTCGTAGCTGTAGATGACGTAGAGGCCGCCGTTCCAGGAAAAAGGAACCCAGTTTTTCTCGCACGAAAAGGCGTGCTCGTACTTAAGCGCGAGAAGTCGAGTTATCCCACTAAAGCCGAAGCCTGTTCTCCCGAGTACGACCTGGGGCTGGCCCGTCACGTGAAAGCATGTCGACGTGAACCACACACGGCCATTGCATACGGCCCAGCGCTGATCTTCGAGCCCTCGCACGGCGACATCCGGCTTCCATCCGTCGGGCATCTCCCAGGCGGGCTCGACGGCGCTCTTCGTCTCGTTGGTCTCCGGATCCCAAGACAGGACGACTCCGCGCGTGCGCACGATGCGGTCCGAATCTTTCGGAGCGAAGATGACGCCTCGTTCGTGGTGATAGTTCACGAGGCTCACGTGCACGAAGACTTCCCCGTCGAGCTCCACGAGCGTCGGATTCTTGGCCAAGTACTCGGTGGTGTTCGGCTCTTCGAGTCCCAAAAACTTGTCCTCTTTGGCGCGGACGGCCAAGGGCACGGAAAACACGCCCATGCGAAGCGCGCACCTGCTGAGCGGAGACGCATAAAAGCTCACGCATCGCGCGGCCTGCGCATGAACTGCAAAGTCGACCCGTGAGGCAAGAATATCCTCGGCAGCGCGTCGTCCCTCTTCCTTGTCGCCCGTATAGTAGGCCGTGATCGCGATCTCCTCGAGCGGCTGGTAGCTGTGCGCGGGCTTTTCCACGAAGAGAGCGTCGCTCGGCATCGGGATCCTCTTCGCCTGCCGAGCGAACATGAGCGCGATGTGGTTTTTGCTCCACGTACGGTAGTGCTGCGCAAGGACGACGAGGGGCTCGGCGCGATGTGGGCGCTCCTGATAGGCACGAAGGAGCGCGTCGGTGCCGAGCGCGATGGGGTTATCCGGAGCGGTGGGCAGGTGCGGCCGCGACAGGGAATTCGCCATTCGAAGGTGGCAGAGGCCGATCTTGTAGAGGGAATACCAACGCTCCTCTTCGAAGCCGCCGAACGTACGGCGCTGCTCATAGAGAGGAATGGCCTCGTCGAATCTGCCGCAGTCGAAGAGCGTCTGCGCGAGGTAAAACATGTAGCGAAAGTTCTGCGGTTCGTCCTTGAGGCCCTGTCTAAGGAGAAGAACGTCGCGTTCGGCCTTGTTCCCTTTCGCGCCGCCGTCGCCGCGGTCCTCGATCCAAAGGCTTCGAAGGCGCGCCGGCGGCGCATCGGGGATCGCCCTCCAGTACTCGTGCGTGACCCCGACGGCTTGCCACTCGTGGTCGAGGCGGCAGAGTCGCATGTTGAACCAAGAGAGGACGGCGTCGCGCTGCTCGAGTTCGTAGCTCGGGAGCGTGAGCTCCTTTCTGTCGAGGTTTTGCGAGCCAAGTATCATGTCGGCGTCGAGGAGGAGCATGTACGTCCGGCCGAGGTCGAAGCCCTTTTGCTTCGCGTACTCCTTGGTGAGGGCCGCGGCTCTCGAGCGGTTGTGCCCGAAGTCCTTCCAGTCGTCGGAAAAGACTCCGCCAGGGCGATCGTGGCGCTTGCCGGCCTCGATAATCCGTAGCCGAGTGTCGTCTTCGGAGCCCGTATCGACGATGACGTAGGCATCGACCAGGGGGAGCGCGGCGTCGAGGCATCGGTCGATGACCTTCGACTCGTTTTTGACGATCATGGAGAGGACGAGGGTCACCCCACCGGACAACTCTTTCTGCATTCCCCCGAGTTTATAGCCGAAGGCAGAGGCCCAAAGGGACACGCTTCCCTGAAGCCCGACGAAAGGCTATCCTCGGATACATGTTTGGAAGAGCTGAGGACGTTTTCGAGAATGTCCATGAGGGTAACTCCGCGGCAGAAGCAGTGTCGGGAAGCCCCGACGGGCTCGGAGCAACGGCTGTCCCGTTACATACCTCCGGTCCCCCAGCCTTCCATCCCGGTCATCCGATGCACGGGAAGATCGAGTTCCTCGAGCCCGCCGACGCGTCGCCCCAGGCGGCGCTCCGTACGGCGGGGCTCACGGCGCTCGCTGCCTCGGTCGCGTTTGGATTCGGTCTCGCCGTCGGCGGCCCGTGGGGCGGGATGAGCGGCGTCCTTCTTTCGGGGAGCGCCTTCAACGTGTACCGCTCGCAGAAGTGGTGGGGCTCGGCGGATGCGAGCGAGAAACACGAAGCGGTCGTGAGCGCTCTCTTCGGCGCGATCGGAATCGCGGCCGGCGGGTACAGTGCCTACCGCGCGTATCAATCGAGGGGACAGTAGATGGGCAATGAGGCGCCGAGCGGCGCCACGATGGTGGACGCGCAGTTTACGAACGTGCGCGTGCTCAAGCCCTTTCCGGGCTTCGAGAAAGTTTATCAGGGCCAGTCGTCGGCGATTCCGATTGCGTTCCCGGGCGAGCGCGATCCGCGCGGCGCGCAGGGCGCTGCCGGTTTCGATCCGAACCTGATGCTCGGCATTCCCGTGCCCGAGGGCTCGCGAGTGATCTTGTGGCTTCCGATGGCGTTCGTTCCAGATCCCGGGTCGCTCGATCCCTTTCGCTTCTACAGCTACAGGCTCATCTGGAGGTTCAATAACCTCGGCGATTGGCGAGCGCCGCCGGCGCGGACGCAGCGCGCGCCTTACCATTTCCCAAGGCAAAGCCCGGGCGCTCCGGACACGTCGCTCCCGACGCCTCTTCCTCGGGTGACGCTCCCGGCTTCATGGCACGTGATCGGGTACGAAGAACCAGAGCCCGCGACGGGCGAGGGCGCGCTCTCGATTCGAATCGAAAAGATCACTCCGAAGCTCGACTCGCTCACGGAATTCGCTCAGCCGCTTCTCGCAGACGGCGCCCGTGGAGTGATCCAGCAGGGCGTTTTGGATCCGGCTACGAGCGGCGGCGCGACCATGCCGGTGTACGTTCCCTTTTGGACGGACGCCGAGGGCGATGAGCTCATCATCCTCGCGAATCGCGAAGACATCGAGACGCCGGCGACGTGGGACTTCAAAGACGCCGACGCCGATCTTGCATTTTCAAACGTGTACGGAACCGGAGACGGGCGACACCAAGTGTTCCGTGATGTAGGCATCTACCTTCAGACAGGGACAAATCCATGAGATACGGAACCGTTGCCATCAATTCCGCTTCGTCGCTGATTACGCGCATCGTGCAAGCGTCGATCGCCGCCGATCTCCAGACGCTCGCGAACAACGCGCTAGGCGCGCTCCCCGGCACTCACCGCGTGATCGATATCACGCTCGGTGGAGCCGGCGACGGTAACTCCTTCACGATCACGATCGAAGCGGGCCTCACCGAAGATTTGGTGGATGGCGGCTTCGTCGTGACGCCGACCGTGCGTTGCTACAGCGCGAGCAGCGCCGAGGATCTCCTCGTGCAGCACGACGCCATCGAACCGACGAGCGGCAACGTGTGCGACTCGCAGAATGCCGGATCGAGCAAGGGCCAGATCTTCATGGGCATGCTCGTCATCGGCACGCCGACGATTTCGGGGGCGACTGGCCCGACTGGTCGCACGGGTCCGACTGGGCCGACCGGTCCTACAGGTCCCACGGGCGTCGCCGGCGCCGCAACGAACACGGGCGCGACAGGTCCGACGGGCGTCACGGGCGCGACAGGTCCCACGGGCGCGACGGGGCCCACTGGAGCCACCGGACCCACGGGTCCGACTGGTCGTACGGGCCCCACTGGCGCGACGGGCGTCACCGGTCCTACGGGCGCGACGGGCCCCACGGGCGCAACCGGTCCCACTGGATCGACGGGTCCGACTGGAGCCGCGTCGACGGTCACCGGTCCCACCGGAGCGACCGGGCCTACCGGATCGACCGGGCCCACCGGCGTCACCGGCGCGGCGTCGACCGTGACGGGTCCCACGGGTCCGACAGGCCCCACGGGCGCAACCGGCGCAACCGGCGCGGCGTCAACGGTGACCGGTCCAACGGGCCCCACCGGTCGCACCGGACCGACAGGCCCGACGGGCGCGACGGGCGTCACGGGTCCGACGGGCGCGACAGGCCCGACGGGCGCGACGGGCCCCACGGGCGTCACCGGCGCGGCCTCGACTGTTACTGGGCCCACCGGATCGGGAGCGAACCTCATCGATTCGGACTTCGCCGAGGTGTCAACCGATCAGACGACGACCAGCAGCGTCTTCGTCACTCTGATCTCGCTTCCGATCGTGACGACCTCGGGCGGCGAGCTCTTCATCGCCGCCTCGTTCTCCTCGTCATCGAACGTCGCAGCGACGGCCGACTTCAGACTGACGCTCGACGGAACGCCTCTCCGGGCTGCCGGCATGCTGATGAACGCAGCAAGTCCGCAAAGCGGAGCGATCGTGTACCGCGCCTCCGGCGTCGCGTTCGGCGCGCACACGGTCCTACTGCAGTGGCGGACGCAGACTGCGCTCGCCACGATCCGAATTCGCCCCGTGGCTTCGCCGGATACCGAGCACGCGAGTCTCTACGTACAGGAGATGACCGTCTAGTCCCGGCGCGCCGAACGAGAAGCGATGTCCCGTTTTGGAAGCGTCACGATCAGCGGCCCCGCATCGCTTCTCACCCGGGTCGTCGAAAATTCGGATCCGACTGCGCTCGCGTCGCTGGTAAATGACGCCATCTCGGTGCTGCCGCCTGGCTACGTGGTAGTCGGGCTCACGCTCGCAGGCGCCGGAGACGGAAACGCCTTTACGGTGACGATCGAGGCCGGCGCCGCGGCCGACGTCACCGGCGGATTCACATCGCCGCCCGCTGTCACGTGTTTCATCGGCAGCAATGCAGAGGTGCTACGCCTGACGGCCGAGGCGGTGCTTCCTTCCTCAGGCACGCTCGCGGACGTGCAGATCGCTGGCTCGAGTAAGGGAGCCCTGTTCATGGGCCTCGTCACCGTCGGCGTCGTCGTGGGAGAGGGGGCTGGGATAACTGGCCCGACGGGCGTGACGGGAGCGACAGGACCGACGGGAGTCACTGGACCCGGAGGCGCTGCGACCAATACGGGCGCGACGGGGCCAACAGGCCCGACGGGGCCGACTGGAGCGACTGGCTCCACGGGCGTCACGGGTCCGACTGGACCTACGGGTCCCACGGGAGCGACTGGGCCGACTGGGCGTACGGGGCCCACGGGCGTTACGGGGCCGACTGGTTCTACGGGTACGACTGGCCCCACGGGTTCGAACGCTGCCTCGGGCATCGTGCAGATGGGGTTCGATTCTTTGGCGGTCGGAGGCAATACGCTTCCGGCTGACACGACGGGGCAAGCGGTCGTGGTCGACAACGCGGGCCGCGTCATTCGCGTCACCCTCACCGGAGTGCAAACCGGAAACTACATCGAGATTTTTTGGAACGCTTCAGTCGAGATCGACGAGAACGCCGACAATGCCTTCGGCATCGTGCCGATCGTCACCTTCGACGGTTCAACGGTCGTGCCTGGCACGTTTCAGTACGTGCTTCCTGCGCCTGGCGGCGTTGGCCTCCAGCAGCTTGGAGGTCCCGGTGTGAACGATTGCGTTCTGTCGCTGAGCGGTCTCGGCATCGTGCCGGCAACGACTGGCACTCTCGTCGTCGAGCTCGTGTACTTCGCGACGACGGCGATCGACATGGTCGGCTGGACTAGCCCGCCGAATCCGCTTTCGGGTAGCGTTGCATGCGGGCTCTTGGTCCGCGAACTTTCTGGCACCGTCGTCAAGCAGGTGCCGCCACAGAGTCCACTGTTCCCGATGGTGTGAGGCGACGCTTCAATCATGCTGAGAGACAAAACAGGTACAGCCGGTCGTGGCACAGCGCGAGTTCCGCCGGGCTCTGGAAGCGGAGGCACGGGCGCGACTGGTCCCACGGGATCGACGGGAGCGACCGGCGCTCCGTCGACGGTGACGGGTCCCACCGGATCGACGGGTCCGACTGGATCTACCGGTCCGACCGGAGTGACTGGCGCGGGCGCAACGGGCACGACGGGTCCCACGGGTTCGACCGGATCGACGGGCCCGACGGGGCAGGCCGGCGCGGCGTCGACCGTGACGGGGCCGACGGGCACTACCGGATCGACTGGGCCGACAGGACAGACGGGTGCACCTGGCACTTCGTCGGGCACGGGCGCAACAGGGCCGACTGGTCCCACGGGACAGACGGGCGCGACAGGCACTCCGGGCGCCGCCACGAACACGGGCGCGACAGGACCGACGGGACCGACGGGCGTTACGGGTCCCACGGGCGCAACGGGTCCGACTGGAGCAACCGGATCGACAGGCCCGACTGGAGCAGCGGCGACGGTCACCGGTCCCACCGGAGCGACAGGGCCTACTGGATCGACCGGGCCAACGGGCGCGACGGGCGTCACTGGCGCGACGGGACCGACCGGACCGACGGGCGCAACGGGCGTCACTGGCGCGACGGGACCGACCGGACCGACGGGCGCAACAGGTCCGACGGGCACGACGGGTCCAACTGGACAGCCGGGTGGTCAGATCCTGGCACGCCTCACTACGACGCAGGCCCTGCCCGCTTACACGTACAACAACGGAACAGCCGGAGTCGGCGCCACCGTCACTCTCAATGGGAACGCCGCGCTCCCCAACATCGACGGAGTCGCGCCGGCGGTAAACGACCTCGTTCTCTTCGACAACGGCGCGTCCTTTGCCGACAACGGTCTCTATATCGTCACTGCGCTCGGCGACGGCGCAACGACTCCTGGAGTCCTCACCCGGAGCACGCTCGGCGACACGCAAGACAAGATCAACCAAAACACGATCCGGATCCTCGAAGGCCAGCAGTCGCGCGGTGGCCTCTACATCTACATCAATAACCCGACGCTGACGATCGGCACGACGGCGCTCGCGTGGCAGCGCATCGACTCGAACAGGGGCCCGAACGAGTACTACTCGTCGGGGACCGACTTCGAGCAGCAGGTCCTCACTCCCGCGACGCTGGCCATCATGGGCGGTCCTTGGGGTGGGCAATTCGTCATCAATACGAATACCGCGATCACCGTCAGAGCGAGCACCTCGACCGCTATCGGCGTCATGCGCCTTTCCACCGGAACGGCAACGGCCACCGGCGCATCGATCCTCCTCAGTAACCAGCAGCAGCCGATCGATTGGTCGACCAACAGCTACATCGACATCGTTGCGAAGTGGACTGGGCCAGATGCCCTGTCCGACGGCACGAACACCTTCCGGATGCTCGTCGGCCTGGCGAACGTGCATCAGCCGGCGTCTATCTCCGATGGCGTATACATCGAGCACGATCGCGCGATCGACACGACGCACTGGCTCGCGACGACGCGAACAGCTAGCACAAGTACCCAGACGCAGGGGCCAGTCATCGCGCTCAGTACGTACTCCCGTTACCGGATCTTGAAGTACGCCGGTGAGACCACGGTGCACTTCTTTCAGGACGACGTGGAAATCGGAACGGGCAACACCACGAACCAGCCGACTGGTGTGCAGCTCACGCCGGTTCTCACGATCTTCAAGAGCGCCGGCGCCACGCCGCGCCTCTTCGACGCCGACTACTTGTACGTGACGCAGTCGTTCCCCAACAGAAGAAACTAAATGTCGAGGTACGGCAGCGCGAACATCACGGGTCCGGGCTCACTCGTCACGAGGGTATGCGAGAGCGCGGATCCGGAAGTCTTGGCAGCACTCGGCAATGCCGCGATTCAGGCGCTCCCGAGTGGATACATCGTCATCGATCTTGCGCTCGCCGGAGCCGGCGACGGGCAGATGTTCACTCTCACGATCGAGGCCGCTGCTCCCTCCGATCTCCTCGAAGGCGGCTTCCTCTCTCCTCCCGTTGTCCAGTGTTACCTCGGCAGTGACGCTGAGTCTCTCAGCCGCGCCCAATCGGCGCTCGTGCCCGCCTCTGGGATCTTGGCCGACGTTCAAAGCGCTGGCGCGAGCAGCGGTAACCGCTTCATGGGGATGCTCGTTCTCGGGCAGGTGATTATCCCCGTGTCGGGAACGGGGCCGACTGGCGCGACGGGGCCGACGGGGTCGCCTGGAACCGGCGCGACGGGGCCGACCGGGACCGCGGGCGCAGCAACCACGACCGGCGCGACTGGCCCGACTGGGGCGACGGGGAGGACTGGGCCGACTGGCGCGACGGGCGCGCCCGGAACGGCCGCGAACACCGGCGCGACAGGGCCGACAGGGAGCACCGGGCCAACGGGATCGGCGAGCACGGTGACGGGCCCCACGGGATCGACGGGCCCGACAGGCGGCGCCGCCGTCGCCGGCGGAGCGCTCGGCGATATCCTCGTAGGAAACGGCGCTGCCGCCTACTCCGCCATATCGTACGACGTTGCGACGATCAGCACTGACGCCGTGCAGGCGCCAGCCGTCGCCGACGGGCACACGTTCTTCACCGACGCTACGGCGCTCACTCAAAACCGAAACATCACCCCGAGCGTCACGGGCGCAAACGAACGCGAGGGCATGTCCTTCATCGTGAGGACCGCAACGAGCGGCGGAGGCTTTTTCTACCAGCTCGTGTGCGACATTACGCTCCCCCTGTCGTCCGCGCTCGCCGTGGAGCTCGTCTTCCGAAACGGCGCTTGGATCTTGGCTCAATGGAAGCCCTACGACGGGACAATCTGAGCCATGAGCATCGCGCTCGGACTTGGTACCGATGGCTGCTTCGATGATCTCTCTCTCCTCCCTACTGAGGTGACGGGAGCGACGCTCCAGGGCTGGTATCGGTCCACCGAAAACGTCCTCCTCGGAGGCTCGCTCATCATCACTGCTGGCACGGGCCCGACGATGACCCTGTCGGGCTCGGTCCTGCAGAGCCTCGGCATCAGAGTCCAGATCACTCCGGACGCGACGCACTATCGCTACTCCATCAATAACGGGACGACCTGGCTCGAGGAGAACCTACCGACGAGCTCGACGCCGCACGCGATCGGATCGACTGGCATCAATCTCACATTGCCCGCCGGCGCCTACACGAACGGAACTATCGAAGAGGTCATCGCCTCCGAGTGGAGAGACAAGACAGCGGGTGGTCGTAACTTCACGAACGGAACCGCAGGCACGAGGCCTCGGGTCTTCGTAAATGGGCAGAACGCTCTTCCTCTTCTTCGGTTCAACGGCACGAACATGCGCCTCGTCGGTCCCGCGTCACTCGCGCAGGACGTGTTTGCGAGCGCCGGCACGGGCGGGGTCAACACGCCCTTTTATCTCGTCTCCGTCTTTCGGATCACGACGCCGCCGGCGGGCGCCGCGATCATGTCGTTCTACTCCGCCTCCCATTCGACCGATCCGAATATCCCGCTGGTCGAGCTCCAGGCAACCTCTACCAGGTGGCGCGCGAGGCGAAGGGCAAACGCGGGGACCGACATCATCACGAATGCGTCGCCGGCGCTCGTGCCCCAGCTCGGTATCTACGTCGTCGAGGACGAGTTCGACGGGGTAAATAGGAGGATCTCCGTCAACACGGTGGACATCATCGGGGGAACGAGCGGCGTGAAGGCGCCCCAAGCGATCGGCGCGGCGCTCTCATTGAACCAGATCTCGATCGCGTGCCGAGCCTCGAATGCCGGCGGCGGAACCGGGAACTTCCAGAACGGCGACTGGTACGAGCTAGCTCTCTTTTCGGGTGTGCCGCCGACGGAGCAAAAGCTCGGGCTCGTGAACTACCTGATGCAGCGCTACGGCTTCGGCGATCGGAGCGCGAAGAAGGTCAACGTGTGCTTCATCGACTTCGCGGGCGGGACCAAGGGGAGGGACCACGGCTTTCTCCCGACGATGATCAATCCCGCCGATCCGGACTCGATAAAGACGCGCTTCGGCTACCGGCAGCAGATGAACCAGGACGGCGTGCCGTATTGGTACACCGAGGGCACGGGCGATCTCGCTCAAGAGCAATCGAACTTCGACGGAGAGCAGCTCATCCTGGCCGAGGCCGGCGCGGGAACGATCGTTCGCGCGATGGACTTTTATCCGACCGACGACCTCATCGTCAGCGGCTCGAATTGGGATCCGTCGAGCACGATCTGGATCGCAGGTTTTCACCGCCTGCAAACCTCCATCTACAAGGACCTCACCCGCTTCTGTCTGATCCTCATCAGCGCCTGGTGCAAGATGGACGTGAACGGCACTCCCGCGCAAACGACGGGGACGTGGCTCAATCTGCCAAACTTCATTTCGTACTTGCTCTCCACGGTGATCCAGCAGCCGGGCTACTTGATCCTGAAGGGCAACCGGCCCCTCATCATCCTCTTCGACGCTACGGGCAACGACTGGGACGCGACGCACGTGAACAGGATCACGACGGCGGTGCAGGCAGCGGGATACGGCGCTCCGGTGTACGTGGAGTGTAACGAGAGGACGAGTCAGATCGTCCCCCTCGGGCTCGAAGGCATCACGAGCTACGGCCCGTCTGGAGGCACTCCGACTGGAGCGACGAATCAGCACGTGCCGTACTCGGCTCAAATCACCGCCGACCGCGCGAACTTTCTGAAGCTCGCGAATAGCAAGGCCTTCCCTCCTCTCACTGTCGATAACGACGCGAGGCCCGATCGCGGCGAGCCGCCACTCTCGTACTACGCGGACGCGCCGGTATGGAGCGAGCTCTATCAGCACGTGAGGGACTGGTTTGCGTTCGTTCGGATGAACGCGACCATCAATCCGGACATGTGCGGGCTCTGGTTTTCATGGAACGAGTGGGCAGAGGGAGGCGACACGGGGCCGACTGCGCAGACTCGGTTCCTCGGGCCATTCGCGAGCGGCGTTGGCTACAAGCTCGAGACGCTGATGGCCGTGGCGAACAGCATCGAGGTCACGAGCGCGTGGGATCATCATCGGGCGTACACGCTGCACGCTTCTATCGTGCGCTCCGCCGGTTGGACGATGGTGCAAGATCTCTGGGACCATTCGGGCGAGGGCGCGGCTTTTGCGTACGCAGAGATGCAGAGCTCCACCATCGGAGCGACCATCACCATAAATCCCGTTGCAACGGACGGAAGCGCCCTCACGGTGGATGCGTTCGAGCTCTGGGGGAGCATTGGCCCCGGCCTCGGGAGCTTCAATGTGGCCATCGACGGTGGCGCCCCGGTGCTGGTTAGCCTTTCGGCAGTCTCGCTCCAGCGAAGCCAACGCGTCTTTCAGAGCGGCCCCCTTACGCCGGGAGTGCACAGTCTCGTCTTGACGGTAGTGAGTGGCCCCGTGGGCTTAGATAGATTGCCCTATGAAGTAGTGTACACCTAAAGTCCGAAGGGTTATCCTTCGGACAGGGACAGATCCAAGGCAAGCCGAGGCAGTCAAAGAGAGGCCCATGTCGCGTTTTGGAAGCGTTACGATCGCCAGTGGTGCGTCGCTACTTACTCGAGTCGTAGAGAATTCGGATCCCGATACTCTCACGCTCCTCGTCAACGCCGCGATAGCGGGGCTGCCCGGCGGCTACGTCGTCGTCGGTCTCACGCTTGCGGGCGCCGGCGACGGCAACGCATTCACCGTGACGGTCGAGGCGGGCGCTGCTGCCGACGTCGTCGGAGGCTTTGCCGCGCCGCCCTCGGTCAAGTGTTACATCGGTAGCGACGCAGAGGCGCTCTTGGCGGCAGCGCGGGCTGCGCTTCCGGCGTCAGGTGTTTTCGCCGACGTTCAGATCGTCGGCTCGAGCAAGGGCCAGCGCTTCATGGGCATGGCCGTGAGCGGCGTCGTCATCGGCGAAGGAGGGAGCGCCACGGGGCCGACGGGCGCGACAGGGAGCCCCGGAAGCGCGACGAACACTGGCGCGACGGGTCCGACTGGCGCGACAGGGCCTACGGGCGCCACGGGGCCGACGGGCGCAACGGGCGTCACCGGTACGACTGGGCCGACGGGAACCACGGGCGCGACGGGAAGCCCCGGAAGCGCGACGCAGACAGGATCGACCGGGCCGACGGGACCGAGCGGAGGCCCGACGGGACCGACTGGGCCGACGGGCGCGACGGGACCCACGGGGCAGACCGGCACAACGGGCCAGGCGGGCACCACGGGCACGACGGGTCCCACGGGAACTCCTGGGCCCACGACCCCCTCGTTCGAAGATACGTTTACCACCACCGACGCGACGTCGAATCCCATCCGCACGATTACGCTGACGGACAATGCAATCACTAGAGTCGTCGTTTTCTGTACTGCCCGAGACACGGGGGCTAACTGGTACAAGAAAAAAATCTCGATGGAATTCACCAGAAGCTCGGGCGGCGCCGCAACGCAGCTCGGGCTCGACGACGGGCCGAGCGCGACTGACAATATCGGCGTGACCGGTGCGTCGGTAGTTCCGAGCGGCAACGACATCGTCGTGAAATTCGGCGGCAGCGGCATCGTGCACACGCGAGGGGTGATGCAAACCTACGTGGAAACTGTTCTGGTAGCAGTTGCGACATGATCGCTCAGCAGGGCATAAATCTCTGGTCTGTGCTCTTGCCGCCCGATCTCGTGGCAGTCAGCACGGCCGCCGCGAGCGTCGGAAAGTGGTCGTCCTCGTCGGTGAAGATGACGGTGACGGGCGGCGGCCCAGACTTCGTCGCGAACACCACCATCGTCGTCGCGTTCGAGGCTTACCAAGCGGCGCACACCAACGCGGATTTGCCGTTCACCGGGACGCAGACGATCGTGTCCAATTCGACGGGCGGCACGGGCTGGCGCCTCGACATGGGCGCTTCCGGAGCCCTCTCTCTCAAGATGACTACGGGAGCGACGTTCAATCTGCCGAACATCGTCGCTCCGGGCCTGAACGTGATTTGCTTTACGGTGACTGGGGCCGGAGCAATCCGTGTCTCGCAAAACGGCACGAGCCCGGTACAGCTTGCTGCCGCCGGCTTCGTGTACGTGTCCGCGGCTGCAGCGGGTCAGTACATCGTGGGCGGCGTGAACACTGCCCTCGTCGGCTCGGGGCAGCCTGCCGTCAATTGCACGACTCTCTATGTGGCCGTGAAGGGGACGACTGCGGAGAGCGACGCGAACATTCAATTCATCTCGACGCAGGTGAATCAAACCGAGCGCTACTTGCCGTCGGCCGTCGTGTCTGGCGGCTTGGGCTCTCTCGTGTCGCTCTGGCAAGCAACGGACTGGGACGGCGTTTCGGGGACGACGACGGCAGGCTCAGGAAGCTCGCCGACCACGTGGACGGTGCTCGGCGCGCCGACGAAGAACACCATCGAGGCGGAAAACATCTACGTTCCTCCGGAAGCTGCGTTCGCGGACACGCATCTCCTTCTCACGCGGAACTATCTCGGTAGCGCCAATCCGTACAAGTTGCGAAATCCCATGGCGCGGGTGTCCTTCCGTCTGACTGGAGTGCCGTCCCGCATCGGGCAGATGGTTGCGTACGATGCGCTCGATACGTCAGTGACCAATATCGGTCAGCAGTGTACGGGTCTCCGCGTAGGGCTCGACCCCGTGAGCGTCGGCGTGTGGGCGAACGAGTCGCATCAGCTCCGCTCGACCGATTGGCTTCCCGGGACATTCCCGGCGTCGACCGAATACGAAATGATCGACGGGATCGGAGCAGATCCGGATTTCTCCGGCACTCGACGAGGCGTGTGCATCCAGAAGATCCGCGTCCCCTCGTCGACGCCGATTGTCTCGTGGATCACCAACACGGCGCCTCCTGTCGATCGCCTCGTCATCTACGGCGATTCGATCGTAGCGGGGCTAAAGGCCCTCGCGCCGTGCACGGCGTCGTGGGCAATGATGGTGCGCGCTTACAGGGGCAGCATTCTCTCGGACGGGGTCGGCGGCCGAGCGTGGTTTAACGTTTGTCACAACGCCGGCGCCATCAACGCAGCGATTGCGGAGATCATCCAGGAAGTCGACGGGACGGGCACGAACCAGATTTGGTTTGCTCTCGGGACGAACGACTACGGGCTAAGCCTCTGGACTGCGGCGGCCATGCAAACGGCGCTCGGGACCTTCATCGACGCCCTTCATGCGGCGCTCCCGACAGTGACGATTTTCCTCGCGACCCCGATCCCTCGCGTTCCGGAAACGGCGAACGCCGTCGGCTCGACGCTGCCAAACTACAGGACGGCCATCGCCAACGTTCAGGCGACGCGCGCCGCCTACTGCACGCTCGTCGATGGGACGACTCTCTGCACGACGGGACTCTTGAACACGGACAACGTGCACCCCACCCAGGTGGGGCATGCCTACATGCAGCAGAAGATCCAGCCCATCTTGGGCTACGCGGCACGAAAGCCGTGGCTCCCATTCCCCGGCGGGAGCACCTCGAACGGAGAGGGCAACATCTACTCGAGCGGCCAGATCACCGATTCCTGGGTTGCCGACGCAGCGTACGTCGACGCCGCGGCGGTGGGGCAATGGGATCCGGAGCTCGGCGCCGTGAGCTACACGCAGGCAACGGCAGGATTCAAGCCGACCTGGTCGGCGACCTCCTGGGCCTCGACGCCGCCGCAGGGCGCCATCACGGGAGACGGCGTGGACGATATTCTTCACGGAGACCCTCTTGCCGCTGGCGTCACCGGCGACGACAAGCCCTTCGTTGTCCAGCTCGCCGTTCAGATCATCACGACGGCGAACAAGGTCGTCGACTCGTTCTCGAATGCCGTGACGCAGGGCTTGGCCAACTCCTTCGTCATCGGCGTTGGCGGAAACAAGCTCGCCACGTCTCGAAGGGGCGACGTCGGCGCCTCCGTTGCGCAAACGACGATCGAGGCTACCGGCACCGGGCGCGAGGTATGGAGCATGCTCTTTGACGGGACAGCCGTGTCTCTCAGGAGAAACGGGCACAACACGTCGGTCGTAGGAGCCACTCTCAATACGGGCCCTTCCACGTTGGATCAACATACCCTCTTCGGGTTTTTCGGCGCCGGCGCGGGCTCTCTCTTCGCGAACGTGCGCCTGCGTCGCCGTCTCTTCGCCCCCGCGTTCTTGACTGTGAGCGCCGTGTGCGTGCACGTCAATGAGGGGGAAATGCTAGGAGAAGCGGCCTAGCACGAGGTTTTGTTAAAAAGGAGAAGAGCGATGACCTTTAAAGGAGCAAGAGTACAGGATGCGGAGTACTTCGACGACGTTACCGGGCGATCGGACGGCGGCATCTACGGAGGCCAGGGTCTCGAGGACTACGAAGGCGTCAAGGAGTCGGTCAGCACGGAGGGCGTGAAGATCGACATGAACTGTCGCCGGTGTAACAAGGCGCACCAGGTGACGCTCGAGTGGCAAGAGCTCTACCTCGTCGGCAGTAACGGTCCCAACAAGAGTCCGCTGCTTCCGAACGGCTGGACCTATAGCCAGAACAACCAGACGCTCTACCCGACGAACGTTCCGTGCTCGAAATGCGGCGAGCCGCTCTGCCCGCACGTGACTCCAGACGAAGCGCGCGCGCGTGTGAACGACGCTGCGAGCAGAGGACTCATTCCAGCCCAGGCCCTAGCGGCGTGGGGACAGCAGGTTGCAGGCTACAGGGCGCAGAACGGCTGAGCGCCGTGCGAGATCTCGGTTGTCCGGTGGAGGGCCGCGTCCCCTCGATGGAGGAGGCGGAGGCCGTCATCGATCCGTACTTCACGGTCATTCAGAAGATCTTCATGGAAGGCGGCGCCGAGGTCCGCAAAGTGCGTCTCGAGCTCGCGAGGTGGGCGCACGATACGCCGCGGCACTTCGCAGCGACTGAAGACACGGGCCGGGTCATCATCGTGAGCCCAGAGTTTGCGATGCTCCCCGAAGAGACGATCGCGGCGATCATCTCGCACGAGTTCGGTCACGTCGTGGACTTCCTCTATCCTGGGAGGTACGTGCTCATTGACGACGGCGAGCTCGTCGAGATGCCGGTCGTGCCCGAGGGGGCGCTGATTAGCGACAAGGCCGAGCAGGCTCACGTCGCGCGCGCGCGCGCGTGGAGGCGGCGGAGCAAAGATTCAGTCGAGCGAACGGCCGACGCCATTGCCGAGCTCTTTACGGGTCGAACCATCGGATATTGCGGGCCTTGCGAGCTCCAGTGTTTCGACCGGGGGCGACGTCCTCGGCGGCTCGGGTTGCGCTAGCGCCTCTGCCGTGGGAGAGTTTTCTCTCCTCGGATCGTGGAAGGTGCTGTTTCTTGGCCCGCGAAGGCTCGGAGTAATCCTCCGGGCCTTCGCTTTTTAGGCCGCTTTGTTTTTGAGCGCGAGCGGGAGCGACGAGAGAAAGCGCCTGGCGCCGTTGCCGAACGCGCACGCTGTCGCTGCGCACTCGAAGTCCGGTTCTGAAAATAACGCGTACGGGACAGCCGCCGAGCGCGCGAGCTCCACGAGTTTTCGGAGCGCCGGTTCGTCCGGGCACTCGAGGAGCACTATGTTGTTCGAGTCCCAAAACCACTCGGCAGCGTGCGTTGGGTGGCGAAACGCGAACGCAAAGGCAGCATGGCAGGACTGCGCAGCGCGGTCGCCGGGCGGGAGATCAGCGCGTGAGACGACGTAGAGTTTCTCTGTTTCCATGGCGCGCCAGGATGGGATTGAACCACCGACCTCTCGGATCATTACTCCGAGCGTTCTACCGGACTGAACTACTGGCGCATGGCTGGGGCGGATCCGTGCACCGTCCCGGCAAGCGGGAAGATACACGGACCAACGCCCCAGAGCCCACCTGTCGGATCGAACGACAGACCTTCGCGAACCGCGTCTTTTGGACGTAGACCGCGACGCTCTACCACTGAGCTAGGCGGGCAAAATGCGAAAAAGCCTGACGGGGATACTCCCGCAGGCCTTTTGCTCATCGAGCGCTCGAGGCGCTGACTGTCAATGAGACGAGCTTCGCATGCCGGACACCATGGATCCGCCCTCTTTCCTTGTCAAGGGTACCGTCGGACCGTGTTGATGAGCACGATTGACGCGAGGATGAGCGTTGCGACGATTCCAAGGACTGCTGCGCCCTTCTGCCAAAGCTCGGGATCGCTCCTTAGCGACTGCCAGCACTTGAACATCCAGGTCGCAAGGATGCCGAGCGCAATCACTGCGAACGGCCAATCGGCAGCTCTCTTTTGCGGCTCGTCGTCCATTCCCTAGGCTTACGCTTTCTGGTCGCCGCCTTGGTCGTCCGTCTCGCCTTCGCGGAGCGCTCGGTCGACGCTCACGAAGACTTCGTCGCCCGGTCGCAAATCGTATTCACTCGAGCCAGAGCCAGCGATCGCCACGAAGCCCCCTCCGTTGTCGAGGATGGCGTGCTTTCCGTGCGAGGCGACGACGGTGCAGCGGAGCCAGCATACGAAGCGCTGCCCCGGCCTCGAAAAGTCCTTCTGCGTCACCGGTCGCATGGGCGGCATGCTCGGTCCCGCGTCAGGCTTTTTGGTCATTGTCCCCCGAGTCGCGCCCTCAAAATGCGCGCCTTCGCGTCGTCGATATCAAGTCGCTCTGGAGGCTCGCCCGGTCGATAGAGCCAAGCGCCGCCCGTGCCGGCCAGAATGCGTACGAGACCGTCCTGGGTGGTGGCCTCGTCGACGAGCATGAAGGTGCCTTCTGACATAGTGGCTACTTGTGAAGGATCCAAAAGACGATGGCAGAGGCGATGAGCAGGAGCGCGAGCACGATGGTGATGCCGCTCACGCCGAGAAGCTTCACTCGGATGTTGCCGGGCAGGATGAGATCGAGCTTCGTGAGGCTCGGCTTTATTCGAGTCTTCGCTCGGATGCTGTCCATGTCCCTATCGAACTCGCTCCGGCTCGGTCTGTCGTCGAGCTTGTCGGAGATCCCGTCGAGTCGAGTGGTCACTTGCAAGTTGAGCTGCGATACCTGACTCGAGATGGCGTCGAGGGTCGCTTGAAACGAGCCGAGGTCACGCATGATGACTCCGCGCTCGTGGTCGACGGCTTCTCGCCAGCGCTCGAGGGACGTGAGTCGCGCTTCCTGTGAGTCGCTCATCATGCGGGGCTCCCTGGAACCATGTCGAGATACGAAATCCGCTCTTCGTGATCCCGGATCTGCTTCTTTTGGACTTGGAGCTCGTCCACGATCATCCGGGCGATGCCCGTCAGCGTGTCGAGCTTGCCTTCGATGCGCGCGACGGCAGCCATGACAGGGTCATTTTCGTTCGTTGGGTTTGTCGGGACTTCCTGTTCGTCTTTCACAAGTGGCTCCTTACCAGGGACGCCGGACAAGTCCGTTCAGCTGCCGCCGCCGCGCTTCGCACGGCGTGCATGGTTTTTGGCCGAAGGCGCGCGCAATCGGCGCGGCAAGACGGTGGACGGCGTCGCCTAGGCCGAAGTGATCGGAGGCCGCTCGATGCTCGCGATGTTCATTGGCGAAAGCATTGACGTAACCGAGCGTCGGCACTTCCCCGACGACACCGCAGACTTCGCAGTGAACGCCGAACGTCCTCTGGTACTGCTCGACCGAGACCCACGGGATTTCCGCCGAGAACTTCATGGCTCGTCTTCCCTCAAAGGCTACCAAGACTTGTCCGGCGCGCCTAGTTCCGGCATGCTTAGGCAAATGAGCACAGCGCCGTATGTCCTCGGAGCCATTGCTGGAGTCGCCATCATCAAGACCTTTTTTCGACCGAACCGTGCGGTTGTCAAAACGGGAACGGTGAGTGCCTGTCCGGGCCCTAATAGGTCCAAGGTATGTGACCCGAGCCTCGCAATTGCTACCCCGGAGGGTACTCCGGTGTACTCCACGGTGAGCGGACGCGTCGCGGCAGTGGGCGACAGGTTCCTCCACCTCGCGTCGCTCTCGGAGCCGGTCGTTCTGATGTACGACGGGGTAGAGCCGCACGATTTTCAAGAGGGCCAATACGTCGGGCGCGGGCAGGAGATCGGAACGTCGCTCGGCCAGGTCTTTTTCGGCGTGACTGGGTTTACGCCAGGAGGCGCGATCGTGAGCATCGATCCGTCCTCGTGGCTCGCGTCGCGAGGGCAAAAGATCGCGACGAAGAACACGGGAAGCGGTAGCTCGTGGTGCGAAGCAGGGCGGCACATCGAAGTCCCGTCGAGCGCCGGGCGCCCGTGCAATCTTCAGGAGCCAGAGAAGGGCTCGTTCGCGCTCCTTCCCGTGTCGGTGTCGATCGATAGGTAAAACGTCGTGGATGAAAAGGCAAAGACGGTGCTCGGTGAGGCGAAGGCGCTCGCAACAGAAGATCGCATTCGTATTGCCGATGACAGCGTGACCGAGCGCTACGACGAAGAGATCCAGACCATCTACCGGGCGCTTCATCGGCACATGCGGGGCCGCGAGCCGAAGCGTCTGCTCTGGGTTGCGAACGGACAGCCGCTCTCGAACGTGCTCGAGACAATCGAGGGGCGCGTGACGATCGAGGGCATCTGCGCTCTTGCTGGCGCTTCTCTCGAGCTCGGAATCGAACTCCACCAGTCCGATACTTGGGAGGGCGTTGCCAAACGTTTGAGGGCGAGGCGCGAGCTCTTCCAATGACGGATCCGGATCGCACGTGGCTTTGGCAGACGGTGATGCGTCTTCCTGAAGGCGTCACTGCCACTCTCGTCAAAGCGCCGATGCCGGGAGTGCGGCTCGAGTTCAGAACGAAGGCGGAAGCGGTGCTTCTCGCGGACGAGCTCCGTCGCTGGGTCACGGAGCTCGAGACTGGGATCCCGTCACTACCAGAGGACAAGGGACAGTGAGCGACAACGAGCGCCGTATTCGCCGTCTCATTCGACGCTTGCGAGAGCGCGCCGATCTCCACGAGAGGCACGCGGGGGAGAGCGAGCCCGGCCGCTCGGCGTACCTCGATGAGGCGGCGCTCCTTCGTGAAGCGGCCGATCAGCTCATCATCCTCTGCCCAAACGAAGAGGAGGAAGCGTGATCAAGCCAGCGCCGTCTCTCTGGCGCCCTCTACTCAAGAAGGGCATGCGGGGGCACGACGTCGCGGCCTGGCAAGAAGTGCAGCGCTACGAGCGGCGTCCGGAGAAGTGGCCCTACGAGTGGCCGATCGCAGTCGATGGGTTCTTCGGCGATCATACAGACGCTGTCACGAGAGTGTTCCAGTCGCGCCGGGCGCTCGTTCCGGTGGACGGCGTCGTCGGCAAGGACACGCGTGCGGCCATTAACCCACTGCTCTTCGATGAGCCGATCCCGTTTCCGGGCGACTTGCCGCCGATCCCCTACATCCCTGCAAAGTACTGGCAGTGGGCCGACAGGAAAGCCGTCGATATCATCGTGCTCCACGCGGCAGAGGACGGCGAGTACTTCAACAGCGCCGAGGCGATCGCCTCGTACTTCAAGCTCGGTCCTCCGAAGCCGGCGAGCGCTCACTACATCGTCGACTTGGATAGCATCATCCAGTCCGTGAAGGACGAGCACATCGCCTACCACGCGCCGCCGAACGAGCGCTCGATCGGCATCGAGCAGGCAGGCTACTCGAAGCAGACGCGCGACGAGTGGCTCGACGAATACGGCCAGCGAATGTTGAAGCTCGTTGCCAGGCTCGTCGCCTTCGAGGCGAGGAAGTGGTCGATCCCTCTCACGTGGCTCACGGTCGCCGAGCTCAAGGCGGGAGGCCGAGGTCTTTGCACGCACGTGGACGTTACGCAGGCATTCCACCAGACGACGCACACGGACCCCGGCCCGAACTATCCGAAGGACGTCGTTCTCGATTGGGCAAAGGCGGCGTGATGATCAAAGGAGATCTGTAATGGCTCTTCTGACGCCGAAAAAAATAAAACAAGTGATCCGCAGTGCTCGTTATCACGTGTGGGAAATGGGGGTGCGCGACAGAAAGCATCCTGTCCGTCACGTGAATCGCAATCCGCTCGTGCTTTCTGCCGCAAAGGATCTGGCTCGCATCGGCGCAACCCAGGGCAAGCACGACCGAGCAGTCACTACGAACCCGAAGAGCCGTCAGGGCTTTCGGGTCATCGCCCAGTACGAGGCACGGACCGGAGAGAACGTGACGGCAGAAGTCTACCGCGGGCGCGCGCGGAAGAAGCCCGACCTCGCACCGAATCCGGTCGCGCTCGATCCGAACCCGACAGTGATCTCGAGCGGGGAGTAATTGTCCTCCGACGAGCTCACGCCATGGATGGAGCAGAAGCTCGGGCAGCTTCTCCGTTTTGCGGAGAAGAACGGCATCCTGGCACGCGTCGTCTCGACTCGGAGGACCTGCGCCGAGCAGAATGCTATCTACGAAGGCGGCGCCGGCGTCGTCACTCAGGCGCGGGGCTGCCAATCGTGGCACGTGTGGGGACGTGCTGCTGACCTGGAGATTGACGGGACCGAGAGCGAGTACGCCCTTCTCGGCCATGAATGGAAACGGATGGGCGGCGTTTGGGGCGGCGACTTTTCCTTCGGCGACTTAGGGCACTTCGAGTGGCACCCGGGCGTGAAAATTAGCGATGTGTGCCCGACGACGACCGAGTGCCCGGTCCCCGGCGCGCCGTGGGCGGACGACAGGCCGCTCCTCTCCCGACCGGGAGTGCAGCTCGCACTAGGGGCGTTTTTGGCTGGCGGCGGCTTCTACCTAGCGCGACGCCTGCGAACCGGATACGCTCTCTTTTAGCCGAGGTCCGCGCCAAAGCCGGACCGTGGCCTCACAAAAGGGAAAATCCCATGGCACTTACGATCGCGGTTCTTTCGCGCACAAGCGGCGTCAGTAACTACATCGTTCGGCATGCGCAGGCAGCCGATCCGGAAGAGATGGCGCGCGTGGTGGCGCTTCACCTGGCGGAGATCGTCGCCCTGAACGACACGATCGAAGATCCGCAAAACAAATTCACGCCCGTCGACGCAAACCTCGCGGGCGCCGGCGACGGCCATACGTTCATCTTCACGGTGACGTTCACGCGCGTGGCGCTGGCCGGCGTGCAGAACGTCCTTTTGGGTGAGTCAGCCTCGCTGCCGCTAAATCCCACCGCGGTCTTTCTGGATCCCTCGCTCTTTGTAGCCAAGTTCGCGCTCGCGAGCGATCAGGAGAGTGTGGAAGCGTCGATGAACGTCGCCATCACTGCGCTCCTCGATCAGCTGGCGGGCACTCCGGGCGGAGACGCAACGCTCTTCACTCCGTTCCTCGCCGTAGCGGGAGCCGCCAAGGGGACGCGCTTCATGTGCGGCGTCGTCGGGCTGATCCCGCCCCCGCAAAACCCCGGCTAACGAGAAGCGCATTTGAGGTTCAAGTTCAACACCCCGTCTGACGCTACCGCTCGCGTCGACTTCATTCAGGGCACCGAGGGCCCTGCAATGGAGCAGCACTTTCTTCAGAAGATGCGGGAGATCATCAGCGAAAACGCCGAGAGAAAAAAGCTCGGGAAGAAGCCCCTCTCGGTCGTCGACGTCGGCCTCTCGAGCTCGGGTGACGTCTTTGCGTTCCATTTCTTCCTCTGCGATCACACAGAGGGAGAATGGGAGGCAGAAGAACTCGAGCGCGTGACGGCGAAGTTCTGGCTCGGCGCTGACGCCGAGGCGCTCTCGGAGTATCAGGAGTCCGCGATTGCTGCGCTGAGGAATGGAGCGACGCGGATTTCTTCCATGACCATGGGTGTTTCCGGATCCGGACGGACAACACGCTTTATGGCGTTCGTTGCAGGAGTGAAGGAGCAGGGAGACCCAACAACATGACACAATTTGGAAATGTTACGTCCACGGCGTCACTAGACCCAATCTTCGTCGAAGGCGCAGATCCAGAGACTCTGCAGAATCTGGTGAACGAGGTTCTGCTTAATGTCGACGGAACGACGACGTTCATCACGTCGATCACGCTTGCCGGAGCAGGCGATGGGCACACGTTCGTTGTGATCATCGAAACGGCAGCCGGCACCGACGTCGAGTTCGGTGGTCTCTTCGGCACTGCTGGAGGTCTTCAGGCGACGCAGGTGCGCTGCTACATGGGAGGTAGCCCAGAGGCCTTCCTGGCTGCGAAGACGGCGGCTGGGGAGCCCGCGCCGTTTGCCTCTGTCCCCTTCGGCATCGTCGACGAGCAGCTTGCCGGCGGCGCTAAGGGCCAGGTGTTCATGGGCATGACGGTGTTTTCCAGTAACGCCCAGGGTGTCGGCCTGTCCGAGCCCAGGGCTCGCGGCATCATCAGCGTGAATCAGGCCATCGCGGGCGGGACGACGATCCTGACGTTCGATTCAATCGCGAACGCCAACGGGTTCGCGCTGGCAGATGCGGGTCAGACGCTTCAGTACACCGGGCAGCGAGCGATCTTTGCTCACGTGGAAGCGAGCGTCACCGTCAACGAGACGGGCGCAAACGACGTCACGGTGTCGATCGTTCAGGACCCGCTCGGCGCCGCGACCGTTCTGGCCGATGCCGTCACGCATACGGCTGCCGGAGAATTCGACAACGTGTCCGTGCTCGGCTTCGCGCCGCTCACTCCGTTCGATGCGGCGCTTTCGAAGCTCGGGCTTCAGGTCGTTGCCGGCGGCGCGGGCTTCGTGCGCTCGGCAACGCTCCGCGTCAGTCTCTAGCCGTCGAGCACGGGGTCTTTCGCCGATTCAATCAGTTCGGTGACGACGGAGTTCATGCTCGCTTCGTCGTCACCGTTCATGAGCTCGGCAGAGACCATGCGACGGAGCTTGTCCCTGAGATCCGACCGGATGCGGAGGTAGATGACGTGCCTCTTGTCGGCGCGTTCTTTGTCCTTCGGCACAGCGCCTTTCGTACCATAGCTAGCAGTGCTAGCCTAGGGTTACTTCTTTTCCGGATCCTTCGGAGGCATCGGGAACGGCATCTTCTGCGTATGGATGCGATTCGAGCTTTCGCGGCGCTTTAGGATCGGATCTACGGGGGTCTTCTCGTCTGCCCAGGGCCTTCGGGAGTCGAGGACTCGCTGGAGCCGGAGGCGGGCCATGCGCATGTCGAGCTCGGTCGAAGGGATGGCTTCGACGAGGGCCCGGAGGTTTTCTCGGTCGAGCGCCTGCAGGAGCTTTTCGAGCTTGAGGAGGACCTCGATCGCTTCTTCGAGCGCGACTTCGGTGGGGTCCTTCGTCTTCGAATCCATCTAGAGCTCCGCCGCCGGCCGCGGCGCGCCGCCCGGCGAGCGAAGGAGCGACCACATCCAGATGGCCGCGCCGAGCCCCACGAAGGCCGAGAGCAAGAGCTCGCTCTCGACTTGCCCCCGCATGGCGCGCGTCGCGTAGTAGCCGGCGGCGAAGGCGACGACGTCGCCCGTGTGGTTCTCGAGCGACTCGGGCCGCGTGTCGGGGAAGAGTGGCTTTATGAGCTTTTTGGCGTCGTCTTCGACGAGCTCGAAGAGGACGTGGCTCCCGAGCGCAATCGGCGCAGGGATGCGGGAGGCTTCGAACACCATGCCGAGCGCGGCGTGCCCCACCGAGTAGCGATCGAAAAATCCAGGCATCTCTCCGGGTTTTGCCATTTAGGAAAGCCACCTCCAGATTGCTCCAGCCCAGCCAGCGTAGCCGACGGCGTTCGGATGAAGTCCGTCGGGCGATCTCGGAATGTCGAGCGTTTCGCTCGCAAAATAAAACGGCGCTTCCTCGCGGATCATGTCGGAGACGCCATGGCGCGGAAACGGGAGCGCCGGGGGACCAATCCAGACGACCTCGGCGCCCGTGTGAAGGAGTTTTCCGAGAAGCGTCTCGAGCGCCTCCGCCTGCCGGTCCGCCGCGCCGTCGCCGAGCGCCTCGTCGTTCGTTCCGAGTGACACGAGAATCAGCGTCGGCGCGAACGCGACGAGTTCCTCGTCGAGCCACGGATCGCGCGCCCACTGGTCGATGCGGCTTCCGACGATGCCCTTGCCCTCGTACGCGTCGACCCCGGTTTCCTCCGCGAGCTCTTTCATGTGGGGTCCGAGCCCGACGGCCATGCTGTCACCGAAGAGAAGGACACGGCTTTTGTCCGATAGTTTGGGCCTTCTCGTCGCAGCGGCAACGAGTCCCACGCCTCCGATGATGAGGAGCCCTCCAAGGAGCCAGCGTCTGTCCACGGAGGGATGTTACCACGAGGCCTCCTTCGGAGTAGAATCCGGTGGATGGTTGCAGAGTTAATCGCGGACATTGACAAGCAACTGAAGCGCGACATGGTGCGTCTAGAGGCGGCTGTGCACGAGCTCCGCGTAGCGATCAAAGATGGCGACGAAGTACCCGAAAGGGTAGAAGTCGCCGCCCAAAGGGCAGCCGCTGGGGTAATCGCGGCGGTCGGCGCTCTCCGCGCGCTCGCCGAAGTGAGCGAAGATCACGTCGACCCCGACGACGAAAAGTACTTTTGATGCTGACGAACGCTTGCGGTGGCCAAAGGTGGGACATGAGGCCGGACGGCCTCATCGAGGTCGAAGGCTCGGGCACGCCCGCGTTCGAACCAGGGAGCGCTCACTTCATCGAAATGGAGCGGTCGTGGAAGAACTGGTCGGGACTCATCCTCGACGCTTCCGAGCGCTACGGCATCCCGCCCGCGTGGATTATCGCCATCATGACCGAGGAGACGGGCCTCTGGTCGGACGATCCGGCTGATCAAGCGTCGAAGGTATCGTACGCGGGTGCGCGGGGACTTATGCAGATCATGCCGGCCACGGCGCGGCTCTTCGGAGCCGATCCGGACGCCATGTTCGATCCGGCTTCGAACATCGACGTCGGCGTCGCCCTCCTCGCCGAGCTACGGGACCGCCGCGGCGGTGAGCTTCCCGAGATGGCCGCGGCCTACAACAGCGGCAGCGTCTGCAGTCCAGGCAAAAACCAATGGAACCTCGCGATGGCCGACGACTACGCGGGGAACGTCATTCGGTGGAACAACGCCGCCGTCATGTACTTGAGTCTTCGTCGTCCGCACCTCATGCTCGGCCTCACGCTCGGCGCTGCCGGGCTCTACGCAGCGGCGGTGATCGTAGGGCTCGCGAAGGCGCCTAAGCTCCCCTGGCAAGTAGCGAGGCTCTTCTGAATGCTCGAAATCGTGAAAGTGAACCGCCTCGCTCTTCTCATCGACGAGGAGCGGCGGCATCCTGGCGCTATCGCAAGGAACGGAGAGCAGCTCCGCAAGGCCTGCCGCGAGTACTATGACGACGGGAGCTTTCGGTCGGTGAGGAAGATCCGAAAGAAACGCCGCCGGTGACGCCGAACCGAAAGAAAGCATGGGTCGACTCGCTCCTCGGAAAGCGAGAAGCGATCGAGCAGGCGATTGGCATGCCGCTCGGTGAGATGCTCGGTTGCGGGCACTGGGGCTGCGTGTTCGAGTCGACCGCTCCTTGGGTCGTGAAGCTCTCGATCGATCCGACGGAAGGGCCCATCTGGTCGAAAATCGCGGGCCTCGTGGAGGACGAAGTTTGGGGCGCGGATGGCTTCGTCAAGGTGAAGAGCATTCACCGGCTGACTCCTGACCTCGTCGTCGGCGGAAAGAAGCGGAAAGTCTGGGCCATCGTGCGCGAAGCCGTCGAGCCTGTGTTCCGAGAGTTCACGATGAAGGAACTCGGCGAGAAGGGCCGTGGCTCGATGGTGAAGACTAGCCGGTTCACGAACGAGCTCCTCGGTTTTTCAGGACCGGTTGCTGCCTCGTTCCTGACGGCGGGTTACTACCTTCCGAAAGGAAGCTACAAGAACGAGGAGTTTCATGTCGGCCTTGGCGGCCTTGTCCGGTACCGGGACCTTGCCACGCTCTGGCATCTCTACGGTGCCAGGCGGCGCACTACGTACTCTGCTGACAGGATTCGTGGGCTCGAATCGATGCTGGGTGTCTACAGCAAAGACGACGCCGTAGAGCGCATCGAGCATGTAGTGCAGCACGCATTCTCGGGCGCGTACTGGGCGCCGCTCGGAGAGAGCCTGCACATGCTGGCGACGCACGAGATTTACCTCCGAGACGTGCACGCGATGAACATCGGCTGGCATGTGCCGAAGACCGACGAGAGCTGGACTCACATCGTGATCTTCGATCCGGGTCACACGCCGACTGCGGGCGCGGAGATCGAGACCCTGTCGATCGAGCGAGAAGCGCTCTAGCGCTTTCGGAGGACGAGTACCGAGAGCGCGACGCCCGCAAGGAAGGCGCCCCCGACGTACGGCACCATCGACGGACCCTTACAGATCGGAAGGGCGTTCACGGCCTTGTTGAAGGCCTCCGCTGCGGCGCCCCCCGTGTCGTAGGGAGCGCTGAGAGCGTCGCACTCGGCCTTCGGTAGCCCGTTCACGTTGTTGTGGTCGAGGCAGTTACTGAGCTCCTGCGAGTAGCAATCGGGGAGCACTGCCATGGCAGCGGAGAGAACGTCAGCGGGGGCGGCGGCGAGACCGTACATGCCCCAAAGGATAGCCGGACTCCGGCCTAGGCGGAAGTGCCCAGTCCCCGTAGTCGAGCCACTCGTAGTAGTTCGAGCGGCAGTGCGGGCAAAACGCGTGTTCGTGTGAGCCGGGCACGATCCAGAACTGCTTTTTGCAAGAGGTGCAGCGAAAGCATCCGTGCACGGGCGCTGGCGTGAACGGCGCCGGCTTCGTCATGCGATGCGAAAGAGCGTTGCGCCCTTGTGCCAGCCGACTGGAGTCACGCCTTCACTCGGGTCGTGGCAGTGCCACATGACGACGATGCCGAGCATGGAGCCGTCCGAGTCGACGAACGTAGTCGTCGAGCCCCTGGGAAGAGAAAGCGCGGCGCGCGCGGCAGCGCTCGCATCAGAAGAGACGCTCCCTCGGTAGATCGACCAGCCGGCAGGGACGCCTGGCTGCGGGGACGGCGGCGGCTGCTCGCAGATCGGAACCGCGTTCTCGGTCTTCCTTGTGAGAAGGTGGAGGAGACCAACGACGCCGGCGCCGGTCACGCCTGCTCCGAGGAGTAGCTTCTTCCTGTCCACTACCAAGCCCCGATCCGGCGCCCGATGTTTTCTAGGAGGTCTACCTGCCTGACCTCCGGAGAGTACGGAGTCGCCATCGCGCCGGGGTCGAGGATCACCATGGAGAGAGGTCGCACGTCGCCGTCGATCTCCTCGTGAATGCGCCATCCGAGATTGAAGAGGTGAAGGTCTTGGAAGACCAGGTCGCCGTAGTTCACTGCCGCAAGGAGCGTCTGCCCGAGCTCGTTACCGAAAACGTTCGGCGTTCCGTCGGTGAAGCGAATCGAGCGGATCGCATCGAGCATGTTGCGGAAGGCCTCATCGGCGACTTCCTCTGCCTCTTCTTTGCTGAGCCCCTGGTATGCCTTGTGAGTGAGCCTCCCGCGCCAAGCGTGAAAGACGAGGGCATGCTGGCGGTAGCGCTTCACTCCGATGAGCGTGCGAAAGAGATCGAGAAACAAAAGGCGCACATTCTCAGGGAATAGCTCGAGTTTCTCGGAGATGGCCTCGAGCGACGGCTCTTCGCGAATGCCGACCTCGGCGAGCATCTCTTTCGAGAGTCCAATCCGGCGCACAGTCTCCGCTGTCGCGAGCCCGGGCTCCCGGAGGACCGGGAGCGCTTCTTCTCGGACGATACCGAAGACGGGCATCTTCGTTCCCCCGAAGAGCACGTCCGGTCGGATCCTGACGACGTCGTACACTCGGAGAAACGCATTGAGCTGCGCCGTGAGTTCCTCGTCCAAGAGTAGCTCTGCCATATAAGACCAGATGTCGCCCTCCGTCTCGTCTCGCGTGAGCTTTACGACCCACGGGGAGGTCGACGCGAACACGCAGCCGAAGAGCCCACAGCCGAGCCGCTGCCCCATCGGGGCGCCCATCGTGCGCTCGAACTTGTCCTTGTTCGATTCCACGAAGTCGGCCCACGCCCTGGCCGCGAGCACTTGATCGTAGAGCGCGTCTTCGGAGCCCGGGACGACGATGGCAGCGCGGTTACGGCGCATGCCCTGGAGTCTACCTCCGTTTGCTCTTCGGGTCGTCGAGAAAACCGGGCGGAAAGAGGTCTCTCACCTCGAGCCGCAACGCTTTCGCTAGGTTCGGGAATAGGTGCACCGGAAAGCGAACGCTTCCCTGCTCGATGCGACAGAGCACCGTCGTTCCCACGCCGATCTCGGCAGCAAGGGCGGCTTGGCTTTTTCCGAGTCGCGCACGCATCTCCCTCACTATCTCGCCAAGCGCGACGTAGAACGGCTCTCGCGCCGTTGCGGCAGAGGGCCTGCGCGGATTCGGCAGGTCGCGTCGCCATTCAGCTAGCGAACGCACCCGCGTCATTTTGTAAAACGTATGCCCTGACTGACCACAGTCTGTGCGATCCAGGGCTGGCTGAATGCGCACTCCGGCGTATGGTTCATGATCCCAGCGTGACCCGCGGCGACTGTGTTGGCCCCGCACGTGCAGTGCGGCCCGGCGTGCGGCGGGATGAAGCCCGCAAGCTTGAGCGCTGCTTCGAGGTCGTCAGAGAATTCTCGATCGACCGGGCGCCGGCGCTGCGCGTACTCCCAGAGGAGATCTTGCGCAGTCAGATCTTTCACGGAGAGGGGAACCTTCCCGCGGGGGCAGGTCGGATACTTGTCGCTCTGGAACTCTCCGTCGATGAGGTGTGCTCCCATGGCTTCTCTCCTTCAGGGCCTTTGCTGAGCCCGATGTTTGACCATCTCGAGGCGCTCGAAATAAACGCGAAACGCTGCATTGACGTCCCTGGGTCCAGCGGGCTTACAGGGCTTGTCGTTGCCGCAGACGACGCAGCGAGCGGACGGGTCACAGGCGACTGCCGTGTGAGCGCCGGTGTTCTCGATGCAGTCCAAACAAAGTGGATTTACTATCATGGGGCGTGCTCCTTCAATTCGGCAAAGCGAGAAGTTCGTGAACGCGCTTCATGGTGATCCCGTCCGTCTGCTCGCTCCGGAGGGCGTGCGCTTCGTCGACGACGAAGGTCGGCCTCTCACTGGCCGTCCCCCAATGGATCTTCACCTTGAGCCCGAGCGTCGGCCCGTAGCCAGGCCGCTGAAACGAGTTTGCGAGCGTGCCGAATCCGGGCTCCTGCCCGGTCAGATCTTGATCGAATCGGCTCACGTACCAGCGGAAGGCGACGTCTGATGTCTCTGCCCAAAAGCCGATGCCGAATTTGCGCTCGGCCTCTGGCACCGGCAGATACAGCACGCCGCGAAGGAAAAAACGGTTCCTGTCGAGCGTGCAGCAGTCGGCCGTCAGCACGGCCCGCTCTCGGGCGCTCTGTTCCGAGAGGGCAAAGAGCACGTCGGGCAGTTTGAAAAACCTCTCGAGCTCGTGCGAGTGAGCGGAACCGCCGCAGTGCGAGCAGTTCATCGGTAGGCCGCGCAAATCTGCTCGAAGCGCGTTCTGGGCTCCACTGGATCGTAGGCGTGCACAACGCGAGCGATTGAGCCGATGTCGCGCGCCCACGATTCGGCATCCATGGTGAGGACTGCTCGGATGGTTTCCGCGTTGGGCCCCGACGGCTCTTTACCGAGCATGCGCTCGTCGCGGATGAGCGTCGCTAGTGCCGCTGCGACTCGCAATCGTTGGGCGTCCGTAGGCGCAGGAGTCGGTAGCAGATCTCCGGGGAGGAGGCGCACGTACTCGCTCGTGCTCCAGGCGAGCGCCTTGCCGGTCATGACACTTTCGTTCATCAGGACGATTCCTTTCGTGCGGGGACTCAGCTGGCGAGCCACAGCGTGGCGTCGAAGGGCGATTGCAGTCGCGGGGGGAGTTCCTTTTCAGGAGGCCAACACTCGGCGCAGTAACCCAGGCGCGACTCGAGACCAATCACGCGCGCCTTGCGCCGAGGATGCCACCGGCATCGGGGCACCGGACAAGCTGCTGTCGCAATGGTCGTCATCTGCATACCGCGGTGTAATGGTCTAGCGCTTGGGCGATGGCCTCGTCCTTCGTTTTCCCCTGAGCATGTACAACGGTCCAGCCAGCGGCGGCTACTGCCTCGAACTGTCCATTGTCGAGCTCCTTCGTCGAGAGCGTGCGCATCGCTCTGCCATCCGTTACGAGAAACAAGAGGACGCGCTCGGCGAGCTCCGTGTTCATTGAGCCCTGCTCATCGGTACGTGAATTGCCACTGGGATGTCGACTTTCTCTAGATACCGCGTCATGAGCGGGTGCACGTCGATCCAGTCGAGCCCGCCGTTGCCGCAGCCGAGCGCTGGGAAGGCGATGCTCGTGATCGTGGCGTTCCGTACCCATTCGGACCGCACGAATTCCTCGAGTCCTGCTTCGATGAGCTCGAGGCGCGACGGGTCACGCCAGTGCTCCTTGGTGACGAAACAAAGCACCGCGTCATGCGGATGTCTCCAGGAAATGCGAAGGTTCCCCATCGCGTTGTTTTTGCAGGCGAGCGCATAGTCGCGGTGCATGTTCGGGTAGCGCTTCTTGAACTCCTTTGCGAGCCCAGCGCCGGACACGCCGACCCGGTTCACGGGGTTCACGAGCGTCTGCGCGTCGGAATCGAACAGGGAGCCGCGGACGAAGCGTACTGTCACGCTGGTGCCTTCTTCTCTGGGAGGCGGAAGAGCATCTCCATCGTCGGCGCTTCGGTCGCGATGACGGCTTCGAGATGAGCGATCTCGTCATCGAGTGGCGCGAGGAGCGCGCGGAGCTCGTCGACGGCCTCTGCGGCCTCCGCGTACGCCGCCTTTGCTCGCCTGTAGGTGTCGCGAGCGTCGTCGAGCTCGAGGAGGTAGCGCGTCTTTAGCCCTTTCAGGTGCGCTGCCCGGTCGCGCGCGACCGTGCGTAGCGTCTCCGGGTGTTCCCAGCTGTCAGCTGCGTCTGTCATGGCTCCTCCGTTTGCAATGGCCGCACGCTGAGGCCTGTCTCGCTGGTGATGCTTTCTTGGCAGCGAGCGCAGACCGAAAAGTCTCCGGCCTCGCCGAGAACCTCGTCGGTGCTGAGCCTACAGGGTGAACAGATCGAGATGGGCGGGGCCGATACGACGGCGTCAAGGATCGACCGCAGAAACGCACCGAGCGGGCTTCTGCCGGGCCACTTGCGTCTCATGGCTTGTCCCCCAGAAGTTTTTGCGCCATCCGGTCGTAGTTCTCGCTAGCCTCGCGCACCTTGGGATCTGTGCGTTCGAGCTCGGCTAGCGAGTTACTGAGAGTGGCGCGGGCATTGCGCCGTGCGATTGCCTGGTGCCGCGCCGGGACGAAGACGGCGCCGAGTTCTAACGCCATCGCGCGTTTCGAAGCCGTGAGATCGTAGTGCGGCGCGAGCGGGTGATCTTGAAACCACGACCGTTTCATGCCGAGCTTTCGCGCGAATGCATGGAGAGCGTCGATGGGACCGTCGGTTGTCAGATGGCACGAGCCGGCCTTGAACACGCGGAGCGACGTCGGGAACGTTACGAGTTCGTCCACCATGATTCTCGGTCGCTCGTCGTCTGCTGCCACGGGAGACATTGACTCTTTTACCAGAACCGGCTAGCAGTGCTAGCTATAAGATGTCCGGCCCGAAAGAGGATCCTAAGTCGACCCTCGGAGATGCATCCCTCCAAATCATCGTGAAGGGGGGAACGACCTCGAGCAGGTACGATAGGGAGCGCGCCGAGCGTGCGCACGCTGCCGAGCTAGGCAGGGCTCACCAGGACAAGCAAATGCACGCCGCTGCAGTCGGCGATGCCCTCACCCCCGATGGTTTCGTGAGCTCGCATCTGACGTCGCTCCGCATGATGGACAAGGGCGCGCCGCGGGTCGTCTTCTACTACCTCAGGCGAGACAAGACGATCCGGCAGCAGTGCATCGGAGAGATCGCGATTACTCCCGAGGGCGAAGAGTTCTTCACGATGATGTGCCCACGCTGCTTCGAGCGCGGGGAGCCGGCAGACTCGTGCCAGGTCATGGTGCGAAAGAGCAATCGCCGCTGGGAGCTCGATGTCAGAAAGCAGGGCACGATAGTGCTTCTCGAAGATCCAGAAGGAAAACCCTTTCAGGTGCGGATCTGCGGCACGATCTGGTGCGACGAAATCTTGCGCTGCATGAATGTCGGCTGCACGTGGGCCGTCAAGGTGGAAGACAGCAAGGTGGAAGAAGTCTGACGATGGGCAGGGAGACCGAAGGCTCTGGAGAGAGCGCCATTCGCCTGAGCGCGCTCGCTGGTCAGATTGCGCTCTCGGCGGTCAAGCGGTGCTCGGACTCGGTGCCGCAGCATCTCGAGTCCGTCATCGCCGAGTTTCGCGTGCGTATGCTGCCTCTTTTCGCAATTGCGCAGCGGCAGGGCGACGGGATGAGGCGGTTTCGTAGCCGGGCAGACCTCAAGCGTTTTCTGGACGAGCATCTGCTTGCGATCCCCGGAGTGGCGACCTGGGACGATAACCCCTCGGCGCTGACGGAGCATATCGCAGCGGGCCTCATCGGAACGCTTCTTCGGCAAAGCCAGTACGCGGGCGACTTCACGTATACGCTCTCGTTTTTTGAAGCAGGGAGCCTTCGCGAAGAGCTTGCGGTTCTGCCGCAGAAGAAGACCGGGCCGGCTCTCCGGCGGCTCTATAAGCTCCTCGACGATGAACTTCGTCAAGTGATCACCAAGGATGTCGAATGGAGTCCCACAATGGAGGCAGCCAAGTGAAGAAGATTCTCCCAATGCATGACCGCGTGCTCGTTCACCGAGACCCGCCGGCGGATACTACGACGAGCGGCATCGTCATTCCGGACATCGCGAAGGAAAAACTAAACCGCGGCACGGTCATCGCCGTCGGTCCTGGCAAGGTGCTGGACAGCGGCAGGCGAGTGGAGCCACTGGTCAAGACGGGCGACCGGGTTCTCTTCGGAAAGTACTCAGGCTCCGAATTCGAGTCGGAGGGCGAGCAGCGCTTGTTCCTCACCTCGGAAGAGATCCTCGGCGTCATCGAAGAGGACTAAGTCAACAGGTGAGTCTCAAGAAGCGCATCGGGGATCGAATCGAGGCCCGCGACGTCATTCTCGCTGGCGAAGTCACCCCGACGCATCTCGAGCTCGCGACCCTGAAAGCCCATCGTTTGGCGAACAAGACGACCAAGGAACGGAATCGGCTACGGAGAGCGCGAAAGGAACGGAAACATGGCTAGGCTTCATCATCTCGAATGGGAGACGCGTGCGGAGTGCCTGGAGGCGATCGCGAGCGCGTACGGCGAGCGTGCCCCGAAGGGCACGGTCCCCGCGTGGTGGACGGCGTTCGAGAAGTGGTACCAGGAGCAGAAGGAAACCGCGAAGGACGGCATCGTCAGCATGACGCTCAAGACCGAGGCGGGTTTCTACGAGGACGAGGGCGGCGACGAAGACGAGGAGGAGGAAGAGGCTCAGGAGGAAGACGACGAGGAAGTCGAGGACGGCGACGATCCCCCGGACTCGGAGTAGCGGAGCAATGGACGATCCGGCCTACGAAACCTTTTTGCGGATTAACGATGCCGCAAAGGCAGAGCACACTCGGCTCATTCCTCTAGTGGGAGGTACGGAGGCGACTGCCGAAGTCATCATGGGGCTTCTTCTTTGCGCGGCGCTCGTCGGTAACGCAGGCGCTGTTACAGAAGAGCGTTTCCTTGCTCTCGCCAAAGCGCAATGGGGTACGGCAGAGAAAGTGCGCCTGTCTACCCCGCCGCGCGTGGAGTCCTGATGAGGGGGGTTCTTCGAATACGCGTGGTGTCTGCAGTAGATGGAACCTGGCGTGCGGACGTACCAGGGACTCTTTTTAGGGAAAAGGGGCACGCATCTCGCGGAGCGGCAATTGAGGCCTTGCGCCTGCACATCTTGAGGGTCACGTCCGCTTCCGGGGTTACGTCGGCCGATGAGATGGTGCTCCGGCTCGACGTCCCGTACACGGAGGTACAGTAGCCAGTGGCGGAGCTCGTCGAACAGCTTGCTTCGTACCGCTCTCCGAGTTCGGTGCTCGACGGGGACGGAAAGCCGCCGGAGCCTACGGAGGCGGAGCTCGCGGTCCCGATCGTGGCCCCCGGCACCGATGCGCTCCTTCCGGTCGGAATCGTCTATCAGGCGGGTTGGGAGCCGCTAGCGGACGGGATGGCCCGTCACGCGCGCGCGGCCTCGCGCGCCCTCGCGCACGCGGGGTTTCCGGTGTCTCTCCGGTCGCTTCCGATCACGAAGATGAAGCTCGAGGGCGACATCGAGCCGTCGGTCGTAGCGGAGATCGATCACCTCAGAAAAACTTCGATCGCTCGGGCTCCGGTCGCCATTCGGCAGGTCGTTCTGCATAGCCATCAGTTTTTGGAAGCAGTCGTCTCTCCGCTCGGCTCCCGTTGGTCCGGATTTCAGGACGAGCTCTCGGTTTATCGATCGACGATCGTGTACACGTCGTGGGAGCGGAGCACCGTACACCCTGAGCTCGTCGAGGTCTTGAATCGCTGCGGCCGCGTCTGGGTCCCCTGCCAGATGAACAAACGCGTCTTCGAAGCGGCGGGCGTGAAGCGCGTCGACGTCATCCCGTGTCCGTATGATCCGGGTGTCGGGGCATCCCGGCTTTCGGCGCCGCGCGGCTCGGAGAGCGTGCCCGGCGGCAAGCGCTTCTACGCGATCGGCAAATGGGAGCCGCGGAAAAACTACCACGCGCTCATTGGCGCCTTCCTTTCCGAGTTTCGGCAGGACGAGCGCGCCTCTCTCTTCGTGAAGACTCACGAGTGGGGAGCTTGGCGCGACTATCCGAACGTCGAGCAAAGCCTCGAGTGGTGGCTCTCGGTGAAGGAAGTCGCGGACAACGGGTGGACGAAGGAAAACTATTCGCAAAAGCTCCGTATCGCGACGAAGAAGCTCAGCGACGAGAAACTCCTCGAGCTTCATCGCCTGAACAACATCTACGTGACGTGCTCGCACGGCGAGGCGTGGGATCTACCGGCCTTCGATGCGCGAGCGGCCGGCAATCGTCTCGTCTACACGGGCTACGGCGGCGCCGAGGATTACGCGGGCGAGGAGGATATGCGCATTGCGCTCCACCAGCTCATCGCCGGTAAGCCAGATCTCGAACCTGTTCATTCCGGCTACGGCTGGGAACCGACTGCGATGTGGGCGACATGCACGATTGCCGAAATCCGAGCGGCCCTGCGCCTGGCAAGTCCTCCGCGACGCCGCGTGCATCCTCCGGATCTTTACCGTCGCTTCGGTTTTCCTACGGTTGGCAGAGAAATGAGCGAGAGCATCGCGCGCCTGTCCGGCACGTCGCACGCGGAGCTGCTCGAGGCAGGAGGGTTCGGGTGAGCGCAGAGAAACGCACCCTAATGATTGAGGAGCGTTCGCCCGAAGACGAAGGCGTGATCCATGTGACACGGAGCCGAGCGCGTTGCGATCAGTGCAGACACTGGCATGTCCCGGCGCTGGAGCACGTGCCGCAGGAAGCTCCAGGGCGAACGCGCTGCGACCGATTGCGAGACTTTGTTCATGAAGACATCTCGGCTGGGGAGGGTTGCCTCCCGGAGTTTTGGACTCCTCCTGGGTTCGGTTGCCCCGCGTTCGAGACAGGCGAGAAAGAGACAGGATGGCAACGGTGAGCGCAGAAAAACGCAAACAACATCGTGTCAGGTCTAGAAAAAAGAGCCAGAGTGAAGCCTGGAAAAGGCTTCGCCAGAAGAGCGTGGGTGAGTTTCTGGATGAGCTACGAGAGTACTTCGACAACGTGCGCGCAGGCGCTGATCCGATCGAGGCAATGAGCGGCCATCTCTGCGGCCCGAAGTGTTGGCACTGGCCAGCGATCGATACAAAGCGACAGGCGCGCCTGCGCAAGGCACCATGGAATCAAAGGAGACCCAGGTGAGTGCCAAGTTACGCCCGTCCGACTACTGGGGAGCCGCGAGGATCTGGATTCCGATACCAAGTTTTCTGCACGTCCCTTTTTCGCTCCGCCTGTTTTGCGATCAATGTCCGAGAGGATACGACGGAACGCAAGCCTTCCCTCTCCATACATGGAGCTGGGGCGAGTTGATTGAGATAGGCGCGCGGTTTGTTCGTTACGAAGCGGACAGGGCGGATCTGGTGCTTCCGTTTTCTGTGCTCGATCTAGAGCGAGTAGATGCGCACTTCTTCCATGATGTCCGAGGGCTTTGGAACCATGAGTGTATAACGACGTCGTCCATTCATGTGCAGCCGTGGAAGGACGAGCATTCAAAGCCGCTCGTGGAGTGGGTACGATGAATCGTAAAGAGCGTCGCGCCGCTCGCTCACGTGGAACTCTGGAGTTGGACGATCCTCAGAAAGAACGTGCGTTCGTTGAGCCAGCATGCCGAGACCTCAGAGAGGCTCTGCCCGGGATCGAAGCCACGCTAGTGGCAGCAGGCGCAGACGAACCGAAGGGGCCACTCACAGTAGCCTTGTTGGTCCACGCTTATGCCTGGGTTCTCCTGTGTAAGCCCATCGTGTCCGCTGCGACCTCTCTACGAGAGATGCTGGGCGCCACTCACGATCGAGCCCGCAAGGTGGTCCCTCGCGTCACGAGCGAATGGACAGAATTCGAAGAGATCGCAATGAGCGAATTGCAGGCGTTCATCGAAAAAAGCATTGCCAAGTACCCAGCACGATGTTTTGCAGCGGCATTCGCGGCCGCGTTTCATGAGCGCTCCCGCCTCGCTGGTTTGGAGCCGATCGCTCTCTGTGAACAGGTGCTTTCGAGGATGACTCTCTGATGGCGCGCCTCCTGTCTGATCGAGAGCTCCTGTCCGCGCTGCTCGAGCCGCCCTACGTGGAACGTCTCGGGGAAAAGCAGACAGAGATCTTCACTGAATGGGAAGAGGAGGGGCGCGCGCTCACGGAAAAGATGTGCGAGTGGATCCGAGACGCAGCCGAGCGGGTCGGGCTTCAGACGGCGCCCGGCAAGAACCTATTCAGTAGTCTATCGCCGGAGCGCCAGCGAGAGCAGCGAGCGCGGGCGAAGAAGATCCTCCCATGGGAGTGACGTCGTGCGTTCGTCTCTACGGCTACGCTCGCGGCGAGTCATCCTTCACGCAGGTGACCAGGGGCATGAGGAGCGCGCTCTCGGCGCAAGGTGTCCTCGACGGCTTTTGGCCTGTCGACACGGAAGAGACTGGGGACGTTCCTGGCGGCGGCGCTCCAGTCGCCTTGAATTGCGGCGATCCGAATGGACTCATGCAAGCGCATCGAGCGGGCGTGCACAAGAAGCACTGGCTTCTTCTCGCTCCGAACAGCGAGGGCTTGCCGCACGGGTTCGCGAGAAGCCTCACTGCGCCGTCTAAGATCTTGCCCGAAGGGCTTCTGACGGGAGGGCTCTTGGCGCCGAGTTCGTGGGCAGCAGACGTGCTCTCGCAGAGCTTCGCCGGCAAATCCGTCATCGTCGCGCCTCACGGCGTGACTCCTGCGATTCACCGCGTTGACCGATCGGCGCGCGCCTCGGCGAGCATAGCGTTCGACAAGGGTCGGTTCGACGTCCTCCACATGACGAGTACGGAAGCGGACCGAAAAAGCACGAAGGCGCTTTTGAAGGCCTGGAAGTCGCTCAAAAAATCACACGCGCTCCCGCGCGCGGCGACGCTCCACGTGATGATGAACCCTGCCTACATGAGCCGGCTCAAGTGGTGGATGGCCGATCTCGAGCTAACACCGGGGGACGTCCTCACCTGCCCAGGCCTTGTCCGCGGTCAGGTCGACGTTGCGGCGCTCTACTCCGGCATGCACGTCATCTGTCAGCCGTCTCGCGCCGAGGGTTTCGGTCTCGTGCCGTTAGAGGCCCTCGCGTGCGGCGTACCCGTTGTCGCGACGACGTGCACGGGGCACTCCGAGTATGCGGCGCTCCCGCCCGCGGGCTTCGTAGCGGTTGAGCACGGGCCGTCCGGGCCGCTCGACGACTTCCCTGGCGCTACGGCGCCGACGGTGAGCGAGGGGGCAATCGCGACGGCGCTCCTTAGTGCGTACAAGGGCTGGGAGACGCTCGCGCTCCTTGCCGAAAACAGCGCAGAGGCCCTGGCAGCCAAATGGGCGTGGGAAAAGACGAACGCGGCGGCAATTCGCCAGATGATAAAGGAGTCAACATGAAGAGCGACACGGTACGAGCCCCGGATGGTGAAGCGGTAGAGGTACCGGAGACCGGCTGGGTGCATTTTCATGAACGCACAGTGATGCTGCAGCTTCGGGAGCCGTACATCGGCGTGGACTACACGGGCGACAGCTACCGCCCCTCGATGGCAGACGGGGGCGTGAAGGCAACTCCGATGCTCTCGGGCGTTCTTTCGGTCGAACCGAACGGAGAGGGCGGCGTCATGCTGATCTTGAGGCGGTACATCTCGGGTCGAGACCAGCTCCTCTGGGGAGGCTTTCCGAGGGACGTGCTCTACTGCACGCACATCGAGCAATCGTCGATCATCGGCTGATGAAGAAGAAGGCGCCGCGGGCCGAGTCCTTTCGCGAGTGGCTCTTCGAAAAGCTTCTCGGCACCTGGTACGCCAAGTGCGCCATCGCGGACTCGGAGATCGATCGCGTCGCAAAGAAGATTGGAGTCGATCCGGAGCTCCTCCTCGAAGTGCGCGCACAGGCGCGCATCGAACGGCACGAGCGCGGGTTTCCTAGTCCTCATCTCCGGCATACCAAGCCCGCCGCCGGCGAAGCGCACCGGCGGCTCTACCAGTATCACCTGCCGATGGCCGAGGTCGTGCGCAAGGCCTGGACGGTGGAGTGCGAGTTTCGGCAGGTGACGGGGCCGGTGCTCCTTCGGAGCTTGATCCATTCGTACCTTCTCGGCACAAGGGAGCCGACGCCGCTCGCTGCTTGGTACTATCAGGGCGTTCGCCATCCGTCCGGAGGACCAGAGCGGCACAAGCACTATGAGCGTTCGACGATCCCTCACGGAGCAAAGCGCGCGCTGACGCGCCGGGCGGTCGCTCAGGGCACGATCCCCATGAATGTCGTCCGCGCGCTCGTGCTGGAGGTTTTGGCTGGGCAGCACCGGCAGATCCGCTTCGTCGAAACGTCGATGATGTACGACGACGAAAGCCGATATTTAGTGCCTTCTTGAGTGCCTTGACCCCGCCCCAGGGCCCCTGTAGCCTTCTGTCCCATGGCGCTAGTCGTCGGCAATCGGGTTCGGCCCAGGCTCACGAGCTCGACACTTGGCGCGGTTTCCAGGCTTCAGCCACAGCCCCCGACGCTCGGGGTCGTGACGCAAGTCACGGACGGCGATCCGGACGTGATCTTGGCGACGTTTGCCGAGACGGGCATCACGTTCTCGAACAACGCGAGCGCGCTCGTGCCGACCGGGTGCAGGGACGACGCCCTCGACCTCATCGAGGCCCCGTCAGATCTCATTCGCACGACCTACATGAACAAGGTCGTCGTCGGGCTCCGCGCGGTCGACCCGGCGCCGCCGCTTCCGGTTCCGGATCTCAACGTGTACAGCCAGGAGTACATCGGTCGAGTCGTCGACGTCTTCAATGTGAACGGCGTTGCGACGGTGCTCATAAAGTCACTGTCGAACGGCATGTACTACGAGCTTCCGATCGTTCGTGTTCGACTGCTGACCAATCGGTGAAACCATGCCGGACGTTCTGAAAGTGGTTGCTGCGCGGATCCAGGCGACATCTCTGTCGGCGACGCTCCAGCCGAGTCTCCAGCCCCAGGGCCCGCTCTTCGGCAACATCATCGGTGAGGAGTCGACTGAAGCGCCGGAAGAGACGCGTACGGTCCTCTGGCAGAACGACCTCATACAGGACGTCGTCGCGATCAGTGTGGCCGACCTCAATCTCGACGTCATCGAGGATGCGGACGCGGACAGCGTAAACCGGTTTTCTGGAGCATTCGTCGTTCGGGTCGATCCAAATGGCCCCGTGCAAGGCGACGTCGCGGGCGGCACGTCACGCGAATTCGCCGGCACCGTCATCTCGGTCTATCGACGGACTCCGCTCGAGGCGACGCCGGGTAGCGGTGACGTCTTCCTGCTCTGTCTCTCGAACGGGATGTACTGCGAAGATCTCGCGTCGCAGTTCACTGTTCTGAAAAACTACTAGAACGGCCTCGTCATCGCGGCCATGAGCCGGAGCGCGCCGGGCATCGCGAGGTCGGCCAGTGCCATGCGTCCGAGCCCGTGCTCGAAGGCATTGGGCGTCAGGTAGCGCCGCGGCGGGGCGTTCGGCGTGAGGTCAGTCTCCTCGTCGCCCCCGACCGAATAGTAGGTCACGGGGGCCCGCGGCGCCTCCACGGTGCGCCGTCTGCCTCGAGTGACGACTATGGCGGGCACAGCGGCCACGTGGACGTTCCCAGACTCGATTGCGGACCGGGCCATGGCCTCGGCGACGGGCGGAGGCGGAAGCGCGACCTCGGCCCGCATGGAGTCCTGAACGAGGGCCGCCTCGAGCACTTCGCCGGCGCCGGCGTCGTCGAGCCCTTCCTCCACGGCAATCCGGCGGAGCCCTGGCTCGTCGACGTCGCCCGTACGGAGCACTCGGGCGCTCGCCCGCCGAAAGCCCGTGAGGTAGCGCATCCGGGCGCTCCGCTCCTTGCCCATGCGCTCTTCGATGGCCTCGGGGCACGGCACGATCCAGGAAAGGTACGAGAGCATCACGGAGTAGAGGAGGCTGTACTCGCTAGAGCGCTCCGCGCCGCGCTTTACCGGGATCCCGTGGCGCTTCACGTGCTCCCACATGCCGCGCGCCGCTCTTCGGGCGACGCATTCCGAGTCCCGGCCGTCGTAGCGCTCGGCGAAGTCTTTCCTGAATTCCGGCGTGTGCGAGATCGTCTTTTTGCTCGTGTCGATTCGGAACGTGTCCTTGTCGAAGAGCGCGCTACGGAGGACGTTCGGATCGACGAGCTCGACGTCGGCGGACGGAAAGCCGAGGGCGATGAGCTCTTCGATGCGGGCCTTGAGGTCTCGCGCGAGCCCCTTCGTCGCCCCGGGATCTGGAACGCCGAGCGCTAGGAGTCTGTCTCGAAGGAGCCGAATGACTTCTCGCTCCCTGTCGGCGTCCTCGCCCTTCGGCTGGTTCTTGAGCTCTTCGACGCTTTCGAAGTAGGCCGCGAGGAGCTCCCGCGCCTCTTCGATGCGAGTCTCGATGGCCGTGGACGCGAAGGCAGCGTCACGCGCGCGCTCGGCGTCTCTTGCCGGCGTCAGGCGCTGCCCAGTGACGGCGCCGATCCACTTTTCGAACCACTCCCATTCCTCGCTCGAGTGGTCGTAAATGGCGCGCACCGGATCATCGAGCATGAACCAATCAGGAAGCTCCTCGGCGGGGCTCACGCCGATGAGGCTTGCTGCGGCAAACTTCTCTTGAAACGAGAGCCACTCCTCATCCGTGAGCGAGCCCCCGCGCGGCCGCTCGATGCCTTCGAAGGCGCGAACGGTCGTCGTGTACCTGTCGGCGTTTTTCTCGAGCCACGCAGCGAGATACTCTTCGTCGTGAGCTCGAATGTTGGTGCCGACTGTGCCGAGGGCATCGAACGGAACGACGGGGAAGGCGCCGCCCGTGCCGCGAGCGAGGCCTCGCTGGATCTCCTGAAAGGCGCCCCACCACCGGTCGAGTCCGAACGCCTTCGTCGGCGCCGTCCGAAGCCATCTCTCCCGGAGCTCGAGAACGCGCTTCCAGAGAGTCGGCGCCTTCGCTTCCGAGTAGAGCTGCTCGCCAGCGAAGACGGGGAGCGGCGGCACCGTCACGACTTTCTTTCCGTCCTTCGTTCGGACTTCGACTTTGACTTCGCCGCTCGAGGAGGCGGCCCCTCGAGCAAACCACGGAAGGAGGCTGTTCTCTCCGATGCCGTAGCTCAAGGGCCATGGGTCGTAATGTTCGCGGAGCCAGGGCTCTCGCTGCACGTACTCCTTTGAGCCTTTGGTGTAGAGCGTCTCCCTCTTCGCGCCGCTCCGCGGTTCGACCATCGTGAAGTGGAGTTGGTCAGCCCCCTCGTACGCGTAGTAGGGCGAGCCAGAAGAGATCCCGTGCTCGACTTCGAGAACCTCGGGAGGCACGGCCTTCGGCGCGATCGCCACGAGGCCCTTTGCAGTCTTCTGGATCTCCGGCAGCGCCTTCACTTTCGGTGCTTCCGCGGGAAGGCCGACTTCCGAAGTCTCGGGCTCCGGAGCCGTCGGCGGAACGGCAATGCCGTGGGTTTCGACAATGGGGCGACGGGGCTCTGGAGCCGGCGCCCCGCGCGGGCGCTCGCCGCCGGCGATGTAGTCGAGGATCTCGTTCTGAGCGGAGAGCGCCTCCGGGCTCGTGATGTCCTCGACGTAGGTCTCGGTCGTCACGATACTCGCGTGCCCGAGGATCTGTTGCGTCTCCCGGATGGGCTTTCCTTGCCGGCTCATCGCCGTCGCCGCGAAGTGGCGGAAGGCATGCCCGTGCACGGCCAGTTTCTCCTCGTCCGAAAACCCCGCCTTGTCAGCGATGCGACGGAGGATCGCGGTCACAGCCGATCGGTTCATGGGCTTTCGGTAGTCGAGCCCGTTCGGCCTGAGCTCGCGGTAGTTCCCCGGCGAGTTCAGGCCCCAGAAGCTCACTGGAGGAAAGAGCGGCGCATCGGGCTTCGTTGCGAGGAGCTTGTAGCGCCACGCGCTCGAGTCCGGACGCACGTAGAGCGCGGCGTTCGGATTATCGGATTGAGAGCCCAAGGGCGGCGCGTGCTTTTCGAGCTCGGCCTGAAAGGCATGTAGAGCTCGGAGGGCGTAAGGCGGGTACGGCAAGCGCTGATGAAAGCCGCCCTTCCGGATGAGCTCGACCGAAGGGGGGAGCGCTCTCCCGTCGAACCACCCAGGTGTTCGCTGAAGCTCCGATGTCGAGGGCTTGTCCCTCACGATGCGGATCGTCTCGGTCACTCGGGCGCCCATGAGGACCAAAAACCAGAGCAGGGCTGCGTCGCGCTTCTCTACGAGCGAAGGCCCTTCGGCGGCGCGGAGGAGCCGGTCGACCATGTCGGGCGTGAGCCGGCGCCGCCGCGTTCTTCCCGCTCGCCGGTCGGCCGAAAGGCCTCTCGACACGCGCTCGAGGACTTCCTCGAACACGTTGGCTTTGACGAGAGTCTTTCCTTCCGTTCGCAAGAGCGCGTTCCAGAACGAGGAGAGCGCAGTCAGGCGGAGCGCAATCGTGGATCGCGAGACGGCGACGGGCTTCGGCGTCGAATACGAAAACACGCTCTCGAGCGGAACCTGTCGCCCGTTGAGATCGACGGTGAAGACATGGATCCCAATCAGCGGATTACTCTTCCGAAGCTCTTCGATGGTCGGCGAACGCACGAGAAGGTCGTGGAGAGTCATGAGCCCGAGCTCTCGGTGAAGCCACTCGAAGTCGATCGCCCCGCCGGCGCTGTGCCGGCTCACGACTGCCCGAGGAAGCTTCGCGGCGATGCTCGTGAGATCGGAGGAGCCAAGCTCCTTCACGACTTCGTAGATCGCAAGGCGCTCCTGCTGATCTCCGTCACGGAGCTTTTCTGCCTCGAGCGAGAAAGGCTTCGTCGCCAGCCACTCGACGTAATCTTCGGCGTCCTTCCGGCTCACGTCGTGGGGCGGAATGACGCGGCCGTGCTTCGCGCCGAGCCACTCGAAAAACTCCGTGAGCGCGTACGCGTACGCGGCCCTGGTGTTCGGCGAGTAGCGGCCGATGTAGGAGGCGTAGCCACCCTCGTCCCGTCCCGTGAAACGGGAGACAATGATCGCGTAGCTCTGTGCGACGTCCTTGTCGCCCCCAGCGAAAGCCTTCACCCAGCGCTCGAGGGCCTCCGGCGTTCGCTTGGCTCGAAGGAGCGCGAGCTCTGGCCGGTTCTCGAGCATCAGACGCTACCATAAGCACGCGCTCGATAGATTTCTAGCGGCCTTTTCGGTAGGATGGTCTACCGTGCTCGACGCGACCCGAGTTGCGAAAAAGCTCTGGGTCGGTGCCGCTCCCCCGCCTGGGGACTACAAGGAGCTCGGCTTCGACGTCATCGTGTTCGTCGCCGACGACGTGCAGCCGCCCTCGTCGGGCTACCCGGGCGTCATCATACGACGCTTCCCGTTCAATGACGTCGGTAATCCGTCGCGCGAGGACATGGAAACAGCTCTCGTCGCTGCGGATGCCGTTGCGAGCGATCTGGCGCGCGGAAGGCGCGTCCTCGTCACCTGTCGCATGGGACGAAATCGCTCAGGCTTCGTCGCCGCGCTCGCTCTCCATTTTCTGACAGGACAGCCGGGGCGAGTGACCTACGCAGTGGTCAGTACGAAGCGTCGGGACATGCTCGGTGTGCACGCGATCGCGAATCCGACCTTCCGAGAGTATCTCATGTCACTTGAATGATACAGCCGCAAGTACGTCGAGAAGGACGCCGACGAGCTGCCTGCCGAGGCGAGTGAGCGCGACAGTGTGCAGACTAGTCCACACGACGAGGCGCTGCTTTTCTAGACGAGTAGCAGCAGCGCGAAAGCCGACTGGAACGGAAATCTCGTGGCCGGTAATGAGCGCGTCTTGCATCGCGGCGTCGACGAGGAGCTTGAGGTCGTGAATCTTCGCGTACGGCCGGCGACTCACGAGCAGGCTCCCGCGAATGAACAGCCACATTCCCCTGTCGGTTTGCAGCACGGAAAGCCAGTGCAGAACGGACAGTAGGACGGATCGCAGACGCACGTTCCCTGGTCGCAGCGTTTGTTGGTGCAGGCCCCGCAATGAAGCGGAGAGCCGCAAAGATCCTCGGCGCTCCCGCATTCGATGCCTTGGGCCTCGCAGCTCTTGGGCTGACACGGAGCTCCTCCGGTGCCGGCGCCGCCCGAGCCGATGCCTCCTGAGCCGCTGCCGCCCGCTCCAGGCATTTTTCCACCGGCGCCTCCCCCGGCTTGCCCGCCCGCGCCGGGGCGCCCGCTGTCGCCCATGGCGTCTCTAGTGGCGTCTCTTCCTGCATCGACGGGAGGTGGGCTCACGTCGGCCATCCTAGCGTCCGCCGGCGGGGTCTCCGCATCCGGCAAGCCGCTCTCGAGCTCGGCCCGACCTCCGGTTGAGGATGCGCCTCCAGCTCGCTCTGGTGAGCCCGCGTGTCCGCCGGCGCCGGCCTCCACGTCGCTAAATCTGGCGGCGGTGAACGTATCACCGCAGGAGATCACAAGCAGAGCGAAGAGATGAGAGTGCCTCACGGCGCTCGCTCGCTTCCTTCTGCATGCGTACGCTGGTAGTCATTGAAGGCCACGTAGCACGCGGTCGCGATCCCGACGGCGAGCGCGAAGATGAATACGGCAAACTGAAGCTCAGTTGGGCCAAAGTACGGAATTGGCGGAGGCGGCGGAATGGGACCGGGGCTCGGGTCGCGTGGCGGCGGCGGAGACCGTACTGGTTGCATGGTCAACGAATGCCCCTCTGGCGCGTGTCCAACTGGGACTCGAGCGCCGTATATTTGTCTCGCCAATCATTGAGCTCGTCGGCGAGCGATTGATTGTGCCTGCGGAGCGACTCGATCTGAACGTCGCGGAACGCGAGTTCTGCTGCGATCTCCGCCTTGCCATGCAGTCCTTCCGACGTCATCGCAGAGACGTGCGCGGAGTAGTGCGGCTCCAGCGTGGACGGGGCAAGCCGCAAGTACAGCCTCTTCATTGCGCCGCCGTTCCCACGACATCCCACTCTGCGTCCGCCATGCCCACCACCGAGCACATCTCGGAGGTTTGGATGCTGTTCGCGCCCCACGTGAGCCGGACGGCGCTCGTGTTTCGGACCGTGCAGGACCACTCGATGCGATCAGTTGGCGAGACACGAATCGTCGTCGGCAAAAAGAGAGGATCTGACCAGCTCTCGGTACGGTAGAGCTCTTGTCCTCGGACGCTGAAACTCTCGACAACGCCATGCGCGTGCATGTGCCCCATCACCGAGTAGAGGGTCACGTCCTTTGCGGGCGTCGTCAGCCGAGCCGTCACGGTGGCGCCTGCCTCTACCGGCGCCGGCACCTGGCCCGCTCGGAGTTCGAAGCCGAACAAGATCGGCGAGCGCTTCTCCGATTCGTGTAGAGAGATCTCTGCAGAGGCCTCGACGGGGGCCTCGGTCGTATTGATGACGTGCACGTCCACGAGAAACGACGTTTTGGCAGCGATGTGGAACACGCCGTCTGCCGGCTCTTGTCTGAACTCGGAAGCGACGGCGTCGTCGAACACGAACTCCCCGTAGGGCGACGCCTTCGGGCAGGCCTGCTCTCCGTCGGGGACGGCAGCGCGCATGCGCCAGAGGTTCAGATGGTGGATGCTCGTCTTCGTCACCGAGAAAGCCGAGATGAAGAGCTCACGGCCGGGCGATGTCCAGCCGATGCACCGGAGCCCCTCTTCGCCTGGATTCACGGTTCCTACCGAAAGAGGAACCGTGAGCGGCTCGACGGCCTCGGAAACCGCGGGGGCCTCTTCGGTCGGCGCGCCGCATCCAATCAAGATTAATGCAATGAAGATCTTTTTCATGTTGTCCCTCCCTTTACCGTCTCGAGTTCCTTCTCGAGCGCGACAATTCGTTCGGCACCTTCAATGAGAAGCAGCGCCGCGGTCGTTGCTTCGCGTCCGCCTGTTTTTTCGCTGGCAATCTCCGCCTCTGCAATGAGCTGCATGCGCCGTGTCAAAGTCAAGTCGTTCAACCCGGTAAAGACAGTGAAGCGCACGGGGCATCTGGCTCGTGCGAGTTCCGACAACAGGTCTTCCGTGAGCGGTTCCGTCGAAGTAGGGGCCTTGTGCTCGCTCACCTTGCGGGCCAGGAGCCGCGAACATCGCCCGCACGTCACAGGAAGCAGGAGCGTCGTGCGCTTGGATTGGACTCCGCACCAAGCCTTGCGCGACCTTTTTCCGGGGCGCCGAGCGTGCACGGCGCGCGGCGTCACGTGCGCTCCTCCGTCCAATTGACGGCGCCTCGCGCGGCGCAGCAAGCGGCGCACTCGCACTCGCAGCCATCGGGGCGAAAGGATTCTGGGGCACTCTCAGCGGTGACTCGTCCGCAGGCTCCAGAGCCGCGCAGGCAACTACGGTTGTAGCAATGCAGATGCAGCGGCCCGTAAAGGACTTGTACTTCTTTTTCTGGCTCTAATGAACAGTAGTCCGGCCCGGACTCGTCTACCCAGGTCCATTCTGCGGAGTAGGTTCCGACGTGCATCCAGCGGGCGATGCTGAGCCCGTCACCGCGCCATCGCACCCAGTAGTACCCTTCTGGTCGAACGCGCGGCGCCTGCGTGACCGGCGGCGACGGAGTTGTCGTGTCGGGCAGCTTCACGGTTACCCCGTGGTGTTTCTGGGATAGGTGCCACCGAGCAACGTCTTCGCCTCGGCAACCGTTTCGTCCCACCACCTCGCCCAAAAGGTGGTATCAGCGGGACGCTTCGCGTCGAGCTCCAGCAGCTTCGTAAGCACAACCCGCAACGCGACGTTTTCGTCGGATAAAACGTTGGCCGCGTCCTTCTCTCGGATCCAGCCGCCCGCGCGCAGATCGGATTCGTGAATCGCGATGCAAGGTGTGACGGAGACGTCGAACGTTTCGTAGCCCGCCGGGAATGGTTTCTTGCTCATCGGATTAACCTTCTTTGAACTGGTTCCCTCGCCTAGGAGCTCGCTAGCTAAGTCGAGCATTCCGCGTCGGAGTTCCTCGCGCGTGTAGGTGTCCTCTTCGCTTGCCCCGCCGATCCACCGAAACCTTTCCGCGACGAGGTGAATTCCGCGAACAATCTGCACGCGAACGTCCGCAGATTCAGCTAGCGCCGCGGCCTTGCGGTCTACGATTCGCGACTGCTTCACGGTTGCACCGTGTCTTTCGCGGCCGGGTCATGGCCTTCCTGGTTCTGGTGTTCCGAACGAAGCCGACCGCACCAGCAACGCTCGTTCGGAAGTTCCAGTACACACACGTCGCGAGCGTGAACCGCCCAGTACCAACGAATTCCGTGGATGCCGCCGGCAATCTTGTGGAGCCCGCATGCGCATTGAGATTGGGGGAACGGAATCGGCTGTACCGTAGCTGTGGACTCCGACTGCTTCATTGGGATCTCGCAATCCGGAAACGCCTGACGAACCACTCTATCGATTCTGGCCGAGGCAGTGCGCCTGAGTCGACTGCGCGGAGAATGTCCGAAGCTCGTCCAGCGTCACCCCACTCGTTCGGCGCTCCACTCGAGGCCAGCTGAGCGAGGGCGAGGCGTTCCTCGGCGGTCAAGATCGACGGAGTCTCGTGCTTCATCGTCGGTTCCGTATCCGCTCCGACTTGGCTCGGAGCTCTCCGACGATGTGGTCGCGGATGAATTCGCGCATCTCGTTTTCTTCCTCTTCCGACAGATCCGGAGGCAAATCGACCGCGCTCATCTCAGCGTTCAACAGCGACGCGGCCTCCGTGTAGGCGCGCGACTTCAGCGCTCGTTTCATAGGCGAACTATCCTCCGAATATTCGTGCGGCAACCGTTGTGTGATTTCGTTGGCTCTGGCGACGAGTCTCTCGCCCACGGCTCGAGCTGTAGCAGCGTCGAAACCGAGCCAGTGAATCGGCTTGCCAAAGTCGAGGACGACGGTTCGATCCTGCACGCCGATACGAATCTGCAACTCACCTTCGTCGTTCTGGTTCAGTTTTCCGCGCGGGTAATTCCTCATTCGCGCCGCTCCATTTGATCCGGCTTAGTGGGCTCAACGAAGTTTTTGAGTCCACAGGCCGCGCAAAAAGTGTCGTGAGCCTCGCCGTGAACGCAGCGACGTACCGCAATCGTCTCCCGGTCTGGACGCACCGAGGTTTCGTCGAGCAACCAGCCGCGGGCGACGAGGGCTGCATCGCAAGCCGCCTTAGCGTCCTCCGCAGTAACAAATTCACCGCTTCCAAGGCCGCGCCACGTCTCTTCACCGTCGCGCTGAAAAACCATCGCGCCACGTGCGCACCCGTATTCCTCGGCATCTTCTCGAACCCAATCCCCGTACCGGTCGAGATGCCAAGCGTAGGCTACTTGAGGAATGCGAGCGCTGTGCTCGTCCTCCCAGAGCGGACCTCGTGCGTTCAAAACTTCGCCGATCCCGTGAGCAGTAGTCAGGTCGAGTTCTGTCGCGTCCTGCTTCATTTGCGCGCCTCAACTCGCGGAGCCATCGGTGTTGGTGCCCAGTGCGTAACCGGTCGCGTCACCAAGCGACCCGCGTCGTCGTACCAGACACCCGCGAAGTCTGCTCGGTGCGCGAAAAGCACGCGCAGGTCATCGAGCGCAATCAATACACGGGCACCCTTCGCTGGCTTGTCGTCGCGGCAATCGGTCCAGTCGATTGTGGGTGGCGTTCTTCGCAACTTCGGGCACCCGGCCATGTGCCCGGTCGGTCCCGTGTCCTCCGGATCGCACGTGCATTGTTGGTCGGAATCGACCGGCGCGCTCGTCTCGGGAGTCGGCGGGGACTCGTGCTTCATTGCAGCTCTCCAGCTCTGGTCGCCGTCCCGAATAGCCACCACGCCTTTAGCTTTGCGCGCAGGTCGGCGATGAGCCGGTCAACCTGATCGGGGTGCTCGAGTACGACGCGAAGTTCTCCGAACGAGATGATGAGCGGATACTTGCTGGCCATCTTGCGGAGCGCCGCGCGGTGCTGACGAAGCGAATGCCAGCTCCGTACGCATACCGGAAACGTTTGGTCCGTGACCTTTAGCAACGCGAGACGTTCTGTCAGCCGGTCAGAACTGGCCGGCGTTCTCGTCTCGGGCTCCGACGGACTCTCGCGCTTCATTCGCGCTCACCGTCTCCGTTTCTGAGCCTGCTCACCGTTGCGCCGATTGCCTTAAGGACTTGCTCCTCTGACTCCGTGCAGAGCTTCATCAGAGCCGCCAAATGCGGGTCGTCGAAACGCACGACTTGGACGCCCTCGCGTTGTCGGGCGAGCAACCAGGCTGCGAGCATGTCGCGCCTCTCAAGCCGAAGCTTCGTGGCCTCCTCAAGGGCCTGCGCATGCGAGGGTTCGTACTTCACTTGCGACTCCCGGCCCTAGTGGGCCGACGGCGGCCATCACATCCTGGGCACGGCGAGCCGCCGTACCAATGATGCTTCTGGCATCGGTGTCGGAACATGTAGAGCCCGTTCCCGATCGGAACCAGCTGCCCGGTCTCTATGAGATGTTCGGCTGCCTTTCTTGCAGCAGAAGATTCGTTGCCTGGCTTCACGTCTGCCCCCGCAAAAACTCGTAGAGTTCCTTGTTCCACCTCGCGTCCGCGAGCGCGTTATGCTCTCCGGTCTCTTGCTTCGAATGCCGAGGGCCACCGAGCATGTGCGAGAGCTGCTTCAGATCCAGGCAGTACATCGGGAAGCCCTTCGGAAGCTGCATCATGGTGCCGAAGAGCTGGCATAGGACGACCCAGTCGTAGTCCGCGTAGTACCCCCAGAACTCGTAGGGGCCGTCACCGGAGCTGCGCACAAACTGCTCGAAGTGGAAGCGTATCTCGTCGCGCGGCGCCCATGCCGGATCTCCGTAAGGCGGCAGCTGCGGCAGCACGTGTTCGCGTACCCATTCGTTCACAAGGTGAAGCTTCGCGTCACGATTCACACGGTAGAATGCTCTGCCGTCCGAACACACAGCGCCGAGGGAGATGAGGTCGATCGTCTTGCCGTCCTCGTAGAACTCCGTGTCGATGAAGAACCTCGTGTGGTCGTCTCGATAGACGACGCGCTGCAACGTCACCGTTTGTGTCATTCGCTCTCACTCCATTTTGCAAGGCGCTCGAGGCGCTCGAATTCAGCGTCAGCGCGCGACTCGACTTCCAGGGGGGCTCTCTTCCCAGAAGGAAACCAATACCAAACGTAGCCGCTGTCCGACCTCACGACGAGGCCGTTTGCAAACTCGAGCTCCCACTCCTCGTCGATGCGACTGCGGCGCACAGCGCGATGCTCGCGGGTCCAGCGCTCCTCGCGCGCCGCATTCCGCGCCTCGTCGACACGAAAGAGCACATACAGAAGCGCTCCTGTCGCCACGGGTAGGTAGGCCCAGTAGCTCATGGAGCCGCCCCTGCCTCTGTTGCGGAAGTGATTCATAGTCGTCGTGGACGGTAGACCGGCGTGACACCGATGGTCTCTTTCGAGAGGCCACCGCGCTGGATCTCGACGATGACCTCTTCCTGACGGAGCTTGGTCGCGATCTCCTCGGCGAGCGCAATCATCTGCGCTCTGAACTCACGGACGCCTGCGCCCGCCAGGTTCAGGATGATGATCTGCGCGCCCTTCTCGTCGACGACCGAAGCGTCACGCCGGCTCGTGTAGAGCCCGCGCTGGTAGAGGAACGTCGCATCGGGCGAGCCGACTTGCTCCTTGCGGATGCGCTTTACGATCTTGACGACGTCGGACATCGACCAGCGAGGCTTCGGCCCGACGTTGAAGCCGACGAAGATGCGGGCAGCGTAGATCGGCTGCCTGCTCGTCCAGCCGGCGGGGTTCTCTTCGAAGTCGTCGTGACGACCTTCGAGCGTCATCCGCCCGTTCGGCTCGAAAGAGCCGCCGCTCCCGTGTGGGCTGCGCCACGAGAATCGTCGCGTGTCAGCGGGGACTGCGATGTGCGAGCGAGCCATTAGTACGTGCTTTCTGTGTACGCATCGAGAGCGAGCTTGATCGCGACAGCCAGACTGTCGTCGCTACCCGTGTGCGTGCGGAGCTGCGGGATTTTGAGCGTCGCGCTGAACCGCGCCGGCTCGCCGAAGCGCAAAGTTGCCAGTTGCAGCTTCGCGTTATGCTGATCGAGCCACGCTTGGAGTTCGCGCAACGTCGTGTCGTCCGTCACCGTCATGAACGTTCTCCTGGATCTTCGGACTCGTCCGAGCCCGTGTCGAGGCTTTTTAGCCCACCGCGGGACGTGCCCACACTTTTCGGCTTCTTATTTCCAGCGGTATATCCCGGCGGCTTTTCGACCTCTCGGAGGGCGTAGTCCGGAGGGAACGCCACGTAGGCTTTCGTCTCCCGCGGCACACCATGCTCGGTACGAAACCGGAGCACGCGTACGGCAAGGACGTAGCCTTCCGATCGGCAGCGCCCGAGGGCCTGCAGCGTGAGCCTGTCTGCGGGCTTCATGAATCTCGGGTTCTGAGTGCCGAGACGTTTCTCGAGCCGGCGCACCGAGGCGTCGTCGCAGATCTTGTAGTACGTCGAGCCCGAGTCCCGAGTCAGCCGGTAGATCTTCCCCGGCTCGGCATCCTTTGCGACAACGGCCATGGTGCTTCCCCTCAGCGCCTCCGCGGTCCGATAGGCGTTAGGTCCCTCTCTCTCGAGAGTTCCTCACAGAGCCGCGAGCTTTCCGCAAGGAGCTTCTTCGTGTTCCGAAGCTCCGTCACGAGGTGGTCGTAGTCCCTCACCGAGATGGTGACGACGCGACCGGCGAGGGCCATCACGAACTCGTCCGCTACCTCGTCCCAGGCGACGTTGCCGTCCGAGACCGTTGCCATCTTCAGAATCACCTCTCGATGAATCGTTTTGAGAACCCGAGTGAGCGTCACGTGCACGGGCTCCTCCGGAGGAGGTCCTGCCGTGAAGTCCGGAAACTCCTTCCGGATCTCTGCAAGCTTTTCTGCTGAATACCCCATCGTCATTCTCCTTTTTCCCTCAGAAGCTCGGCGAGCTTCCGTTCTCCGGCCGCGCCCATGAACGTGAAGCGCCGGCATCCGACCTTGTTTTCTTCCGGATAGATCAGATCGCCGAAGCCATCCGGATCGAGCGGGTGCCCCTCGAGCGGCCGCACGTTGAGGCTTCCGTACTCGTGCGAGACGTAGAGCACGTACGGGCGCCTGCTCTCGTGGTGTCGCGGCGTTGCCACGACGGTGTAGAGCCCGCCTTTGTAGTGCTGATAGACGCCAGGGATCGCGATGTTCCAGTTGCCGTCGTGAGGCGTCCACCGGCGCGCTCTCTCTTGCTGCAGCGCAAGCGCACTGTCGAACGCTTGCACCGCGTCCTCGCCTTGCTCGCCCGGAAGGGCAGAGCGCAGCGTCGTACGGAACTGCGCAAACACGGCCTCGATTTCTTCGTCCAATGCAGACATGTGGTGGTTTCCTTTCGAATGGAGAGTCCCGACCGGGGCGTGCTTTCGGGGGAAGTGGGTCCGGCCACCCCGGTCGAGGACTCAAAGTGAACTGGTGCGCAGATCAATCGCCTCCACCATGTGGGGCGCCGTGATCTCTTCACTGCCGTCGAGATCAGCAATCGTCCGAGAGACGCGAAGGAGCGCCGTCACGTCAGACGGGGGCCCCGCATCGAAGAGCTTTTCGACGATGCCTCGAGCAGCGTCCGACAGGGTCTTTCTCGTGAGGTCTTTCAGCGCAGCGTGCTTGTTCAGATAGCCGCGCCCTGTCTCCCGACCACGCTCGGCCTGGAGCTCACGCGCGCGAGTCACGCGGGCGCGCACGACGTCCGAAGTCTCCGCCGTGGGATCCGAGACGAGCTCGGCTGGGCTCACGCTGTGCATCGTGACCCGGATATCGAACATGGAAAGAAGCTCTCGAAGTCTTGCTCGGTGGCGCCCTACGACCGCTGTCGAACACTTGCACGGGCGCGCGGTGCCCGATGCGCCGCATGGGCAGCTCGAGGCGGAGGCAACGACAAGGGGCCGCGCAGGGAAGCCCTCGACGCCGCACCTCGACGTGGTCACGGCGCCCTGCCGGAGAACGTTACCGAGGCTTTCGAGCGTCGAACCCTGAAACTCGAGCAGCTCATCCAAAAAGAGCACGCCGTTGTGCGCGAGGCTCACTTCGCCCGCGCGCATTGCGGTACCCCCTCCAAGGAGGCCTGCTTCGCTTACGGAATGGTGCGGCGCTCGGAATGGGCGCACGTCGGCATAGCCCTTCGAGCCGATGAGACCGGCCACGCTTTGGATCTGGGTTACTTCTAAGAGCTCCCCTCTCGTGAGCACGGGAAGGAGCCCTGGGATCTGCCGAGCGAGGAGCGTCTTGCCCGCGCCTGGCGGCCCGAGAAGCAGAATGTTGTGCCCGCCGGCAGCGGCGATCTCGACAGCGCGGCGCGCAGTCGGGTTACCTCGAAGGTCGCTCATGTCCGCATCGGTGCGAAGCGCCGGAACGGGCTCGCGATACGGGATCGGGCTACCGGGCTCCCTGGCGTCCTTCAGAAGCTCGATGACCTCGCCGAGGTTACGCGCAGCGAGCGTCGGTCGATCGGCGATCGCGGCTTCCGCTTCGTTTGCTAGAGGGACGATGACCGTGTCGAACATCGCGCTCTTCGTCGCAAGAAGTAGCGGGAGCACGCCTCGGATCGGATTCAAGTCACCGGACAGGGATAGCTCGCCCAAAAACGCCGTGTCCTGAATCGCTGCTTCCTGGATGCGCCCGAGCGCCGCGAGCACGGCCACGGCGATGGCCAGGTCGAACGGCGCGCCGCCATACATTGGGGCATGCCCGAGAGACACGGTGACGTTGAATCCGTCGAGGCGTTCGCCACAGTGGACGAGCGCAGAAAGCACCCGAACGCGGGTTTCTCTCGCTGCCGCCTCCGTGCGATGCCCCTTGATGTGGAGCTCTCCGGAGCCAGGCTCCGCGCGAGCATCCACGGCGACCACGCGCCCAGAGAGTCCTTCGAGGGAGATTGTTAGCGCTCTAGCTGCTGTCGTCATGTTTCTTTCCCCTTGCGCGGCGCTTCGACGCCGTAGCCGGCATACGTTCCTTCGCCTCGCACATCGAAGCCGTCGATGATGAGGCACGCGATCTGATCCGCAGCGGCCCCGCTCCGGAGTTCTACCGGCATTCGTCCCCAGCTCACGCGAGCCTTGGCCCGCGCCGTGAGCGGCTCGAAGACGCACCAGGCGCCAGTCCTGCGAATGAAAAAGTCAGCCATCATGCCGCCGAATCCCACGACGTCCCGGTGAATGCTTCCCACTGGCGCCTCGCAGCGTCCGGGTGGTGGTCACACCGGCCAGAACCGCGACGGTGCGGGTAGTGGTAGGCGCCGCAGGTGCACTTTCGGTACTTGTCCGAACGCGCACGCATGGCCGCGCAGAGCGGCCTTCCTGGGCGGCAGTGAGTGTTACGGCACGAGCACATGGGTTTAGCTCTCGTCGTCCGGCGCGGTCGCGAGCTCGAATCGATGGCGCACGTCCCTGAGGTCAGGGATCTGCCCGACGAGGCGCCCTCGTTCCTCGCCGTCCGGGAACTCGTCGATGTACCTCTGCATCGCCCCGATCGTGTCGTCGAATCGGGCGATGACTTCATTGCGAGCGTATCGCTTTTGCTTGGCGAGCTCGCGTTGCATCCAATCGTTCGTTTCTTTCACTTTCCGCGACTCCGTTTCTTGGTGCGCGCCCCTACGGGCCGCAGATCCACGCCGAAGAGCTTCAATAGGCGCTCCTCGTCGGTTGAGAGCAGCGACACGACGTAATCGCGACCGCCGCGGGCGAAGCAGCCACCTTTGCCAAGGATCGGGACCTCGTCCGTGACCTGATCGTCTCGAGCGACGAGCGCAGCTCCGTACGCGTGGTAGGCCGCAACGAAGAACGCTGCAGAGCTCGGCCGCGTGGCGCCGCGCACGCGAATGTTCGCCGGCTTGTCGCCGATCCGGCGATACTCGCGCTCGCCGTGAATGAAGGCTCGGAAGGTCATCCTGCAATGTCCTCCGCGTAGTCGATCGCCCATGCCGCCTTGCACAGGTCGAGCAGTTTCGGATCGCCGACAGCTTCCTGGAGCGCGTACGCGAGCGCACAATCGCGCCTGACGTGGACGAAGTCCTGCCACGACTTGGGCGGCGCTGCGCCCTGGTAGAAATGATGCAAGACGATTGCTTTCGCTGCGTACTCGAGCGAGAGCCTGTAGGGTGGGCTCGATGGGGCGATGGATCTCCCAAACCCACGGTGCGCTCGCTCCTGCGTCACGGCGATATCGAACGCAGCGCTCAGTAGGTTTGACAGGTCCGTACTTCGCTCGCAGCGCCGGTCTAGGGCGCTCCACCCAGTGTCGATCGCCTTTTTCATCTCGCGCACCAACTTGGGCTCGCGCTGTCTCGGCGGAGGCAGCTCCCGGATCGCGGCCGTGCCACCTTCTAGGTTCTTGCGTTTCATGAGTCTTCTCGACGCCTCCTTTCTTCGATCGAACAAGATCTCTTCGCCGCGGGCGGCAACGCTTATGGCGCTGATAGGAACTGTGTGCTCCTGTTCGTGCCACGGACCGCTTGGCGAGAAGCGCACGCACGTGCGGAGCTTGACGTTCACGCGACCGATGGCTTTCACCGTGCCGGACAGAAGTGCGGTTCTCCACTTGGGATCGCTGTAAGCGATGACCTCGTCGCCCTTCCTGAGGACACTGCGCACTGACTCGGTCGTCATGGCGAGGCCTCGAGTTTCCTGCAGTCCTTCGCCCAATGCGCCGGCTTGCGATGTCCGTACCGCGTCATCGTGTCGCGCTGCGTTGCCGTGTCCGCGACGTTGATCGCGCCCGTCGCTCCGCAGGTTACGCAGCCCGGGCACCAACGCTCGATCGCGTCCTGATTCGGATTCAGGGGACCGCACTTGCTCCGTGTGTGCCCGCCTACTCCGTGACAGCACGGACACACGTCCCCGAGTGACGGAGTCGGCGCCCCGCGCTTCGCTCGCGCTGCGCAGAGAGCGTGCGCGCCGTCGAAGAACGTCCCGGCCGTCCCGCCGCACAGGCGGCAGCCTAGTTGGTGTGTCGTTGTCACTGTTCGTTCCTCAAGAGGGCCTGCAGATCGACTCCGAAGAGACCGAGTAGGCGCTGCTCGTCATTCGAGAGAACGGAAACGAGGTACGCCAGGGCTCCCGGTTCGAGCTCGCCGTTCTTATCCAGGATGGGCACGTCCGCCCGTTCGTCGTCTCGCGCAAAGACTGGGCCCCCGCGACCGATCCCATCGGCAATGAATTGCGCAGCGGATTGTGACTTGTCGAAGGTGAGCACCTTGACGCCATCGTTCCCGATCTGCCTGGCGCGCTTGTACACGTATCCGTTCGAGCTAAACGCCTTGAACATGTTGCTTCCCTTTCACAAGGCCCCCTTTGGGGCCGAGCGTGTAAGAGTTTCCGCCGGGCCAGTCTTCGCGAACCCACGTGGCGCCTACGCGGAGTGCAACCCGGCGCGCGACGTCGCGAGCGTCCGCTAGTCCGCGGCCGATATCGTGGTACGGGCCCGCTGCGCCCATGACGCGGTTCTCTTGCGCCGCTCGCATGTGCTGACAGATCGCGTCGCACGTGCCGTCGCAGTGCACCCTGTAGTTCCAATACCAGGCCGCGCTGCGCCCGGCCGGACGGAAGTACTCCGGCGCGATCCGGTAGCGCGTGATCCGAATGTCCGGAAGGCTCACGAGACCACCTCGAAACGTTCCGAGAGAATGTCGGCCGACCGCTGGATGCTTTCGTTCAGCCGGTCTAGGGCCTCTTGTTTCATGGTGTCACGCAGATCTGCCCATAGCTCCTTTTCAGAGCGGTACGAGCAGCACCCGAGAGAGTCGAAGG
>Ga0134122_10000001_pt1 | contig 159229 bp, 138 predicted proteins | sample KB302_FD_96461 | JGI IMG/M metagenome (GOLD analysis project Ga0134122, IMG submission 96461) | Terrestrial soil microbial communities without Nitrogen fertilizer from Kellogg Biological Station, Michigan, USA - KB3-0-2 | ecosystem: Environmental > Terrestrial > Soil > Unclassified ... | reverse complement strand
CCCTTCGATCAGGCGGCCCGTGGCGCCGACGGAGAAGGTGCCGGAGACCGGGTTGACGCCGGAGTGCAACCCGGCGACGTCGGTGACGTAGACGCCATCGCCCGCCTCGGCGAGGAGCTCCTCAAAGCTCTTCGAGCCGGGGGCAATGATCAGGTTGGAGGTGGAGACCGAGGGCGGAGAGCGGTAACCGGCGCGGGAGGCGTTGGCGGTGGTGCTGGCGCCGGCCGCGCCCTGGGCCTGCTGGCGGCGGGCGGTGTAGGAATCGTGGAGGTAGGCGACCAGCTCGCCGGCCTCGATCAGCGGCGTTTGACCGCGGGGGGTGCCCTCGGCGTCGAAGGGAGAGGAGTTGAGTCCCGCGGGGTCGGTGGCATGGTCGGTGACCGTGAGGGCGGGCGAGGCGACGACCTCGCCAAGGCGGCCCGCGAACAGGGAGCGGCCACGCTGCACCGTGTCCGCGCACAGGGTGCCGCCGATGAAGCCGACGAAGCTGGCGGCGACGGTCGGGTCGAGCACCACGGGGCAGGTGCGCGAGCTGGGTTTTCGGGCGCCGAGGAGCGTCGCGGCGCGCTCTGCCGCTTCGCGGCCGATCTCCTCGGAGTCGAGGCCCTCGGGAGAGCGGCCCATGCCGAAGCCGAGGCCCGTCTGCTTGTCGTCGCGGGCCTCGGCGATGGCCTGGGTGTAGGCGTAGGCGCTGGTCGCCTCGAACGCCCCGGCGAGCCCGGTGGAGGAGACGATCGCCACGCGCTGCTCCTCGTCCACGTACACAGCCGTCTCCACTGCGACCACGCGGTCGTCCGCCTCACGCGCAGCGCGCTCAATCCGCTTGGCGAGCTCGATCTTGCGCTCGGTCGTCCACCCGGCGAGTGAGGGGTCGTGAAGGCCTGGGATCGCCGGCGCGCCGGCGCCATCGCCCAACGGCGCCGCTGCGAACTCGTCGGCGTCCGCGATCCGCGCCGTCTCCACGGCGTCCTGGCCGATCCTCCCCAGCCCCTCCTCGCTCAGCTCGGTCCCGTAGGCGTAGCCGGCCCGGTGGTCGATCCAACAGCGCACCCCCACTCCGCGCTCTCCCGCCTCGGTCAGGCTCTCGACCTCGCCGTCGAAGACTCGGATCTCGCGTCCCAGCGAGTCCTGGACATACGCTTCGGCGTCGCCGGCGCCGGCCGCCAGCGCCGCGTCCACCGCGCGCTGGGCGATCGCCCCGAGCTCGTCGCCCATCAGACTGCCGTCCCCCCCACCGTCAGCTCGCCGATCCGCACATGGCCCTGGCCGGTTCCCACCGGCACCCGCTGCCCGCCCTTGCCGCAGAAGCCGGTCTTCATCTCGAAGTCGGACGCAACGGCGTCGATACGCCCCAGGGCCTCGAGGCAGTTGCCGATCAGGGTGGCGCCCCGGCAGGGCTTGGTCACCTTGCCGCCCTCGATCAGATAGCCCTCCGAGACCCCGAACACGAAGTCGCCGGTGGTGGGGTCGACCTGGCCTCCTGCGAACGAGACCGCGTAGAAGCCGCGCTCCACGTCGGAGATCAACCCCTCCGGCGAGGCCTCCCCCGGGGCGATGTAGGTGTTGGTCATCCGCGGGATCGGCAGGTGCCGAAAGCTCTCGCGCCTCCCGTTGCCGGTCGAGGCCACGCCGTCCTTGCGGGCTCGGACCAGGTCGTAGAGATAGGACGTGACCCGGCCCTCGTGGATGACCGAGGTCCTCTGCGTGGGGGTTCCCTCGTCGTCGATCCCGTCCGTGCCCCACTCTCCTGGCAGACGGCCGTCATCGAAGGCCTCGAGATGGGGCGCCGCCACCTGCTCGCCGAGCTTGCCGGCGTAGACCGAAGCGCCCTTCTGGATGTGGTCGGCCTCCAGCCCATGGCCGGTCATCTCGTGGAACAGGACGCCGCCGAAGCCGCCGCCGACCACCACCGGCATGGCGCCCGCCGGCGCCGGGTCGGCGCCCAGCAGGGTGAGCGCGATGCGCGATGCCCGCTCGGCGGTGCGCTCGGCGGCCCCCTCCTCGACCAGCTCGAAGCCGCGGTGCCCACCCAGCGTCTCGAAGCCCGTCTCGACCGCGCCGTTTCGGCGAGCGACGACCTGGACTCCGAGCCGGACTCGGGTTCGGTCGTCGGCGGCGAACCGCCCCTCGGAGTTGGCGACCGTGACCCGGCGGTTGCCCTCCGCGTAGCTCGCCTGGACCTGGGCGATCTCGTCGCCCGCCGAGCGCGCCGTCTCGTCGCAGGCCCGAAGCAGCTCGGCCTTGCGCTCAGCGGGCACATCGGAGGGGGCGACGGCGATCTCCTGGAGGGGCCGCGACTCGGCGGCCTCCATGGCCTGGACCTCGGTGCGGTCGCCGCGCGCCGCTGCCGCCACCGTGTCGGCGGCGCGCTCCAAATCGGCCTCCCCCAGCCCGTCCACGTGAGCGAAGTAGCTGGTCTCGCCGCGCACGACCCGCACCCCGGCCCCCCGCTCGCTGCCGCGCTGCACTCGCTCGATCCGCGACTCGTCGATGGCCAATCCAAGGCCAGAGCGCTCCTCGCAGAACAGGTCGGCGAACTCGCCGCCGTGCTGAAGCGCGCGCTCGAGCACCCGTTCGGCAAGCTCGGCCTCGATCAGCGGCACCGCCGGCCGCGTCACCGTCATTCGCCGGCCCCGACCGTCATCGGCCCAGGTCGATCAGGCTCGAGGCCGCCAGGAACAGCCGGCGGCCGGACTCCGTGTCCGGCGCGTAGGCGGCGCTCCGCCCCCCCGGGTAGTGGACTCGCGCGAACGGCTGGCGGGTGGTCCGGCGGCGGCGCAGATAGGCGGCCGCCTCCTCCGCATAGGCGGAGACGCGGCCAAGAATCGTTCGCTGCGGCTTCTGCACGGATCGGCTCCCCCCTCAGCGCACCGGGTGGCATCGCATCAGCCACCATCCTTGGCGAGGTCGCGCAGCACCGCCCGCATGTCGAAGATCATCAGCGACGCAAGCGTGAAGCGTTCGGCCACCGCCACCATCACGAGCCCTTCGTGGCGCACCGCGAACGCCTCCCCATCCTCGGTCGCGACGTGGACGTGGCTGGCCGACCCATCGCCCGCCTCGTCGGCGGCTGCGATCAGGGCGGCGCCCGCGTTCCCCCAACTGTCTGGGTCGCCGCTGGCGGCCAGCGGATGGCCCTCGCGGTCGAGCACCGCGCAGCCCCGGAGGTCCGGCGACATCTCGCTCAACCGGGCAACGGCGGCGTCCGCAGCCTCCCCGCTCGGGGCATGGTGGGCGTTGACGCTGGTCACTCGGCAAACATATAGGCGTGTCGCTCGCGCGAGCCTCCTGGCTCACCGTCGTCGTGATCTGCGGGATCGCCGCCCTGATCCTGGGCCTCAACGGGTACACGGGCTACTCGATCGTGCTCGCCGCCGTCGGCGCCTCGGCGGCCGTCAACCTGCTCGACTGACACGCTGTTCAGCCGGCCCGGTAGGGCGCGGCAGCCCGCGAGGCGGGATCGCGAACCGCCCCCTCGGGCTCGACGTGGATCAACACGTCGGCGTCCGGGACCTCCGCCTCGATCGCGTCCCGCAGGCGATGGGCCACGGAATGGGCATGCTCGAGGGTGGTTCCGGAGCGAAACTGAACGTGAAGATCGATGTAGTCGCGAGCCCCAGCGCGGCGGGCGCGGAGCTTGTGGTAGCCGACCATCTCCGGCGGCCGCGCGGCCGCGATCGCCGACTCGATCCGATCGAGCTCCTCGGGTGGCGGCGCCTCGTCCAGCAGCACTCGCGACGAGCCCGTCAGGATGCGCAGCCCGGCGAAGACGATCGCCCCCGCAACCACGAGGGCGGCGATCGAGTCGAAGGCCTCGACCCCCGTGATCTCGACCAGGGCCAGCCCGACCAGCACGCCCACCGAGGTGAGGACATCGGCACGCAGGTGTGCCGCATCGCCCGCGAGGGCGGGAGACCGATGCTCCCGGGCGCGCTGCATCAGGTATCTGGAGACACCCAGGTTGGCCACCGCCGAGGCGGCGATCACCGCGATTCCCACACCCAGGTTGTCCACCTCGGCCCCGATCGCCAGCCGGCGCGTGGCCTCGAAGACGATGATTCCGGCGCCGACCAGGATCAGCATGCCCTCGATCGCGGCGGCGAGGTCCTCGGCCTTCGCGTGACCGTAGGTGTGCTCGCGATCAGGAGGCTCGTCCGCCTTTCGCACCGAGACGAGCGCGACCACGGAGGCGACCAGATCGATCGACGAGTGCAGGGCCTCGGTGATGATCGCGATCGATCCGGTGATCGCACCGGCCGCGATCTTGGCCGCGACCAGCAGGGAATTGGAAACGACGGAGATCGTCGCGGCCCCCGCCTTGGTGCGGATCACGACTGCGCCTTCAGCCAGCTCGCCAACTCCCGGGCGGCGCGTCCTCGGTGGCTGATGGCGTGCTTCTCGGCGGAGCTCAGCTCGGCCATCGTCCGCTGATCGCCCGGCCCGGTGTCGTTCGGGACGAAGGCGGGGTCGTAGCCGAAGCCGCCGGAGCCCCGCGGGTACGGCGCCAACTGGCCCTCGCAGCGTCCATCGAAGAGGTACTCGCCACCGTCCTCGTCGATGTACGCGAGGGCGCAGACGTAGGTGACCGAGCGGTCGGTCGCGTCAGCCAGCTCGCGCCGCAGCAGGTCCAGATTCTCCTGATCGCTCGCATCCTGGCCCGCATAGCGGGCCGAGTGCACCCCTGGCCGGCCGTCGAGCGCGCGCGCCTCGATCCCCGAATCGTCGGCGATCGCCGCCAGCCCGGTGGCGGCGTGCGCCGCGCGGGCCTTGCCCAGCGCGTTGTCAGAGAACGTCTCCCCGAGCTCTGGCGGCAGCACCACCTGGTCGGCGAGTGGAACCAGCTCGAGCGAATCCAGTACCCCGGCCAGCTCGCGCAGCTTGTGCTCGTTGCGCGTGGCGACCACTGCGCGCGGCCGGGACATCAGCCGGGGACGTCGGCGACCGCCGCGTGCTGCGCGTCGCGAAGCACGGCGATCGCCGGCTCGGCAAGGGCGAGTAGCTCGTCGAGGGAGGCGCGCGAAACCGGAGTGCGCTCCGCGGTCGCCTGAACCTCCACCAGTCCCCCGTCGCCGCCCATGACCACGTTTGCGTCGACCTCGGCTCGAGAGTCCTCGGAGTAGTCGAGGTCGAGCAGCGCGTTCCCGTCGACAACGCCGCAGCTGACCGCGGCAATCGAGCCGGTGAGGGGATCGCGCTCGAGCTCTTCAGCCTCGATCAGGCCGACCAGCGCCAGGCGCAGGGCCACATAGCCGCCCGTGATCGCCGCGCAACGCGTGCCTCCGTCGGCTTGGAGGACGTCGCAGTCCACGTAGACGCTGCGCTCGCCGAGCGCCTCCAGGTCCACGACCGCCCGCAGCGAGCGGCCGATCAGGCGCTGGATCTCCACCCCGCGCCCGTCGGGACGGCCCCGCTTGATGTCGCGCTCCTTGCGCTCGCCGGTCGAGGCCGGGAGCATCGCGTACTCGGCGGTCACCCATCCCCGCCCCGAGCCCACCATCCAGCGTGGCACCGAGGTGGTCACCGAGGCGGTGCAGATGATCCTCGTCTCCCCCTGCGAGTAGAGGGCCGAGCCGTCGGCGGTACGCACGAACCCCGGCTCGATCCCGATCGGGCGCAGCTCGCCCGGAGAGCGGTTGTGGCTGCGATTCGGTGCCATGCGGCGGAGTCTGTCATCTGGCCACCTGAACCGACGGAAGCCCGCTCAGAGGCCGAGGCCGCGTACTCCGGGCTCGTTCCAGCCCAGGTGGTGCGCCAGCTCGTGGCGGACGGTGCGCTCGACCTGCGCCCGCAGTAGATCGCGATTGTGGCCGAAGTCGCGTTCCAGGGTGTCCTGGTAGATGACGATGCGGTCCGGATACCCGTCGCGGGCGACCGTGCCGCCCACGTACTGGCCGTAGGCGCTGACCTCTTGACCACGGTTCGAGACGACCACCGGCGTCCGCTCGAGCAGTTCCCGGAACTCCTCCGGGAGGTCATCAAGCGACTGCATCACCAATTCGTCGAACTCGCTCGGCGGCCGGTCGGGGGGCGGGAGCGCGGCGAGCGCTTCGCTGCGGTCGACCAGCCGCCGGAACTCCGGCTCGGGCATCTCCCTGCCGATCACCGCCACGGTCAACCAAGCGGTGACGAGCACGATCGCGACGGCGCCGGCCAGGATCGCAACCAAGCCCCCCAGCCCCGCAAACGACGGCGGGTTGAGGAACAACAGGACCAGCCCGGTCACGAACGCGGTCAGGGCCGCCGCCCGCAGCGGCGGGCCGAGGGTTTCCCTCATGCGATCCAGGTTAGAGCGACCTGATCCTGCGGTCCTCGGAAAGCGCGCCTCCGTGATCTCGACCTTCCCCTGGGCATCTTCCTCGCGCTTTGGCCGAACAGGCCCACTTCGTGATGCGTTTGCCCTTCGGAACACCGGGTACGAAGGGGTCGCCAGGCCCGCTAGTGGAGGAGATAGTGGGCTGGCATCGATCTCCGAACACGCGAGGAGCGGGTCCGGATTCCTCCCCCTTTTCCGGCCCGCCCTTCGCGTTGCCCTGAGGTAGGCGACGGCTCGCGAGATACTGCGCGGGCGATGTCGCAGGAGAACGTGGAGATGGTGCGGCGGGGCTACGAGGCTTACAACCGGGGTGATCCGGAGGGCACGGTGGCCGACTTCGCCCCAACCTTCGAGTACGTCCCTACTGGTGCGATTCCTGGTAAGCGGGATGTCTACCGAGGGCCGGAGGGATACCTGGGGTTTGTGCGCTGGCTCTGGGATGAGTTCGAGGACGCCCGGATTGAGGTCCACGAGTTGATCGATGCGGGAGACCAGGTGCTGGCCTCGGTGACCCTGCAAGGTCGTGGAAGGCAAAGCGGCGCTGACGTCGCCTGGGACCTCTGGCACTTGTGGTGGGTGGAGGACGGCAGGGCGGTTCGCGGGCAAGCGTTCAGAGACAAGGAGGAAGCCCTCCAAGCCGCTGGGCTGCGGGAGTAGTTCAGCCACTGATCGCCGGGGGGCGCTACAGGCATAGTCTTCTGGGCGACGTGGAGATTGGAATGGGCGGCCCCGGATCAGACACAGCGACGTGCAATCGCTGCGGTGCCTCGAATCCGGCGGACTCGCGGTTCTGCGGGTCCTGCGGTGCGAGCCTGGAGCGGCCGGAGCCCTGTCCGGGTTGCGGCACGGAGAACCCCGCCGGGCAGCGCTTCTGCAACTCGTGCGGGCGCCAACTGGTCGAGGCGCCGCCCATGGCGGCCGTGGCCGCGGCCGAGGCGCCGAGCGAACGCGACGCGCCGCCGCTCGACGGCGAGCGCAAGCAGGTCACGGTGCTGTTCGCCGACGTCAAGGGGTCGATGGACATGTCCGAGCAGATCGACCCGGAGGAGTGGCAGCAGATCATGCAGCGCTTCTTCTCGCTGCTCTCCGACGGCGTCCGGCGCTTCGAGGGCACCGTCGACAAGTTCACGGGCGACGGGATCATGGCGCTGTTCGGGGCGCCGATCGCGCACGAGGACCACGCCCCCCGGGCGTGCTTCGCGGCCCTTCACATCGGCGAGCTGGTGGCCGAGTACGCGGGCGAGCTTCGTCGCGCCAAGGGCCTGAGCTTCTCGGTCCGGATCGGGATCAATTCCGGGGAGGTGGTCGCGGGCGCGATCGGTGAGGACCGCAAGCAGGAGTACACCGCGGTGGGCCACACGGTCGGCTTGGCGCAGCGCATGGAGGCGCTGGCGGAGCCCGGCAAGGCGTACCTGACCGAGCACGCCGCAAGGTTCGCCGGCGGCTACCTGGAGCTGAAGGACCTCGGGGAATTCGAGGTCAAGGGGGCCAGCCGCCCGATCAAGGTCTTCGAGCTGGTCGGAGCAGGCTCGGCGCGGTCGCGACTGGACCTGTCGCGGGAGCGTGGCCTCAGCCGGTTCGTGGGCAGGGCCGAGGACATGGAGGTCCTCGAGGAGGCGTTCGAGAGGGCCAGCGAGGGACGCGGAGCCGTGATCGGCGTGGTCGCCGACCCGGGCGTGGGCAAGAGCCGCCTCTGCCACGAGTTCGCGGAGCGGTGCAGGGCGCGCGGGCTTGAGGTCTACGAGGCCCAGGCTCAGGCGCACGGTCAGGCGATCCCGTTCCTGCCGGTACTGCAGATGCTGCGGGGGTACTTCGGAATCGAGGATCGGGACTCGGAGCGGTTGGCGCGCGAGAAGATCGCCGGCCGGCTGCTGCTCCTGGATCCCGACTTCGCGGACGACCTGCCGCTCGTGTTCGACTTTCTCGCCGTGCCGGATCCGGAGCGCCCGCCGCCGCAGGTGAGCGCCGAGGCGCGGGAGCGGCTCCTGCGCGGCGTGATCCGGCGCCTCTACCGGGTTCCCGGGCGCACCGACGTGGTCGTCAACGTGGTCGAGGACCTGCACTGGATGGACGAGGGAAGCGAGGCTTTCCTGGCGGAGATGGTCGGCGCGGTGGAGGGAACGGCGACCCTGGCCGTGGTCAACTTCCGGCCGGAGTACGAGCCCCAGTGGGCGGACTCGCCCGTCTACCGGCGGATCGCGCTGATGCCGCTGGGGCCGGAGTCCACCCGGGAGCTGCTGGCCGACCTGGCCGGCGGCGATCCCTCGATCGACGGCCTCGCAGACCTGATCCACGAGCGGACCGGCGGCAACCCGTTCTTCATTGAGGAGGTGGTCCGCGAGCTGGTGGAGGCCGGGAACCTCGAGGGGGAGCGCGGGGGCTACCGGCTGACCAAGCCCGTCGAGGACACCGGGGTACCGGCCACCGTGCAGGCGATCCTGGCGGCCCGGATCGACCGGCTCGCGGCGGCCAAGGCTTTGCTTCAGGCGGCAGCGGTGATCGGCAAGGAGGTCCCGGAGCCGGCCCTTCGCATGGTCTCGGGGCTCGACGACGAAGCGCTCGCGCAGGGGCTGAAGGAGCTGATCGCCGCCGGCTTTCTGTACGAGGCCGAGATCTACCCCGAGCGGGTGCTTGCCTTCAGCCATCCCCTGACGCGCGAGGTCGCCTACGGCTCACAGCTTGGCGAGCAGCGCGCCGCCGCCCACGCGGCGACCGCCCGCGCGATGATCGAGCTCAACGCCGACCGCCACGACGAGCTGGCGGCGCTGATCGCCCAGCACCTGGAGCAGGGCGGCGAGACGCTGGAGGCAGCACGCTGGAACGCCCGCGCAGCGCACTGGGCCGGCTACAGCCACCCGCAGGACGCGATCCGGCTCTGGGGAAAGGTCACCGAGCTCGCCTCCGAGCTGCCGGAGTCGGAAGAGACCGCGGCGCTCGGGGTCTTCTCACGGCTCCTGCAGCTCGACTACGCGTGGCGGCTCGGGATGGAGAAGGAACGGGTCGACGCCCTGGTCGAGGAGGCCCGCGAGATCGCCGCCAGAACCGGCGACCTGCGCTCCCTGACCCTGCTTCGCTTCCTCGAGTCGGCCCGCCCCGGGCTGGACCAGCACGTGCGCGAGTGGACTCGGGCCACCGAAGACGCCGTCGCAAAAGCGGACGAGTCCGGCGACGACGCCCTTCGGGTGGCGATCCGGACCGCGGGCTCGTACTCGTACGTGTGCGCCGGCGAGTTCGAACGCTGCGAGCAGCTGCTCGACGAGGCGCTCGAGATCATGGGAGACGACCACAGCGCCGGCAACGGAATCGTGATCGGCTGCCCGTACGCGTGGGCGATCATGGGCAAGGGAATAGTGCGGCGCGAGCGTGCGGAGTACGACGCCGGCGAGGAGCTATTCGAGAAGGCCCTGCGGATTGCGGCGGAGCAGGGCGACCCCGAGACGGAGAGCTGGACGCGCGGCAACCTCGCCATGCTCTTGGCAGCGCGGGGTGACCTGGATCCGGCCCTCGGCCTCGCCCTGCGGAACTACGAGCTCACAGAGCGCCTGGGCGACGTTTTCTCGAGGGTGTGGGCACTGGTCAACCTCTGCGTGGTGAGGCTGGAGCGCGGGGAAGCGGACGACGCCCTCGAGGCCATCGAGCGGGGTGACCGGCTCTACCGCGAGGCGATGGGCAAGGGCGGCGAGGCGGAGGCCTGGCGCGAGGCGATGATCGCCGAGGCGCTCGTCGGTGTGGGCCGGGTGCCCGAGGCGCTCGAGAGAGCGGAGCGGGCGGTCACGATCGCTCGCGAGCGGGGCCTGCTGTGGGCCCTGCCGCGAGCGCTTCGAACGCTCGCCCAGGCGAGGGTGGCGGCCGGCGCACCCGGTTGGGCCGAGCTTTTGGGCGAGGCCGAGAAGGTGGCGATGGCCGAAGGCCGGTTGTACGAGTTGCGGTGGATCGAAAAGGTCCGTAACTCGGTGCCCGCGGGGCGAGCGTAGGCCTGGTACTGCCTCTCTGATCAGGTGTCAAGAGCCGAGAGCGGCAGGCTACTGGCGCGGCGCCGCACCCGGACATGCACCGCGGCGCCGGTGTTGTGGATCGTAAGTCGGCTGCGGGTGACACGCCCATCGCCACGCACGCGGCGCCAATCTCCAACCCTCCAGCTATAGAGCCGGCCGCGCTCCGGTATCCGCAGCCAGTAGGTGAGCGACCCGGCCATCGTTCGCTGCGTGACCTGGACCTGACGGATGCAGCGCGAGCACCGAACCTTCAGGGTGTCCCCGTGCCCGAGCGGCTGGGCATCGGCCGGCCCCGGGAACGCCTGGGCCAGGACGATGGCCAGGGCAATCGGAAGGTGACGGCGGCCCATGCTGCCGCCAGCCTGCAGGCCGGCTCGGACGGCGCAACCGCCTCGCCATCCCGGGTGCTAGGCCCAGGCGCTACTTCAGGTCCCGGTGAAGCGGACCTCGTCGCTGAACTCGGCCAGAAACTCGGCGATTGAGGGCCCGGCGCTCGCGCTGTCGGAGCCCTCGCCGTAGAGGCGCTCGAAGAACTCCGCCGTCCGCAGCGCGGGCCGGACCTCCCACCGCACCCGCGCCGGTACGTCTGCGGTCATCTGGTGGGGCGTACCGGCGGGCACCTCGAACCTCTCACCGGTCCCGTACTGGTGCTCCGCGCCGTCGACGACCGCCCTGATGGTGCCCTCGAGCACCTCGAACTGCTCGACCTGCCTCGGATGGAAGTGCTCGGGCGGCAGCCGGCCCGTTCCCCCGTAGGACGCCTCCATCTCCAGCAGCTCGCCGTCGCTCTCGCTGCCGGTCTTGACGATGCGAAGCCGGAAACCGTCCTGCCCCTGGATCTCCTGGCCGGCGTGCGCCATGCGGGACACACTAACCAGGCCGATGAGCTCGCCCGCACCAGTGGGTCCTAAGCGCTCCGCTAGCGAAAGGTCACCGCGTTCACGGCCTGCTTGATCTTGTTGACGATCACGTCGGCGAGCTCGGTTCCCTGCTTGCCGTTTAGTCAATGTATGCTAGGGGCGTTACCTGGAGCGCCCGGCGGAATGAAGGTCGACGGATACACCCGCGTGAGCCGAGTTGGCGGGCGGGAGGGCGAAACCTTCATCTCGCCCACCCTGCAGCGAGAGAGCATCGCCGCGTGGGCGCACGCCAATGGGTATGAACTCGCGGCGATCCACGAAGACCTCGACCAGCCCGGCTCGACGCTTGATCGTCCCGGACTCAAGCGAGCACTCCAACGGCTCGAAGCCGGCGATACGCGCGGAATTGTGTGCGCGCGCCTTGATCGATTCGGCCGGTCGGTGCAAGACTCCGCGAACCTCCTCGCTCGCATTCGCGACGCCGGCGGCACTCTGTTCACGGTGGCCGAGGGCATCAACACCTCCGGCTATATGGGCAAGTTCCTCGCGGACATCTTCGCCGCCTTGGGCGAGCTCGAACTCAACCGCATCCGCGAGAACTGGAACTCGGCCCGCGCCGCAGCAGTCGCCCGCGGTGTCCACGTCTCCGGCCGAGTGCCCTTCGGCTATCGCCGATGCCAGGATGGCCGCCTGGAACCCGATCGCACGACAGCGCCTCTTGTGCCCGACCTCTTCCGTCGACGCGTCGGCGGCGAGTCGTGGGCAAGACTCGCCGGCTGGCTTAACGAGCAGGACGTGCCAACCCCGTGGGGTGGCGGGGGGTGGTCGATCGGCACCGTTCGCACGGTGATCCGCAACCGGGTCTACCTCGGCGAGGCACGCGCTGGCAGCACGATCGCGAACACCTCGGCCCACGAGCCGCTCATCGACCTCGGAACTTTCGAGGCAGCCAACCGCACCAAGGGGATCGCACCGGAGCGCTCCGGCCGAGCCTCTGGACTTCTGTCCGGCATTTTGCGATGCGCGGGGTGCCGATACGCAATGAAGGCCTCTCAGGGCCAGACGCGCCACGGCAAGCCGTTCCTGGAATACCGCTGCAAGAGTTCCCGCTCGGAAGCTGCCGGTGGGCGCTGTCCCGCGCCGGCGGCGATCAAGGCGACGGTAGTTGAGCCGTACGTCCTCGGCGAGTTCTTCCGCTTCATCGGCGAGTACCGCGCCGCTGGCTTCCAGCCTGACGCGGCGATCGAACTTGCGGAGTCGGAACTCGCCGCTGCAGAGGCAGAACTTGAGGCCGCGCTTGACACGCGGCTCGCGGACGCGCTAGGCACGGACTCCGAGGCGTACTTGCGGCTGGTTCGGCAGCGACGCGACGCGATCGAAAAGGCCCGGGCACAGCTCGCTGACGTCCGGCGGAGCACCGAGGTGGTCCGTGAGGATTCCGTTGAGCTGTCCGCGCTCTGGCCGGATCTAAGCCTCTATGAGCAGCGGAAGCTCCTAGCCTCGACTTTTGACTGCGTCTTCGTCCGCCGCACGCGATCCGGCGGGGGGGCGGTCGATGTCGCGACCAGGACGTGGATCTGTTGGCATGGAAAGGCGCCCACGCTTCCGGTGCGCGGCCGGCGGTGGACTGTCCAGCCGTTCGAGTTTCCGAGGGCGGGTGCCGAAGTGATCAGCAAGCACAGCTGAGAGAGCGCGCTCGAAATTAGCCCGGGCTGGTGGTGTACCCGTATCCGTCATCGAACGGCACCGAGGCAGGATGCGCTGGCGTCCCTGGCAAGGGGCACCGCCGGGACACCTTCCAGTCGCAGCTTGCGAATCTCGATCCGCTCCTCGCTATGCGTCGCCCGTACCGCCCTTACCAGCGCCTGCGACGTCGCTCCTGGGCTGACGTAGTAGCGCGCCCCGGCGAGCCACCGCGCTCGCCTCCACGCCCTCACGATCGCCTCGAGCCGTTCCGGTGCCTTGGGCGTCAGCTCAATCTCGACTCCAACCCAAACCCCATGCGAGCGCGCGGCAAGATCGGGCCTGTGGAGAATCTCGGACCCGTCGGGCCTTTCCCCCACCACCGCACTCGCCACCGGCCGTCCCTCATCCCTCTCGAGCGCCCGAATCTCGCGCTCACTCACAACCGCTCCCGGCCCGAACTCCGCTTCCAGCGCCAGGGCCACATCGCCGCAGGCGATCCAATGGCCAACAAGGTCGGGCCGAACCTGGGCCACCCGCAGCTGCACGCCGGTGAAGCGAAGGCCCCGCCTCGCTGCTCGAATCAGCGCCGGCTGGCCTTGAAGCGTCTCGACGCGTTCGAGTAGGCCCGCGGCCATGCAGGCGGCGATCCGCCGGTAGGCGACCGTACGGCCCAGCTCGAAGCGCGCCCGCAGGTGCGCGAGCGTCACCGCGCCCATGCGAGCAACCCAGCGCACGATCTGCCAGTCGCGCGCCGCGCTGGTGCGCGGAGCGATCCCGCCCAGCGTCCGCGCGGCCCGCTCGATCGTCAGCTCGGTTGGTGCACGTTGGGACATCGCCACTACTTAGTCGGAGGCGGAGCCGTTTTGTATGGGCGCCGACCAATCTCGTCGCCGCCGTCAGTCGTCGTGGGGCGGTCCAAGGCGCTCAAGCGCCTCGCGATCGGGAAGCGCGTCCACCTGTACCTCTACACCGCCCCCAAACCGTAAGCCGACGGCGAGCCACGGCCCGCCGGGGCCCGGGTACTCACAACGCCACGCGGCCTCAAGGGTCCGCGCCGAGAGGCATAGCAGGACCCCTGCGATGTCGAAGCCGACCGCGTCGTCCTTACGAGGCCCGAGCTCGAGGCCGCGTTCGACGCGTCCGCTGAAGCCGAGGGTAGGCTCGCTCATGCGGGACCAAGCTCCCAGAACCCAAACGCCCACTTCCGAGCCGACGAGCTCGTGCATCGCCGCGAGAGCCTCGGCGAAGTTGCATTGGCGCTCGCTCGTTGCCCGCTCGAAGGACGACACGCTCCCTCCAACCCCGCGGAACCGACAGTCGCCCCCTCAGCCGCGCAGCTCGGCGAGCCGCGCGTTCGCCTTCTGCACGCGCTTTCGCACTTGCCGCTTCGAGAGCCCCAACTGCTCCGCGGTCTCCGAAGTGCCATAGCCCGCTGCGCTCAGCAACAGCACGGCCGCCCACTCCTTCGGCAGCTCCTGCAGAAGCGCGCGTGCCGCCGAGAGGGCCTCATGCGCAACGATCCGCTCCAGCGGCTCGCCGGCATCGACGCCCTCGGCCCGCGCGGCATCGCCTGCCCGCTGCTCGAAGCGGTCGCGGTCGCTCTCGACCGCGAGCCAGCGTTCTCGCCGACCGTCCGTCCGCAGGATCTTCCAAGCGGCCGACTCCACGCAGCGAACCAGGTAGCGGCGGACGCCGTCAAGGTCGTCGGGGTCGCCCGGGAAGGCGCTCATCAGCTGCGCGAACCCCTGCTGGACGGCCTCCTCGATCTGCTCGCCCCGCGCGCCGCCGTTGTAAGCGACGCCGCGGAGCGTGTCGGAACTCTGCACCGCGATTCGCTCGGCGGTCCCCCGGAGGACGACTGCCGCGGCCGGTGTGGGTCGGGGGGACATGGCCGCCCCTCCGCACGCGAAACGTGCAACCCTGGCGGCCGTCCCCCCGGCCCACGCACCTGCAGGGCGGCCACGATCCGCCGCGGCCGATCACGAGCTTCGAATCAGTCAGCCCGCCGACAACGCGCCCCGCGCGGCTCGACGCGCTCGTATCAGCGCGCTCGCTCGGCGTACTAAGCCGACTAAGCCGTGCGCAGGGAATTTCCAGAGCTAAGCACTTTCGCCCAAAAGAAGTCGTATGCCCTGAGGCTCACGCCTCAAACCTGCCCGGGACAGAAGTTTCCGCAAATAGCGACGGATTCATCGTCGTAGCGTCCGCGTTGGGCTTTCCCGGGGATAGGTTGGTCAGGGTTTCGGATTGACCCGGGACCCCGGACGAACCACAGAAGGGGAGGACGGGCGCAAAATGAAGGCGCAGGCGCTTCGAAGGGCGGTCGGTGAAGTCAGGCGCGCCGCGAGCGGAGCGCCCCGGACAGCGCTCGCCACGCTCGCCGTCGCTCTTACCTTGTTGGCGGTGGGGCTCCTGATCTCACAGGCGCTCCTCGGCAGTCCCGCGGTGGCGGCCTCCGGGGTCGAGATCACCTCGGGCCCCTCAGGAACGGTCGCGAGCTCCGACGCCAGCTTCGCCTTCAGCTCCTCGGACGGGGCGAGCTTTGAGTGCAGTCTCGACGGCGGCGCCTACGAGCCGTGTAGCTCCCCGAAGAGCTATGCGGGGCTCGTGAATGGCCCCCACTTCTTCGCCGTCAGAGCCCAGGCAGGCGACGGGAGCGTCGATGCGACGCCCTCCGAGCGTCAGTGGACGGTCGAGAACCTTAAGCCCTGTACGGGCGCCGACGAGCCGGCCAACTTCCCCGTCTACTCGCTCGGCTCAAGCGTCGGCGGCCTGCCGCTCACCTCGATCACCCGCCGCTGCGACGCGCTCGAGGCCGGCGCCCCGGGGCGGGCCAACTACGTCTCCTACGTCTACGGCGTCTGTCCCGGGATCGAGGAGGGGACCGAGAACATCTGCCAGGCGCCGCTCGCGATCCAAACCTGGCCTGCGTGCGAGCGAAGCCTGGCCGACTACCAGCTCGCGGCTGGCGTCCCCTACCCGAGAGAGAAGCTCGGCAAGCTCGAGGGCGTCCCCGCCTACTCATTTGACGAGGGCACCCGGGTCGAGCTCTACACGAGCACGGCGACGATCGCCATCTTCGTTACCGACCCGGCGCTGATCGACCCCGCGGTGGCGGCCATCCAGCCTGAGCCGGCGTCCGAGCCGCCGGGCGAGTCGGCGCCCGCTGACGCCGAGAGCGCCAATCTTCCGCCACCGGCGCCCGGAGCAATCACAGGGACGCTCTCGTGCGCATGAGCGCACGCGCGATCCCCGCGCTGGCCGCGGTCCTGTTACTGGCGGGCCCGCCGGCCGCTCTGGCGGATATCAGCCAGGGGGATCCGACGAGCAGCTACGCGAAGACCCCCGACTGCTCGGGCACAAACCGAATGCCGGTCGAGGTGGTGTTCGAGAATTTCCCCTCACCCGGCAGCGCCGAGATCCAGATGGACACGCAGATCGCAATCCACGAACCCCCCTGGGATGACTTCGCCACCGACACCAAGAAGCTCAACATGGACGGCACCGGCGGGGTCCACTGCCAGGCCCAGACCGCGGGCCGTGCCGTTACCTCCAGCGACGGTGATTTTCGCACCATCCTGCGCCTTTGGCCCTATACGGGCGGCTCCGGACCCCTGGCCGGCGCCGCGGCTGCCCAGCACACGGTAACCGGCATCTCAGGCTGCAGTTGGGCCACCAACTCGGGAGGCGGCGGCGGTCCGGGCGGATTCACCGGCGGTAGACAGCGCTTCGAGCAGGCATTCCAGGGCGCCAACCCGACCTCCGGCCCCTATCCGCTGAAGGAGTACCCCTGGGGCAACACCGCCGAGTTCCAGGTCTGCGATAGCAACAACACGGTGGCCAGCGACGGCAACGTCGCGATCATCAGGCCCAAGGATGACTTCGGCTTCCATGAGAATCTCACGCGCCAACTGCTTCGTGAGGCTGACTCGGCGGGCACACATACGATCGCCGACTGCCCGCAGGCCGTCCGCAACTCATACGGGGCTATCACGCAGAGCGTCATCGATCAACTGCAAGAGGCCGGCGTCACCACGATGCGCTTCGGCATGGACTGGTCCACCGTGGCGCCCTGCTCCGGAGCGGCCGAGACCCAGTGGGATTGGGACCGCTGGGACACGGTTGTCCCTCAGCTCGCGGCCGCCGGCATCAAGTCGATCATCGTTGTGAAGGTCCCGCCCCCCAAGGGGCCCAACTCAAGCGATCCTGAATGGACCGACCCGACCTGCAGCCAGCAGAGCGGATCGGCGCTGGTCAACCTCGACAGCAGTGAAGCGCTTTCGGCGTGGCAGACCTACGTCAAAGACGTCGCAACCCGGTACGGAGCCTATGCCAGGGCGATCGAGGTGTGGAACGAGGAGAACACCGAAAACTACTGGGGGGGCTGCGATCCCGACGCCTCCCAGTACCTCACGCTGCTAGATCGTGCCAGACAGGGCGTCTCGCAGTCAACTCATCCGAACCTGCCGATCATGCTCGGGAGCCCCGCACCCGTGACGAGTACTGTAGCGGGGAAGATTGAATGGCAGGACTACCTGCGAAGCATCCTCAACAACTGGAGCGCGACGACTCAGTCAGCGGTCGACTACATCGGCTTGCACCCTTATCGCAGTATGGAGGAGAAACAGGCGGGCACATTGCCGGATGAGAGCGCCCTGGCCCAACTCGGTGCGGCTCGGACGATCGTCTCCAACCACGGCCTCGATAAGCCCATTTGGGTGACCGAGGTCGGGACGACGAGCACGGGACCGTCTGGGCTTGGAACCTACGTAGGCTCAAACCAAGGCCTACGGGACTATCAGATCTACGATGCGCTACGCAATGCGGGCGGGCGCGTGACGACGATGTATCGCTTCGCCGACCTGAGTAACGATCCGGCGGACAAGGAGGCTGGCTTCGGCGCAGTGAATTATCCTGGCCTCATGACGAAGGACGCCTACTGCCGGCTGGCCCAGGAGCGGACAGGCATTTATCTCTGCTAGCGGTAGCTCCGGGTGGCGTTGAGGCATTGGTCGATAGGGCCAAGAGTACCCTTGGGGTTAGGCGGCGACCAACGCGGTGGCGGAGAAGGCGGTGTGATGCTGGGGGGACAAATAGGGCGACGCTGGTTCTTTGCCCTCCTTGCCGCGGTGGCCGTGACCGCCCTGGCGAGCGCCGTCCCGGTTTCAGCGGCGATTGTGCAAAGGATCGCCTGGGGCAGCGAGGGCGCGGGCGCCGGGCAGTTCTATCTTCCCCAAGGTATAGCCACCGACTCGTCCGGCCACGTCTATGTCGCGGATACCGGTAACCACCGGATTGAGAAGTTTTCCGCCAGCGGAGATTTCCTCCTCGCCTGGGGCTGGGGGGTAAGGACCGGCAGCAGCGCGCTCGAGACCTGCCGAAGATCTTGCCAAAGGGGGCTCGCGGGCGCAGGCGACGGGCAGCTCAACGGGCCCAGCGGGATCGTGACCAATACCAGCGGGCACGTGTATGTCGCTGACGTGGGCAACGACCGGATCCAGAAGTTCTCCTCGCGGGGACGCTTCCTCGACAAGTGGGGGAGGACGGGATCCCGCAAAGGCCGGTTCCGCGGCCCCTACGGCGTTGCCGCCGACTCCGCCGGCCACGTCTACGTCGCCGACTTTTTCAACCTTCGGATCCAGAAGTTCTCCTCGCGGGGTCGCTTCCTCGACAAGTGGAGCGCCTCCTATCCCTATGACGTTGCCAGCCACTCCGACGACCGCGTCTATGCGACCGACTACTACGCCAACCGAGTCGAGAAGTTCTCGTCGGGAGGACGTTTCCTTCTGATGTGGGGGTGGGGGGTCAGGAACGGAGAAAACCAATTCCAGAGATGCGGTTCCCCGAGGGCGGGCTGCCAGGCGGGCACCGACGGTTCTGGCGCGGGCCAGTTCTCCGCGCCGCAGGGAATCGCCACCGACCCCGCGCGCCACGTCTACGTCGCTGACTCCGTGAACGATCGCATCGAGAAGTTCTCGGGGAGCGGTCGCTACCTGACGAAGTGGGGCAGCACTGGCCCGGGCGAGGGTCAGTTCGACCATCCCCACGACGTCGCTACCGACGCCGCACGCCACGTCTACGTCGTCGATGTGATCAACGCTCGGATCGTCAAATACGCGCAGATCCGGCCCCAGACGACGATCACAGCGTCGAGGGTGAGAGACGCCCGTGGGCGGGCTAGGTTCCGCTTCAAGTCGTCCGAGCCGGGCTCGAGCTTCAGGTGCAGGCTCGACCGCCGCCGCATTCGGCGCTGCGACTCGCCGAAGGTCTATCGCCATCTGAGCGGCGGCCGGCATAGCTTCAAGGCCCAGGCCATCGACCTTTACAAGCTCAGGGACCCGACCCCCGCGAAGGAGCGGTTCTGGATCAGCAAGTAGCGGCCGCTCCCGAGCCTCCAACGGCGAGGCAGCGAAGGCTCCACCTTAAATGTCGTCCGTCCGGAGCCGCCGGCTCGGAACTCCGCCACCCAGTGGACTGGTCCGGCGCTCGCCGCGCACAAACCCGTCCTGGGCTTTCCGGCATGCGCTACCTTTGATCTCGTGGCCAAGAAGCACGAAAAGAGAATCGTCTCGCCAAATCCTGACGGCGGCTGGGACGTACGCAAACCGAACGCTGATCGTGCCAGCGCCCACCTCGATACCCAGCGCGATGCGGATCGCAGAGCGGGCGAGATTCTTCGCAACGTCGGCGGCGGCGAGCGCATCACCCAGGGCAGGGACGGCAAGATCCGCAGCAAGGACACGATCCCACCGGCCCCAGACCCGAATCCGCCCAAGGACCGCGAGCACTAATCCCGAACCTGCGCGGTTGGGGCGCCTGCGTCGAGTTAGCCGTCGCCACGCGCGGATAGCCCCGACTGTTGAGCGACTGCAAACGACTTGACCAAGCCATGTCGCTGCCCGATCTCCGACGGAGGGCCCTCCAGTGACCCGAAAACCCTCCGGAATTCTCCGCCGACCGTGGCGACCGCCAGAAACCGCCTGCCAAGTAAAAATTGGGCCCCGCGGAAGCCGCCGCCGCTCCCCTTCGCATCAGCAGCGGTAGCGCATCACGACTAGCTTTATCGCCCTAGCCGCCCACCGAGGGGGGCACGCCTGCGCTCCGCGGGGTTGAAGCGGCGTGCTGGCAGGAGTCGTCATCGGCCTCGCCATGATCGCGCTCGTCGCCGCCTTGCGCGAAGGCATACCCGGGTGGATCGGCCTGATCGTCACGATGCTCGCTTTCAGCAACGACCCGAACAATGGACCCGGCGCCCTCGCCGCTGGCGCCGGCGTCTGGATTGTCCTGCGCTACCTACGTGGCTCGCGCACGTAGCCGCATTCACCCGACCGCCTTCCGCGGGGCCTCGATCAGGAGTCGCGCGGCCCGCCGACTCATCGGGCAGCAGCCGAGCCGCTCCGCCTGACGCAAGTAGTCGCGCACGAGCATCGCAAGCTCTGCTCGCGTCTCGAAGCCGCGCTCGACGAAGTACGTGCGGCCCAGCCCGGTGCCGAGCGGCGCGTCGTAGATGTGAACCACGCTATCGATCTGCCGCCCGAGCAGAATCCGCTGCTCGCGTAGATCGGTGACGTACCGCCCAAGCTCGACGGCTGTGCCGCTGGGAGGGCGGGTATCGGTCGGGGTCATGGGTACCTCCTCAGGTCACTGGTGAAGGACGCCGAGCGAAAAGGCACCGGACGAGCGGCGCGGAACCCGAGCGAAGCGAGGGCGCTGCCAAGACGAGGCCGCGCGAAGCGCGCGCCTTGAAGCCCCGCCGGTCCTGGTGCCATGCTCACGGCGTCCTTCTCCGAGACCTGGGGGGTTCACGACCACGGCCGCTCCCCCGCCCCCGATCGGCTCAGAACTCTCACCGCGCGTCCTGATCCGCGAACAACCGAGGAGGCGGCGGGCCCGAGGGCCCGCCGCCCGGCTGGGTGGGGGTGAGGGAGATCGTCTTAGAAGGGGATCTCCTCATCCGGCTCCGTCTCGCCGGAGCCGGCCTCGGCGCCCTGCGGCGCGGAGCCGTTTCGCCCCGAGAGGAACTTCACGCGGCCGATCACCTCGTGCTTGGAGCGCTTCGAGCCATCGTCGGCCTCCCACTCCGAGTAGGAGAGGCGGCCGGCGACCGCCACCTGGCGGCCCTTGGCGAGGTGCCCCGCGCAGGCCTCGGCCTGCTTGTCGAAGGTGACGACGTCGACGTAGGTGACGTCCCCCTCGCGGACGCCGTTGACGGCGAGCCGCATGGCGCAGACCGGCTTCCCGCCCTTGGTCTCCCGAAGCTCGGGATCGCGGGTCAGGCGACCGATCAGGTTGACGGAGTTCATCTGGACCTCCTTCTCCCCGGCCCATGCCGGGGGTCGTTGGACTTGCGAAGCGAATTCCTGCGGCGCTCCGCCGCCGCTACCGTGCGAAGCAAGAAGTCCGACGGCCCACGGCCGGGGCGGGAAGGCACGGGCCAGAGGCCGTCAGCCGAGCTCCGGGTGATCACGAGCCGCCTCCGGGGGCCGGGAAGACGAGCACCCACGCGGGGGGCGGCGAGAGCGAACCCGACCCGAACGACGAGCTCACCCACGAGACGTGAATGTGGGCGGGGCAGCCCCCGCGGCAAGTCCGCGGCGAGCCGTGCGAGGGATAGCCGTCGTAGCCGACGAACTGGATCGCCGGGGCGAGGTCGCAGGCCGGGCGAGACCCCGAGCGCCCGGAGCCGCGCCTCCAGCCCAGGTCGCGCGCCAGCCGCCCGGCGGAGCGATCCCAGGCGGTCTGCGAACGGAGGTCGCCCGCCGGGACCAGGTCGAGCGCGGTGCCGTCGCCATGGGTCGCGTGGCCCGGCTCGCGCGCCGCGGTAACGCGGAGGTCGTAGGTGCGAAGGATCCACACCGCGCCGGGCCAGATCCGCGAGTCGATGGGCTGCGGCGAGTAGCCCGGCGCCGTCAGCTTCGCCGGCATCCGTCGGAAGGCGCGCGGCTCGTACACGCGGACCGCTTTCCTCAGGTTCGCGACGCCGGCGGCCGAAGGCGCGCAGCTGGCGTCGGCTACCTCGCCGACGTCGCCGAAGCGCCGAGCGGCGGCGAGCACCTCCTTGACGTACCAGTCGGCCTGGTCGTAGGCGAAGATCGCCCGGTACCAGTCGCCGGGGGCGCCCGAGGCGCGCAGGTAGTTGGCGGCGCCGTAGATCGCGTCGACCGCGTCGTAGCGGTCGCGATCCCCGTCCCCGTCCCCGTCGATACCGTAGCGCCGCCAGGTCGAGGCGAGGAATTGCATGGGCCCGCCGGCGCCGGCGGAGTTCTCCCCCGACGAGACCCCCGGAAGCAACGAGCGCCCGAAGTCGCTCTCTACCTTGTGGATCGCCGCCAGGATCGCGGGGCCGCGCTGGCCGAGGCGAAAGCGCTCGGCAGCGCCTGTGTAGTGGCGCGCGTACTGCTGCGGCACTCCCCGGACCGAGCCGACCGCGGCATCTCCCGGAGCGCACGCTCCGCCGGCGAGCGAGCTCGTCGTCGCCCCCATCGAGGCGACCATCAGGATCCCGAAGAACGCGGCCGCCGCGCCGGCCGCCACGCGCCCCCAGGCGCTCTTGGGCAGGCGGCGCCCGAGCGCCGCCCCGACGCCCATGCGCCCCGCGAGCCTCATCGGCCTAGCCCCGAGACGCGCCAGCCGCGACCTGACCGGCGCAGCTCGATCGCGATCGTCTCCTCGCCGCCGTCGCGGCGCACCAGGCCGACGAGCTCGCCCGAGACGAGCCGGCGGCCCGAAGCGTCTGGCTCGCCGGGCACAAACTCGAGCCGACGAAGCAGGGCCCGCTCGAGCTTGGAGACGCCACGCGGCACCCGCGGCGGCGCGGCGAGCAGTTCCTCGGCGAAGACCCGGGTCGCCGTCACCCGCAGCTCGCGTCCGACCTCCTCGTCCAGGCGGCCCACCTCGTAGAGCGAGAAGGCGGCCAAGAAGCGCCGGGCGGCGGGCTCGGCCTCAGCGCGCGTGCGCTCGTAGAGCCGCAGCACCCGGGGCGTCGGGCCCGGCTCGCCGCGCGGATCCTCGCGCCGCGCGGCCGCGGCCTCGCGGCGGGTCTCGGCACGAGCGATCCGCTCCGCCGCCCGGGCTCGCAGCTGCGGCGCCAACGGCGCTCCCTCATCATGTGGGCCGCGAGTCGCCCGCGCCCGCGCGGTCTCGTCTTCCCCGGCGTTGTTCGCGAGCAGGACCGCGGCCGCGACGAGCGGGGCGAGGAGCGCCGCGACGAGCACAAGGCGCCGGCGCCCGCTCACCTGCTCACTCCCCTGCGCGGCGGCTGGCGCCGGGCCCTGCGCGCCCTCACCCGGGCGTCGTGCAGGTCCCTTGCTCCGCGCTCGCGACCGCGCAGATGGCGGCGATATCGGCGTCGTGCGCCGTCTCCCACAAGGCCCGCCGGGCGGTTCGGTATAGCGCCGAAGGCGAGGCGGTCGGATCGAAGCTGCTCGGCGACCTGCCGCTGGGCCGCCTCACGCTCGCGGCCGGTGAGCGCCTCGTAGCGGTGCGGGCTCAGCCCGACTCGCCATGCGTGGACGCCCGAGTCCGCCGGTCGGTCGACCTCGCGGCGAATCGCCTCACGGGCCTCGCCCAGCTCGTCGCGGGAGAAGCGAGCCCCCGAGGCCCGCTGGCGTTCGTCGGCTTGCGAGACGAAGGCGCGTGCCTCGGCCTCTCTCGGTCCCGCCTGCGCGATCCGCTCCTTCGCCTCCGCGTGCGCGGCCCGAAGCCGCTCCGCGCGCTCCTGGGCGCTGCGGCGCGCCGCCTCGTGGCGCGCGCGCGCGGGCCCGCGTGCCGCCGAGGCGAGCCGGCCGTGGCGGCGAGCCTCGCTGTGCGCGTCCGTCCGCTCGGCCGCGAGCCGCGCCAGCTGCGTGCGGCGCTCTGCCTGCTCACCGAGGATGCCCTTCTCGGTCTGGTAGCGAGCGGCGAGGCGCTGCTCGGCCTGCCGGGCGAGCCGCTCGGAGGCGACCTTGCGGGTCGCGCCGGAGCGATCGCGGGCCATGCCGGTCAGACCGCCTCGGGCACCGGCCCCTGCGGCCCTCGCGCCGCGTACGCCGTAGCCCAGCGGCGCCATCACGCGGCGCGCTAGCTGCTGCGTCGCGTAGAGGCCGGTGAGGGCGCCGAGCCGGCCCGAGCCGCCCTCGCCGTCGGGGGCAACGGAGAGGAACGACAGAATGTCGTCGCGCTTCAGGAAGACCGCCCACCAGAGGCCCGCCATGACCAGGAAGCCCATGAAGGCGCCGGCGCCCGTGGGGACGAGCGAGGCGACGACGTTGGTCGCGAACAGCGTCACCGCCAGCAAGGCCGCGTAGATCAGCTTCGAGACCAGGGCACCGGCGAGCGTCCCCGCCCAGAAGGCGAAGGCGGCGCGACCGCGCTCGCCGAAGGCGGGCATGAAGAGCACCAGCGGAGTCGAGAGCACGAGCACGAAGGCGACCGCCGTCTGGACGAAGATTCGGATTGCGAGCCAGGCGAGCAGCGCGATCCCGCCCAGAAGGCCGAGCCCGATCAAGAGCACCAGCGGCAGGCGCGTCCACGCGCCGCCGTCGCCCTGGATCGCGAAGTAGCTCGAGTAGGGAAAGTCGTCGGTGAACTCGTCCCAGAGCGAGTCCCGCGCCTCGGAGCCCGGGCTGTTGCGAAGCCAGAGCTCGGCGTTGGTGCGCGGCGGTGGGACCGCGGCGGCGACCTTGTCGCAATCGATCTCCCCGCCGCTGGCGAGCAGCCGGCGGAGCGCGTCTCGAGGGATCGTCCTCAGGTAGGCGTAGTCGAGGCAGGCCGTCTCGTTCGCCTTCGCGAGCAGTTCGGGGTCGGGCCGAGACAGCGCCCACCCCATGTCCGAGAAGTTGAGCGCCGCGAAGCCGGGAAGCGTCATCGCGTTCCAGGTCTCCGCGGTGGCCTCGGCATACGAGCTCGACGGGTTGGAGACCGACCCCGCCTGCGGCGCCGCGATCACCGCCTGCGCGGCGTCGTTGGTGAAGCCGGCGACGGTCCCGACCGTGCTCCGCGGCTCATGCAGGATCGCGAGCCCGGCGACCATCAGCGCCACGGTCAGCAGCGATCCGGCGATCGCCTGCGCGAACTGGCGCCGCGCGAGCCCGCGCCAGACCGCCCAGGCGCCGACCGCGACGAAGGCGAAGACGAGCCACTGGCTAGTGAAGGCCCGGTAGAAGCGCTCAAGGCCGCGGCTGATCTCGGCCATCGTCCGGTTGTCGGTGAACGGAGAGAGCTCGAACGCCCAGCCGAGCAGGGTCAGGACCAGGCTCAAGACGAACAGGAGCGCCATCCAGATCGCGTCGGCGATGTGGGCGAGCAGCGCCTGGAAGTTGCCGACGATGTTGTCCAGCCCGGTGTCGATGTGGATCTCGAAGCCGTAGTTCGAGGTCGGGTAGCGGCCCTCCGGGGTGCCCGTCACCTCGCAGTTCCGCCGCTCGGCGCGGCGCAGGCGCTTGCGGCAAAGCGGGTTCTCTACCTGCAGCGGGTTGACCTGGCCGAGCGAGTGCTCCTCGCCGCCTTGGACGAGCGGCGCAGCCGCGTCGCCCGCGACTCCCCCTCCTCCGCCGCCTCCTCTCACGCCGCTGCCGCCGGGATCGGCGGCGCCGCCCTGGGCCGATCGCGCTCGCTGGTCGCGGTCTGCCGGTGCCGCGATCGCCTGCGCCGGCGAGAGCGACAGCGCGGTCGCGCACAGAAGCGCGGCCGCGGCCCTCCTAGGCCGCGGCCGCATCGGCGGCGAGCTCCTCGGGCTCGTCATCCGGCAGCGCCGCTGCCGCAGGCGCCGTGCCGTGGGGAGTGGGCGTCGTGCCGAGTGCGGCGAGCAGCTCCTCGCCGGGGTCGACGCGCATCGGGATCGCCCGCCCGACGACGTCGCGCAGGTAGCAGCGCCCGGCGCGGAACGAGATCAGCCGCTGGCGAAGCCCCTCGTCGTCGCGGTCGAGACGGAGCAGCTCCAGCGAGCGCTCGGCCTCGGACTCCGTCTCGACGCCGAACGCGAGGTACGTGCCGACAAGCGGCTCCAGGATCTCGGCGTCCCCGACGATCTGCGAGGCCAAGAGCGGCGTGATGTTCATCGAGCGCCCCATCCGCGAAAGGCGGTCGAGGAGGGCCTGACCCTGCACGTCGAGTAGCAGCGCCCACGCCTCGTCCACCGCCAGCACCGAGTGCGTATGCGTGTCGGCGGCGCAAAGGCGAAGCGCGTAGGCCGCCACCAGTCGCAGCACCGCCTGGCTCACTCGCTCGTCCTCCTGGAGCTCCGAGCGGCGGACGTCGGGCTTGACCGTGACCAGGTTTCGGATCCGAAGCGAGACCACCTTCGCGCCGCCTACCTCGGGCAGGGCCTGCCCGGGCCGCCCGAAACCGAGCTTCGCGAGCCCGGCCTCGAGGTGGACCTCGAGAGCCTCAGCACAGTCGGCGCCGACCGGGTCGATCGCCCGCAGCTCGTCGAGCACCTGGCCCGTGGTCCCTCCGCCGGCCGCCTCGGTAGCGGCGATCGCCCGCCGGATCTTCGTCCGCCACTCGGCCGGGACTGGATCCGGCAGGATGCCGACCAGAAAGCCGTAGGCGAGATCCTGGCGGGTCTCGGCAGTGCCGACCCGCATCGGGTCGAGCAGCCCCCGATAGCGCTCGTCGGGTCCGAGCTCGATCGCCTCGAGGCGATCGGCGAGGCCCGGCAGCCGCTCGAGCCGGTGGTCTCCCTTGGGGTCGATGTCGACGATCGGCGATGAGCCCTGCAGGTAGGCCTGGTAGAGCAGGGTCTCGAGCGCCACGGTCTTGCCCGAGCCGAGCGATCCCGTGAGCAGGATGGTCGGCGGCCGGTCGGTGCGCGAGGCCTCGGCGAGGTCGAGCTGCACCGGCGACCGCGAGCCGGTCAGCCCATAGCCGAGATAGGGGCCGATCTCAGACCCGGCGTGCGAGATCGCCGTCGGCACCATCGCCCCGAGTTGCTCGGGCAAGAGGTGCGCGAGGTAGTCGCGCACCGGGAAGGGCTGTGCTGGCATTGCGCCGAGGAAGAGGCGGTGCTGCTCGCCCAGCGGCCGATGGAGCTCCACCCGCCCGAACTCAGAACGCAGGTGATCAACCCGGTCCTCAAGCTGGTCGGGATCGTCCGCGCCCAGGGCCAGAGTGATCGCCGAGCGGAGGAACGGCGGCCGGTCCGACGCGCCGAGGCGCGCCTGCAGTTCGCGCGCCGCGTAGCTGCGGTCGGTGGTCCCGACCGTCGCGCCGTGCTCGCCGAAGGCCTCCTCCTTGGCCTGCTGGTCGGCGTCGACCATCCGCTTCTGCGCCAGCTTCTGCGCGGCGCGGTTGGGGATCCACTCGGCCGTGTAGACGGCGTCGACGGGGAACCCGCATTCGAGCGGCGCGAAGAGGAGCTCCACCTCCGGCCCCGGGAAGGCCGCTTCGTCCGGCAGCGCGCCGCAGACGAGCAGCGCCTGGTGCGAGGTGCCAGCCTCCGAGTCGACCCGAAGCGCCCGCGGCTCGATCTGAACGCGCGATTCGTGAAGGCGCATCAGATCGTGCTCGTAGGGCTCGAACGCTCCCCCCTCCTCGGTGTCTACCCAGAGCGCCTGCGCCCGCCAGTGCGGATCGACGTGGGGCTCCCCCACGCCGCGGGTGTAGGCGGAGCGGACGAGAGCCGCGATCTCCCCCGAGCGCGCCCGCTCGCACGGCAGCTGGTCGAAGACGCGATCGAAGGCCCGCTCCTCGGCGCGCCGCAGCTCTGCCAGGCGCTTCTTCGAGACCGCCCGGGCGTCTCGGATCCCGAGGCCGGCCTGCAACTCGCACCAGAGCTCGGCGAGCCGTTGTGCCCCAGCGGCGTGCGCCGGCGGGCCCAGGCGCACGAACGCGAACAGCTCGGGCCAAACGACGCGGCGGCTGGCGAGCCGGCGCCGATGCTCTTCCAGGTAGGCGCGAAAGGCCTCCGGGTGGCCCCGGCGCGGATCGACCGTCGTCAGCGCCCGCTCCGCGTAGCGGTCCGCCGACCACTCGCGAGCGGAGCGGATCAGCTGGAAGTCGGTTTCGATCGCATAGGCGAAGGCCTCGATCCGCTCCTTCAGCTCCACCTTTCGGTTCAGCGAGAGGCCCGCATAGCTCTGGCCCTCTAGGCGATAGCCGGCCCAGACGTCCTCGGGTGATCGCCAGACGAGGTTTCCGTGCAGGAAGTAGTGCGGCGCCCGTAGGCTCATTCGAAGACCACCTCCGCGCCCTCGGGCACCCGCAGCTCGCGCCCGCGGGGTAGCGGCCGTGGGCGCTCGCAGAGCCCGCACACGCGGACCCGCCTCGCCGCGAGCGCGTCGGATCCGCGGCCTCGCCTTCGCTCGACCTCGAGCCGCGCCGGGTAGCGCAAGACGAGGCGAGCGGGCCCGCGCACCCGCCCGCGCCGGTAGGCGGGCTCATCCCCAGTCGGGGCAATCTGCACCGCCGCGACCGGGGCGACCTGCGCCCCCTGCGAGACGGTGGGACGAAGCCCCGCCAGGGTGCGCGCTCGGACGCGGTAGCGAGCGAGCCCCGCGAGCGCGTGATGCGGCGCTCGCCCGTCGATCTGCCACGAGGCAAGCGCCCAGCCCGCCGCGACCGGCAGGGCGACGACGCGAACGCCCACGGGGACCAAGCCGAGCAGCTGCCCGGCGAGCGGCAGCCTCGCCGCCACCATCACGCCCACGGCGGCGGCGATCGTGTAGAGGATCGCCCGAAGCGGCACGCCCCCGGGCGCCGGCAGCCGCCAGCGGTCGACGCGGTAGATCCGCCGCTCGACGCCGTCGAGGACCGCCCGGTAAGAGCGGACCGACACCGGCTCTCTCGCCGCCACGCGCGCGCTCCTGACCTTCCCGCCGAGCTAGAAGATCGCCTTGTAGATGTCGCGGTAGGCGTCCTCGGCCGAGCCGGGAGCGAAGATGAAGAGCCCCGCGATCAGCCCCACGAGCGCGGCGCTGATCGCCAGCCCCGTGTTGCGCTGCATGAAGGCACCAATCCCCACCACGCCGATCAGCACGATCAGCACTGGCCCGACGATCTCGGTGATCAGATCGGCCGCGTTGTCGCCGGCCCTGGAGACGCTGCCGCCCCCGGCCTTCTGCGCCTGGGCCCGCTGGACCCCGAAGCCGAGAGGGCCAACTGTGCCCACCACCGGCGACACCAGAGCGAGAAGAAGCGCGGTGGCGCCGATCGCTGCTATGCGTCTCATGGTGTTCCTCCTAGGTTGCGTTTGCCACGGTCTCGATGAAGCTCACGAGGACACGCCCGCGTCGGCGATCGACGCCGAGCTCATAGGTCAGCGTCCAAAGCCCTCCCGCCTCCTCGCGCGCACTGACGGTCGCGAGCACGGCGCCGGAGTCCGGACCCGCAGCCCAGGCGAGGTCGTCAATCGACTGCACCTCGAAACGCTGCGCGGGGATTGCCACCGCCGCGTCGGGCGCCAGGTCGGCCTCGAGGTCCGCCCGCTCCCCGGCGAGGTAGTTGCGAACGACCCGCTCCGCGACGGCGACCACCTCTCTGTCTTCGACTTCCTCGCGCGCGCCGAGCTCCGACCGCGCGATCGTCGGGGGGCCGACGACCGAGGGATAGCCGGTTAGCGTGATGGCGCCTTCTGAGGTGCGCGCCACCGGCACCGCCAGGTAAGTCGGCGCGGGCTCGCCGCTCATCCCGGCGGCAACCACCACGATCCGCCCCCCGGCGAGCGCCTCCTGGTTCTGGGCCACGCGCACCCACTCGACTGAGCGCGAGCCACGCTCGGGCGGCATGAGGCCCGCGCCCGCGTCGAGCTCCTCCGGGAGGTACGGCCGAAGCGCTCGCTCGCGAACCTGCGGTCGCGCGGCGTCGTAGGCGAGATAGGCGCGGGCAAAGCCTTGGGCGAAGTCCTCGACCGCGTAATCGGGGGCGCCCGGGGCCGTCGACGGCACCGGCGCCTTCTCGGGTGAGATCAGCTCGCGAAGGCCGACCAGCGAGGTGATCGCAAGTACCGCGACGAACATGTACCGCGGCGCCCGCCCACGCAGCCGCTCGAGCCGCGCCGAGCGGCGCGCGAGCTCGACCCTCTCCCCCATGCCGCTCACGGCCCGAACTCCCGCTGGACAACAGCTGGGCTCGCCTCCTGAGTTGGTGCCGGAGTGAACCTCGGCGCCAAACTCGGTTCGGGTGCGACTGCTCGCGCGACCGGCGCTGTAGCCGCATCCGCCGTCGTCAACGCGTCCGAGGGCGCGGAGGACCGATGGGCCTGGGCGCCCCCACCGCCTCGCCCGGGCTCCGAGACCGCTCGCTCGCGGGGCTCGCCCTGGCCCGCACGCCGCAGGCCGGCGTGCGGCGCTCGCGCCTCCAGCTCTTGGCGCCTGAGCGGGGGATCGGGGAGGCTCGGCTTCGACCCGCCGGTCTCGAGGACGATCATCACTAGCGTCGCGAGCACCGCCGCGATTCCCACGGTGGCTGCGGTGCCCAAGCCCCGGGGGCGCGGCCGCGACCACGGGTGGCTTGTCCTCGCGCGACGTACGTTCGCGCTCACCGGCTCGGGTTCCCGTTCGCCGTCGATCTCCGCAGGCGCTCGCTGCTGCGGCTCGTCCCCAATCTCGTCGAAGTCGCTCGCCTCGGCGTCGTCCTTCTCTGCCGCGTTGGGCTCAACCGCCGAAATCCCGGCCGGCTCGCCCACCCTCACCACGCGGACCTTCCGTGCAATTCCCGCGCTGCGCGCGGCTGCAGTGGCCGGCTGAGGCTCCTGGAGGAGGCCGAGATCGAGCTCGTCGAGCAGCTGGTCCTCGCCGATCACGAGGACCTCGTGCGATCGCCGCCTCACTGGATCGAGCCTCGCTCACGTCTCCGCATACCCCCTAGTCGGAGCCGGGTCCAAAATGTATGGAGGGAGGTCCCCCGGCCGACCTACTCGACGGATAGCGCCGCCGGCCCGGCTGTCAACCCCTTACGGGGTCGGACGCTCCGCGCCCTTGACCGCCGCGCCTAAGCGGCGCTGAGATCGCTTGTAGGTCGGCGGGTCAGCCGGAGGCGATGGCGAGGACGGAGATCTGCGGCTGGTCGATCTTCGGACTGCCGATTCCCTTCTCGCAGCTCAGGGCGATCGTGTGTCGCCCGCGGCGAAGCGTTCCGTCGCGGAAGGGAGGCGCGTTGCCGGCGGTGACGAAGGTGAGCGCGAAGCCGTTCTGGGCGGCGGAGGACGTATTGTCGACGGCCTCCTCGCCGGGCGCAACCCCGCCGCCCACGTCGATCCCGTCGATGCTGATGGCGCAGGTTGCGTGGGTGGGCACGCCCCCGCTCTCCTGCCCTCCGGTCGTGACGACCAGAAGGCGCGAGCGCCGCTTGAGCCGGATCGAGGTCTTCACGCACTTGACGGCGGCGGTAGCCGCCGTGAGGTCGCAGACTGCCGCGCCATTGCCGGCCAGCGGCGCGAAAGACTGCGCCTTCAGGGTGCGCTCGGCGATCTGCCCGCCGCGGAGGGCGTTTCGGGCCACGTCCCTGCCGCGGACCGCCCGGTGGTTCTTCAGGTCCTCGCTCCTCAGCGAGTTGTTCCTGATGTCTTGGGAGCCGAGCTCCCCGGTTGCGTAGGCGGCGCCCCCGGCCAGGATCATGAACAGGCAGACGGTGACCCCGATATTGGCGTAGCTCAGGTGGCGGCGAATCTTCACGTTGGTTCCTCCTTTGCCGGGGGATAAGGCTAGGGGCGCCGTCGGCTCTTCCCACGCCCTTCGGCTCAGATCGGCCGCGCCCTACCGCGCCACGACCACGAGCTTTCGCGACCTCGACTTCGCCGGCGCCCTGTAGGCCCAGCCCTGCTCGCGCAGCACCTTGAGGCGGAACCGGTAGCGAACGTTTGAGGTGTAAAAGCGGGCGAAGTGGTAGCGCACCCGATACTTGCCGTCGGCGTTGGTATGGATGGCGTGACGAACGGTGTCCCAGCTGTGCCTGTTCCTCACCTGGAGCTCGATGAGCTTGCCGCCGTCCGGGATCCGCGCCGCGTAGTGCCGGACGCGCCCCTTGAACACGACCCGCCTTCCCTCCGGCACGTGGCGCCGCGACAGCCGCAAGCCGGCCTTGGTCTTCACCGCGAGCGTCCCGACCCTCGTCGCGTCAGCGATGTAGCGGGCCGAGCCCCCGTACGTGGCCGTGATCCTGCGCGAGGGCCCCGCCGGGATCCGCTCGCGCCAGCGCCCGTCCGAGTCCGTCTGGACCTTGCGAACGCGGCGGTCGATGAGGGCGCCGGCGCCGAAGTGCTCGACCACGGTCACCTCCTGACCGGCGAGCGGGTGGCCCCCGCGGTCGCTGAGCCGCCCCGCGACCTTGGAGCGCTTCCCGTAGCCGATCGTCTCGCGGTGGCCTCCGCCGGGAGCGAGGTAGCCCGTGAGGCGCACGCCGGACTTGAGCGGGAAGGTGAGGACCATGGGCTGGCCGTCGCGGCGCTGAGTCGTCCAGGCGAAGTTGCCGGCGACGTCGGTTGCCTGGGCGAGGAACTCATATCGCCCCGCGGGGACCGCGGTCGAGTCGACGCGCGCCTGCAGCGCTCCGCCGCCGATCTGCGTCTCGAGCGGCTGCCAAGTGGTCGAGCCGACGGCTCGGTAGAAGATGCGCCCGCCGTCGACGCCCGAGGTCGCGTCGGAGACTGGCGCCTTGATCAGCTCGGGGTCGTTTGCGTCCTGGGAACTCGTGAAGCCCAGCGCCGGCGGCGTGTTATCGACGTCGACCGTCCGGTGTTGGCAGGTCCGGTTGCCGGCGAAATCGATCGCGCAGATCGACAGCGCGTTGCGGCCGTCGTGGAAAGGGGGGGCGCCCGTGCTGGCAGACGTAGACGACGTCGAAAGTGCCGTCGGGCACGGATCAAAGGTCTTTGCAGAGCGCGATCCCGGTATGTCCGCGCAGCTGGTGTTCCGCGTCAAAAACCCGGTGCGGTCGACGGTGGCCACGATCTGGCGTAGTCCCGAACCGGCGTCGCTGCCACTGGTACCGAGGTCCTGTGTCCCCCTTCTCCAACCGCCGGCAAGCAGGGCGCCACCCGTCGTCAGCACGGGGTCCGAGTAGTCCGCCACCTTGAGGCGGACGTTACGGATCCAGGTTTTCGCCAAATCGGACTCCCGACAGCCGCCGGCTCGCTCGCAGGAGAGGCTGGCGATGAACTGGCGTTGGCCCCGACCATGGGCGCTCCAGCCGTAGTGGTGATAGCTGGTTGGGCCCGTGCCCCCGGAGCCCACGCGTCCCGTTTGCCGCTGGCCGTCGTCAGCCATCCACAAGCTCGGGGCATGGCCCCGATCGCGACGCAGCTTGGCGCTTACGTCTACGCCGACGATCCCGAGCGAGGAGGTGTTGGTCGACCATCGCGCCTTGCCGACAGCGCTGTGGACCGCGCGCCCGATGTTCTCGATCCTCACCGCGTGTTCGCCCGAAACGCCGCAGGCGTTGAGGGCGAAGTACGAATGGCCATCGGAGAGCACGGCATCCTGGGCCCCCCGGTTGGCGCGCTCGCACTGAGCGACGGTATAGGTCGCACCGCCGGCGTCGGCGTCAGGGGCTGCGAGGAGCGCGCCGAGAAAGACGGCGGCCGCCGCGTTTCGGAGGGTGTGGCTGACGCCTTCTCTAAGGATCACGGGTCCAACGGTCTACCGACGTCCTATGGCTGTCCGAACTCCCGCGCTGCCGCGGATTCGCCTCCGCCGTCGCTGGACGAACCACCAGCGGAGCCGGACGAGGTGCTGGTCGCGGCCGAGGCGACTCCGAACTCCTGCTCTCCGACCGGCGCCGTCGGAGCGACGGGCTCCACCGGCTCGGGTGGTGGCTCCTCCGCTGGCGGGGGCTCCCCCTGCGGAGGCTCGAGCGGTGTCTCTGTGCCGATCTGACTCGGCGGCGAAGGAGGCGCTGGTGCAGGCAGGATGTCGGCACTCGCCTCGCGCGCGCTCGGCGTCTTGCGCTCCGCCTCCGCATGGCCGCGGAGCGCGGGTGCCGGCAGCACGCCGGCGGCGACGCACGCCGTCGCCGCCGCGCCCGTCGCAAGGCACGAGGCGATGATCTTGCCCGCGCTGCCCGCCAAGCCCAGGTGCGCCATGACGCCGCCGGCGCCGGCGCCCCCGGCCCTCGCCGCTCCGCTCGCCGACAGCTGGGTCGCAATTTGCTCTGCGCCATGATCGCTCCCCGGAGCGATCAAGCGGTCACGTGCGCCCGCGATCGCGCCAGCGACGCGATCGAGGATCGAGGGATCCGGTATCCGGTCCACCGCGGGGAGCGGCAATGCGGCGGCTGCCCCGTGATGGAGGTCGCGCAGCTGGCGCGCCAGCGCCACGGCGTGCGGGTCGGCGGCTAGCAGCCTGCGCGCTCGCCGCCGCTCGCCGGCGCTACCCGTGCCGGCGATGTAGGCGCTGAGTAGCTCGCGCTCGATCGACGCAAAGCGCTCCGCCTCGAGTGCTTCGTGGACCGCACTGACAGCCGACCTCAGCCGGAAGTAGTAGGTCTGGCGGCTGAGGCCGAGAATCCTGCAGCTCTCGCGCGGCTCGAGCTGCTCCACGAACCGACTGCGGTAGACGACCTGCTGCTCGGGAGTAAGGCGCTCAGCCGCTTCGATCGCTCGGGCAAGCTCGGCCCGAGCGAGCATCCGCGCCTCCGGATCGCCGCCGCGGTCCTCAACGGAGTTGAGGAGGTGGCCCTGCGGGTCGCTCGGCGACACGCAACGGTTCTGAACCAGATCCCGCGCGTCTCGCCATGCAACACGCTTGGCGAACGCGCGCGGGTCGCGAATCCGCTCGCCGGCGACCTCCCGCCTGTGGATCGCGAGCAGCGCCTCCTGCGCCAAATCTTCGTAGTCCTGTTCGTTCAGCGAGCCCCCGAAGCTGGCGCGCAGGTGCCGCACAACCGCGGCGGCGATCTGCTTCGCGCCGCCGCTCCAGCCATTGTCGGCCGGGGCCCCAACTGAGGTCGGGCTGTGCCCGTGACCCCGGCTCCGCGGCACTCCCTCGCGCTCCTCCACGGCGCGCACGCCCTGCCGCTTTCGCTTGTCCCGCATATCCCTATGTCGGAGCCGCTCGCGTTTTGTATGGACGGCCTGCCTGGCTTCGGCGCTCTCACGCCACCTCAGCTCGCGATCCGACGAGGCCAAGCTACCCGACCGCGGCTAGCTCCGCGCCAATCGCTGCCGCTGCCTAACCCGGCTGTGCAGCCCAGACACGCACTCGCGCGGCCGCTCGAGAGGACGCCGGCTCGATCACGATGGCCTCTCCCGTCGCGAGCGTCTTGAACTCGTCCGGATGGCGCACGAACTCCCGCTCGCGAGTCCGCGTGCCAGTGTTGTCCTTGGCCTGCAGGCTGAGACGGGAGTCGATCCGCCGGGTCGTGACCCAGACAGGTCGCGTGCCGGCGACGCTCGCCAAGAGGGACGCCGAGTGGGGTTCGGGCTGGCGATGCGCGATCGTGAAGTCGAGCTGCGTGAGGACCCGACGCGAGAACGCCTCGCTCCCTGTGTCCATCGCTACCTCGCCCAGATCCGCCAGCCCCTGCGTCGCCAGGAGCACGCTAACGCCGGCGGAGCGCGAGCGCGAGAGCACCCGCAGAACCTCCCGCGCGCCAAGGGCCGCGAACTCGTCGATCGCCACCAACCCCAGGTGCGCGCGGCGCTGAAGCTCGCCGGTTAGGGAGACCAGGTCGGAGACAATCGCCGCGCCTAGCATCTCGGAGGCCAGCGGGTAGCGGTCCGCGTCGAGGCGGAAGTAGAGCACGCTTCGCATCCGCCACGCATCCGAGAGATCGATCTGCTCGCCCGGCTGCTCCGGGTCGAGCCAGCGTCCCAGGCTCGACTCGCCCAGGATCGCGAGCCGGTCGCGCACGCCCCCGAGGTCGGCGCGCTGGCGCACCGACAGCGATGCGAGGTAGCGGCGAAGAGCCTCCATCGTCTCTGGTGAGCAAAGGTCACCGAGCGCGTCTAGCAGCTCGACGTCCATGTGCTGGACGACGCTGCGAAGCCCGATCGCGACCCCGGCCTCTTGCATCACCCGAAGCTCCCACCCGAGGTAGCGCTGGGCCTGGCGCAGATAGTGAGGCTCGCTCCATGTCTCGCCCCCTAGCGCCTTGTCCGCGATCTCGGTCGCGTCCCCACGAGAAAGCGGGTTGTAGATCGCAGGGCCCTCGTGGCTCCACTCGGCGAAGCGCGCCCCTGACCGCGCAGCAGCCGCCGCCAGCTGGTCGCGCAGCCCAGGGTCGCCCTTCGGATCAACGCAGACGATGGGCAGTCCGTGCCTCGCGTAGGCGCCCGCGATTGCGGCCGTGGTCACCGTCTTCCCGGATCCGGGAGATCCGAGAATCATGCCGCGAACGCCTTGACGCGAGCCGAAGGGAATCGTCAGAACCCGTCCCGACGACGTCTGTCCCAATGCGAAGCGATCATCGGAGGTGCGGTCCAGCCGTGCCTTGCGGATCGCCAAGCGAGTGTGCACCAGTGACAGCGGACCGAGCCGATCGCGCTCTCTCTGCGCCTCCACGCCCCCGCGCTCCAGCTCATGGCGGTGCCAGGTAACGCCAACCGTCAGCGCGACCGCCGCCCCTCCGGCGCCGAGCACACCGGCGCGAGTACTCGCGAGCGCCAAGACCGCCCCGAGCGCGAGCAGCGGCACCGCCCAGCTCCAACGAAGCCCCATGCCCCTGATCGCCAAGTGCAGGGCGATTCCCAACGCCGCGGCCCCCGCCAACACGATCGCCCACTCCATCATCGCGTCTCACAGCTCCAGGATCTGATTGCCGCGCTCACCCCCTCGATGGCCCTCTCGCATCGCCTCGCTCCCTTCGCGTCATCGCCCCGATCGGGCCCCTCACACCTAGTCGGGCCGAGCCTCGTTTTGTATGGACCGAGCGACCCCAAAATGCCCTCCGCCCCCCGCCGCCTTTCCCTCTCTGCTCCTCCCCTCTACACCCCAATTCCCTGAATGACCTCACCGTCAAGTCCCTCCTATCCGTCCACCCCCCTTCGTCCCTCCACCACTCAACTCTCCTCGCCGCTGCCGACCCCACTCACACATCATGTGGGGGTGGGGTCGGCAGCGGCGAGGGCCCGGAACGTAAGCGCTCAAGCCAAGTTGGGGTGGACGAGCGGTCCACACACCCGTCCACGGCGGTCCGCTAGACGATACGAGCGCGCCTCCTCGCTCGAAGAGCTCCGGGGTCATCCTTTGCGCCTCGGCACCACGCCGCTCATAACGCATTCCGGAAGGGGCGTAGGCCAAGGCCGAAACAGGCCCAACGGCTGGCGCGGCCCTGCTAGTACTGCAAGGCGTCGGCGTCGGCGAAGACGCGCTTGATCGCCGCCACGACCCGGCCGGCGACCGGGCCGCGAGCCAGCTGGCTGCGCGGCACCACCTCAGGCGGATCAGGGGTAACGACCGTTGCCGGCATGCCCGAGCCGATGCTCATCGCGCTCGAGCTCGAGGCGCCGAAGCCCTTGTGCTGGGCCTCGGGGATCGCGGCCGCGACCGCCGCCTTGGCGACCAGCTGGCCCTGGTCGATGCGCTCCCAGACCAACTCGGCGAAGCGCCCGGCCCGCGTGAGAAACGCCTCGAGCTGGTCGGGGTCGACGATCATCGTGCCGAAGTGACCGCCGTCGGCCGCAGCGACGGTGCCGACGACCACGATCGAGCCATCGGTGAGGATGGTCGCCCCGGGCCGGGTCCAGTTCTCGACCTCGGAGCCCTCGAGGCGGACGCCGTCGCCGCTGACCTGGGGCGCGATGCCGATCGCCTGCGGGACCAGCTCGGCGCTCCGCATCGCCGCCGCGAGCTCCTCCCCGAGGCGCTCGTCGTCGAGTGCGAGCGCGTCGAGGAGGGTGACGGGCCGCGTCGGAACGAAGGCGACCCGAGCCGCAACGCCGCTCGAGATCGAGTTGTAAGTCTCTGGACCGCGGGCGAGCTCGAGCGCGCGAGCCTGGGCGGCTGGGATGTCCTCGGCCACGCCGGCCTGCTGGCGGGTGATCGCCGCGGTCACCGCGCCGGCGACGTCGGCGGCGCCGTCAAAGTGGCCGTAGATGAGGCCCTTGCCCCAGCCGCCGCGGATGCGGTCGAGAAAGTCACGCTGACGCGGCTCGAGATCGCCGTTCTGGACCAAGACCAGGGTCGGGATCGCCCGCTCCTGGGCCTCGAGGAACTCCTCCTCAGTCGGGCTCGTCTCACTGTCGGCGTAGTCGCCGTAGCTGTCGCCGATCAACAGCATGTAGAGGTCAGACCCGGCGACCTGATCGAGCAGGGCACGGCGAGGCGAGGCGGCGCCGGCCGGGTGCTCCTCCGAGCGCACGGCGTGCATCTGCGCGTTGCGGATCCCCTGGGCGGCCTGGTCGCGGACACCCTCGAAGCCTATGATCGGGCTGGACAGGAAAACGCTGAGTACCGTCATCTTTGGGCCCTCCTTCAGGCCGCGCGCGCTGCCTGGCGCTCGGTGTAGATTTCGACGATGCGCATCGCCGCATCGAGGGCGCCGCGCGGCGAGCGGTCGTGGTTGCGCCACTCGTCGTGGATGCGCGCGATGGCGCTGGTGTGATCGCGTGGATCGCCCTGGATGTGCGGCGGGTTCTCGGCCGGGCCCCACTCCCCGAACAGTGCCTGGGCGCCGCCGGCGACGACGTAGAGTCCCCATCTCGAGCTCGTCGCCTGCGCCTTGGCCAGCACCGGGCCGATCTCGGCCGCGGTACGGCGAACCGTTGCTCCGAGCGTGCGCACCTGGACCGGCCCGCTGGGCGTCTCGATTAGGTAGCGGTCGCGGACGCCCCGGGCGCTGACGGCGGTCCCGATTCCGTTGAAGTGAGCGCGGAGCGTAAACGTGTTCATCTCGTCCTTTCGGTCTTCTGACGCGAACGTACCCGTTCTCTATCGAGTGCGGCACAGGATAACGGGTCGATATCCGCTTGCGCGAACGGATACCATCCTCGATCGAGAACGATGTCTGCAAACTCGGTAGATCGGCGCCGGCAGCTGTCGCTGCTCGACCAGGAGCGGCTCATCCAGCCGCGCCGCTCCGACGCGGATTGTGTCGCCGCCATCGCCGAGCGCTTGATCGCCGAGCTCGACGAGCACCCGCCGATCTCGCTCGAGGTCGTTGCGTCGTACCGCGACATCACCGAGATCGAGGTGGTGGCCCTGCCGCAGTCGGGCTCACTCTCGCCCGCCGGCAAGCACATGGTGATGAGGCTCAGCGCCTCGGACTCACCGAGGAGGCGGCGCTTCACCGGCTTTCACGAGGTCGGCCACACTTTCCAAGGCGGCTATCGCGAGCAGACCCTGTTTCGCTGCAACCCTGTCGCGGCAGGGCGGCCGAGCATGGACCCCGAGGCGCTCGCCGATGTCGCCGCTGCCGAGCTGCTGCTTCCGCGGCGCGAGTTCAAGCCGATGACGCTGGCGGCGCCGTTTGCGATCTCGACTGTGATCGGGCTCGCCGACCACTTCGACGCGAGCGTTCACTCGACCGCCTACCGGTTCTCCACCTTTTGGCCCGAGCCGACGATGGTTGTCGCGCTCGAGCCCGGCAAGCGGAGGGGCGATCAGCACGATCCCACCGTCGATCCGAGGCTGCGGGTCGTCTCGGCCTGGGGCAGCGGAAGCTGGTCAGCCGGCTACGTGCCGACTAACAAGTCGGCGACGGACGGAGGGGCTCTCAACCGGGCGTTGGCTGGCGAAGACGTACTCGTGACGGCGGGCCTCGAAGAGCTGGGCCTGCGAGCCAGCCCGGGGCGTGTCCAAGTGAGTGCCAAGAAGTTCACCTATCGGCGTGGTCCTGACATGCGAGGCAGGGTGCTGGCGATCTTTCGACAAGTGGGAGGTTGAAATGGCCGAGGTAGCAAGAATCGGGCAACGGATCCAGGAGCTTCGGGAAGAGAGCGGACTCTCTGTGAGCCAGCTGGCCAAGGACTCCGGAATCAGCAAGAGCTATGTGTGGAAGTTGGAGCGGGGTGAGTCAGAGAGCCGCCCCTCCGGCGACACCCTCTACAAGATCGCTCGCGCGCTCGGCACCTCGATGTCGGAGCTGATCGGCCGCTCCGTGTTAGTCGATTCGCCGATCGAGATCCCTAGGAGCCTGACGAAGTTCGCCAAGGATGAGAATTTGCGCGACCGCGACGTAGCAATGCTTACGCAGGTCAACTTCCGCGGCAAACAGCCTGAGACTCCCGAGGACTGGGCCTTTGTCTGGCACGCAATCAAGCGCTCGGTTCCAACCAAGTCACGCTCGGGCTAACGACGTGGCGGAGCCCGAGATCCAGGTTCGCGTCCCTGCGAGCGCTGCGATTCCCACTGGACGCAGCGAGACCCTGCCCCGGCGGGCGCGGTCATTGCGCCCCGCTCTGAGATTCAACCTTGTCCGCAGTGCGCAGGCACCTGGATCAAGGAGACGAAATGGGTGCCACTTTCAACAATGGCGCAACGCCTTCGACAGCCGTAGCGACAGGAGCCTCGAATATCCACGACCTCTTCGCGTGCGGTCGCGCTGTGACTACAGCCGCGATACGTTCCTGTCCGTGTCAACAGTGCTAGTAGAAACCGCACCCAACCGCTGACTTTCGCGTGGCCCGTACCGTCTCCATCGTCACTGGCCCGATTCTTGGCCTGCAGAGCGAGCGCTTTCTCGCCCAAACGGTCGAGTTCGCCGCCGGCCAGGGCAAGAAAATCAAGGTCTTTGATCTCCTCGATGAGATTGCTGAGATCGAGCAGGCGAGCTGGGATAACTCGTTCGAGCGCTTGGTCTTCATCGGCGAGCTGCTCGACGGGTACCAATACCAGTTCGACCTTTTGCGCCGGGCGGCCTACTCAGCGATCGCGGCCAAGATGGAGCGGCTCCCCCAGTCCCTGGACCCCCTGATCCGAGCTCCGGCTGCAATCGAATGGCGCGGGATCCAGCTCGAGTTCAAGGATCACGATGTGATCGCCGACGCGATCAGGCCAGATCGCATCGTCACACTGATCAACGCCGAGCACAAGATCCTGGCCGAGCTCAAGACGCAATACGGCAAGCGCGGCATGGAGGTCATTTCGCAAAGCGGCGAGGCGACGACGGAGACGGTCTTGGAGTGGCTCGGTGCCTGCGTTTCGCGCAGCGAGGACTGGGCCGACTGGGCCAGCCGCGTTCTCGGGCGCAAGGTTCAGCACTTCGTGCTGAGCACCGAGGCGCCCTCGCGTCGCGACCGCTCCAAGTTCATCCCCGACGTCGACAACCTGGCCAAGGTGGCGACGGCCAAGAAGCTGCCGTCCTTCTACAGCTCCTATTCGATGACGGTCGCCGGCGAGGCAGAGCGCGAGGCGATCAACCGCGCCGTCTGGCGCCTACGTGAATACGGCCTCGTCGTCGACCCCGGGACGATCGAGATCGCGACCGACACCGATCCCGCCGACAAATCCCTCGTCTTCGCCTACACCGTCTTTCGCGACCTCAGATGGGACGTGAAGAAGGTCGACGCCGTCGCTGCCTTTCATCCCTACAAGGAGCGGCCGCCGCTATCGACGGGGATGATGGATGAGCTCGGCCATGCCAAGGCCTTTGGCAAGGACCGCTACATAGTCTTGCCGACCGGCGGCGGGAGCCCGTTCACAGCCGGGACGCTGGTGCCGAAGAACCACCTCTTCGCTTCGGAGAACGCGTTCTTCGAGTTCATCGAGAAGAAGCGCCGGCCAACGCTTAAGCCGCAGTTCGCGGATCAGGTTGCGGCCTTCGCCACATGGAAGCCGCCGACACAGACCTAGCCAGCGCCGCGCCGTCGCTCAAGGACTACGACGCTGAGAGCTACGGGCCGCTGCTCGGCGTCAGCGACGAGGGCTCAGCCGCGCCCGCGATCGTGGCGGCGGCGCTCGGCTCGCCGAAGGCCAGCGCCATCCCGTCCCCCTCCGCGCTTGAGATCGGCGTTGCCCACGACGGCGAACGCCTCGGCTCGATCGGAGAGACGCCGATCGGTCCCGACGAGTTCGAGGCGATTACGGACGCGGTCGCGGGCAAGATCCTGATCACAACCAACATCGGCTCGCACACCGCCAGCTGGCACTACTTGCGCGGTCCGACCGCCGATCTCGACCCCAACGGCTCGGGCACCGCCGCTGAGCTCAGCGCCCAGCTGGTCCACTATCTGCCGGCCGCCTCTGGCGGCTTGCGCGAGGTCCCGGTCTACCTGCGCGCCCTCGCGCCGGATCTGTTCGCGCGCCCGGGGCCGCTGCGCGACTCGATCGGGGCCGTTCGCAGCCAGCTAGCCGTTCCCGACGGAACGGCGGCCGCGATTGCGCTGCTGGTCGAGCTCGCCGCCGACGATGATGACGAGAGTGTTGTCGCGGCCGCGATCGAGCTGGCCGCACGCTCTGAGGTCGCGGTGGTAGCGCTCGGCGGGATGGCGCTGGCGCCGGCCGAGGGCAGGACCAACCGGCCCGGCGTTCTCAACTACTTCGGGTCCGCCGCGGCCCGGGCACTTCTGGCGCGCGGCGCCAAGGCGGGCGTCGAAGTGCGTGGGCTCGATATCGTCGATGTTCGCTCAATCGCCAACCAGATCTGGGCCGCGTTGGCGACAACGAGGCGGATGGGGGCAGCCGCGGGCAAGTACAGCCTCTACCCGCTGACCTTTCAGGAGATGGAGCCCGTGCTCAGGAGCGTCCAAGGCTGGTTCTCAGATTGGACGGCAGCGCCGGCCTACTACCTCGACCTCGAGACGATCGACGGCACCGACGTTCTTGACATCGATGACGCGGCCGCCGGGGCGCGGCGCTGGCTGGAGATGATCAGCGCCGCCAACGTCCCGGTCGTCTTGATCGACACCGCAGACAAGGCCAAGGGCCGGCGCCTGCTCAAGACCGGCCCCGACGACGAGCGAGGAATCCTGTGTCTGAGCGAGATCCGTGAGCTCAACCAGCTGGCAGACGAGCGCGCGATCAAGATCCTTTGGGCGGGCGGCATCGGCCTCGACCAGGTGCACGAGTTCGGGCGCCTGGGCTCCTTTGGGATCTACGTCACCAGCGCCGCCGCGCGCCGGCAGACGATCACCGGCGCCTATGCGAATGATCCCGGCCTGGCGGCCGAGCGCGAACCGACGCGCCAGGGTGTGACCAAGACCCAGCTTCAGCTCGAGGCCGGTTTTTTGGCCGAGCGCGTCGACGGCGGCGCCAGGATCGGCGAGCTCGCCGTCGCGGCGCTCGAGGACCCCGAGATAGCGACGCAACTCACGGACGAACTAATCGGCGGATGGCGGCGGTTGTGGGAACGGTCGAGCTGCTAGAGCTCAAACTCAGCCCACAGGGGCCTGTGGTCGGAGATGTAGTAGCGCAAGTAGCCGCGGTAGCCCGGCCACGGGTCCGCCTCGCGCTCCCACAACTCCTGAAATAGCGTGTTGTCGAAGTCAAAGACCTCGACCTGGCTGGGCTGCAGGGTTTGCTCTGGAAAGAAGGCGATCTGGTCGTAGTGCTTGAGCCCGTCGAGGCTGGTGCCACCGACCTTCGAAAGACGCTCGGCGCGCCGGCGCGGCAGTTCGAGCCCGCGGTGGCGCAGCGCTCGGTTGGCCTTTGCCAGCTGGAGTCCGCGAGCGGTCAGCGCCTCGTAGATCCGGTCGCCGGGCGTGGGGCTGGGCAGATTGAAATCCCCGAGCGGGATGATGTTCTTGGTGAAGGCGTGATCGCTTCGCTGGCGCCTTGCTGCCCACCAGGCGACGGCGAATGTCTCCTGGGCCCGGCGCGTGACGTGGGCGAGCGCGTTGGAACCGAAGTACAGGTGGACGTTGATGAGCAGGCAACGGAGCCGTCGCGGCGCGGCGACGGTTTCAAACGCCGCCATGTAAGGGCCGCGATCGAAACCGCGAAAGGAAACGTCAAAGCCCGGAAGGCGGATCTGATCCAGCTGGCTCGGCGGGATCGCAAGCCGCCCGACCTTGCCGAGCAACCTGACCCTCCGCGCATCCCAGACGAACGCCTGGCGCTCCATATTTCCCGAGGCGTCTGAGAACAGGACCTCATAGCCCTGCCCGAGGCACTCGCGCAGGCCGCGCAGCCCGGCCAGGTTGTCGTTTACCTCCTGGATCGCGACGATGTCAAACCACGAGCAGACCTCAGCCAGTAATTGGTGGTCCGGCTGGCGTCGCTCTTGAAGTCCGAAGTTGGCGATGTTCCAGGTCGCGACCAAGAGCCGATCGCGCCGGCGGCGCGGGATCTCGCGCAACCTCGCCCACGCGCGCAGCTCGGCGCGCTCGGCCTCGACGTCGTAGCTGTAGTCAAGGCGGGGCTTGGGATGCGGCGGCACCCGGCGATCCTCTCAGCGGCGCGGGACGGATTCGGCCGCCCCCATTACGACCAACGCTGCTTCCCGCGGCGTGGGCGGGTCGGCGCCGAAAGCAGTCGAGTCGGCCACATCCTGACCCTCCCGTCAGATTCACGCGCCACCCCTTCATTTCGCTCGTACACTGTGAGAGGGTCACGCCGATGCGTAAGCGAACCGTCGGGGATCACCTCACAGTCAACGCCATTTCAGGGACCGACGCGGTGCTGCTGGGTTTCAACCTCAGGGCTGAGCCAAGCGACAACTTCCTCGGGTTCGCCGTTCGCCGCACCGACCTGGGCACCGAAGCGTCGGCATGGCTTCCCAACTTGCTTGCCTTCCCCGGCGCTGTCGATGGGTCGATCATCACCCGCGACCACCCGCTGCAGGCGTTTCTGTGGGGCGACTACACCGTCGGGGCCGGCCAGTCGCTGCGCTATGAGGTGAGGGCCGTGGGCGGCGCGCCCGGCGCGCTTGAGATCCGCGATGCCGTCGACTTCGAGATCGAGACCGAACAGCATGAGGATGGCCGGCATGGCATCTGGTTCAATCGCGGCATCGCCGGCTCCCAAGCGTACACACGTCAGTTCGGCCAGATCTCGCCGCTTGAAAGCGACCCGGCACGGCGCTGGATGTCGCGCGGCCTCGAAGAGGCGATGACCCGGTTCCTTCGTCGCGCCGAGGACAGCGGCTGGGCTTTGCGCGGGGCCCTGTACGAGTTCAGCCAGGAGCACATTCTCGAGGAGTTCATCCGCGCGGCGGCTCGCGGCGTCGACGTCAAGCTGCGCGTCGCCGCACCGGTTAGCGATGGCTTTCCCAAGGATCCGAGCCCGGCCAACATCCACGCGATCGAGCACATCGCCGTCGACATCGACCGCCAGGAGCACAAGTTGGGGAAACTGACTAAGGGCCGGGCGCGAAACGACATCGCTCACAACAAGTTCGTCGTCCTTGTGAAGGACGGAGAGCCGCTCGCCGTCTGGACCGGTTCGACCAACCTGACCGAGGGGGCTTTCTTCGGGCACTCCAACGTCGGCCACTTGGTCGAGGATCCGGACATTGCGGCGAAGTACCTGCGCTACTGGCAGGCGCTCGACCGCGACCCGTCTCGCGACGAGCTGAGGCCGTTCGTCGAGCAAGAGACACCCCTGCCAGCCGACGGCGTGGCGCCCGCTGGGGAAATCCTGCCGATCTTCTCGCCACGCCAAGACTCCGCGGCCCTGCGGTGGTACGCGAGGCTGATGGGCCGAGCGCAACAGGCTCTGTTGCTGAGCGCACCCTTCGGTGTCACCGGTGTCTTCGACGATCTGCTCAAGCACGAGGCCGCCTATCCGCGCTACGTACTTCTCGACAGCCTCGGTAAGGACGCATACCTGCAGCGGGTCGGCCCGAACACCCATGCCACCGCGGGTGGCTACATCGGCAAGGGCGTGTGGCGTCAGTTTCTCGAGGAGCACCTCAGCGGTCTCAACGTCCACGCGAAGTACATCCATACCAAGTACATCCTCGTTGACCCGTTGACTGACGATCCGCTGGTAATCACGGGGTCGGCTAACTTCAGCACCAACTCGACGGAGCAAAACGACGAGAACACACTCGTGATCCGCGGCGATCAGCGCGTTGCGGACATCTACCTGTCGGAGTTCATGCGCATCTTCACCCACCTGCAGTTTCGGGCCAAGACCGGCCGCGCTCACCCAGAGCAGATGGCGCCGGACCCAACCGATCCGAGAGCCGGCACCGACAAGGCGCTCGATCCAACGGGCACCTGGGCCAAGGCGTTCTTCAACCGCGACGACCCGCGCTTTAAGGAGCGCGAGCTGTTCGGCGCGACCGAGATCGCACCGGCCGAATAGCGCGCTCGTGCGTTCCCGGGCCGGTCCGAAGGCCAGACGTACCTGCCGACTGCTCCGAGGCCCAGTCGCCGCACTCGCAGCGAACGGGATTCACGATCTCGACGAGTTTCTGCCTGGAAGCCTGAACCTCATGGCTCGGGCCGGCTGGTCGCTGGACTGTCCGTTGCGCCAGCGGCGCCGCGGGTGGACGATCCCTAGCGCCCTTTTACCTTCACCGCCAGCTCATCTCCGCCGATAAGCGTCCGACGGCGTAGGCAGGCTCCCTCCGTCAACGACGCCCTCGGATCCCCATCAGTACATCGCCGAGTTTCTGGTGCCGCCCCAGCGTCTGACAGATCGGCTTTTGAAAGACCCGGCCGTACCGACGTTCTCGAGATCCGTGGAATGCGCCTAACCAGGGTGCGTGGTCAGTAGTTCTTTCGAATTCGGATCGCTTCCTCGACCCAGCCTCCGAGGTTGTCCTTGATGTGCGAGTAGACGTTGGTGCTCGTGCTATACGGCGGGTCGTAGGCCTTCACGATCGTCGAGAGCTTGGTCTTGTTTGGGCCAACCGTAAACGTCGCAAATGGGTTCGAGCCCTTACCGGATTGCTTCCCCGCCAGGTTCTTCAGGTTGTGGATGTACACACCGAAGAGACCCCTGCCGTCGTCCCAAGCTTTCTTGATCTCATAGTCCACCCACCTCCGCCCGGCGGTGCTGCTGCCGATCAAGACAACGGCGCAAGACTTGCCGTTCATCTGCTCGTTGATCCAGGCCTTGATGGCTCGGTCCCCGCCCCGCTTGACCTGTTCCCAGGCATTGGACGAGAGGAGCTGCTGTCCCTCGATGGCTCCCATCTGGCGGATTTGGGACACACGGTGTGAGTCGCGCTTGTAGTGGAAGCTATGAAAGACCCTCCGCGCCATCCTTCCTCCTAGTCTCGCGTGGCGCTAGCCAATATTTCGTCGACGATCCGCGCAGCGATTTCTGGGTACTTCGGGCCGTCGAAGACCTGGACACCATCGGCCTGGCTCAATGCACGTGCCGCGCCACCCGGCCCCGCCAGGGCAAAACAGCGAGCGCCAGCCTCCTGAGCGATGCGCGCCTCTTCGAGGATTCCGGACATTCCCCCGATGAAGACCCCAGCATCCACCCCTGGGATCATCGCCTCTCGCATCGCTCGAACACTGCTGGCTTGATCGTTTCCCTGATCGTGCCACTCGATGTCACCGAACCCCAACTCCTGAAGCCGAAGAGTGTCCGCGGGTATCTCGGCGTCGAACCAGCGGGATTGATGGATCGCAACGTGATGCTTCGCGTTGCGCTCGGCGGCGAGGGAAAGCACCAAAGGACTTATGGTCGGATGTGCCCCGAATACGATCGTCATGTCGGCACGCAGAAGCGCTCTCGCAACGTGAACGCACGCGTCAGCGATCTGGTTGACGTCATACGGCGCGACCTCCTGGCCCCGGTCACCCCCGGGGAAGCTCGCAGAGAGAAGTACTGCAGCCGGTTTCATCTGGCCCCAGTGATCAGTCGAAGCCCCGCATGGTGCTCGGCACGAAGATCCCCTTGGCGCCCTGCAATCCACACGATCAGGTCTTTCCGAGCGCCGTCGATCAACTCTGGGTTATGAGCAACGATCGCACCTAGCTGCTCATCAACTCCTCGTCGTGCGAGATCGGCGCGGCGTAGGTCCTCTGGCGTCGGAGCGCGCGGCGTAATCAGGTAGACGCCATCATTGGGTCCACCCTGTGCCACCAGCGTCCAACCGGGCAGTGCGGCGACCTCATGGCCGCTCTGACGCAGCCAATCGGACAGGGTGTCGACCAGTTGTTGTCGGTGACGTCTCAGACGCAGCGCGTGCTCCCACTCGAGCCGCGTCAAGAGATGAGAGAGACATTCGTCCGTAAGCCGGATCTGCCCATCCTCGTCAATCACGTCCGTGTCGTGAAGACGGATACGTAACTCATCCGGCACCGAGTCGATCATCTGAGCTCTTTCTACCCCTGGCAGAGTTAGCGCGATCAGCGATATGTGGTGACGAAGGGCATACGTAACCTCGTGGCGCACCCACTCAGAATCGATGGTCGTTGGCCCTTCCAGGAGCAGAACGAACGCTTTGTCGCTGAGCTCGATGTCCAATCGATCCTGAAAGTCAACCGCCGGCGGAATTGCGTAGCGATCGAGGAAAACGTCGAAGCCGCGATCTTGCAGCGCGTACCGAAGCTGAAAGGCTAGCGCCTCGGAATCGGCGCGCTTGTACGAGAGGAACAGCTTCCGGTCCTCCTCGGCCATCCCCAGGAGCCGGACGATCTGCTGAACGACCTGCTCCTGATTACGCCACTCGACTCCGTTGATCATGGACAACGGCGCATCGAGGTCCCTGAACTTTGCCGCACCGCATAGCACCGGGAGCACGGGTACCGCCGCCTCAAGGGCACGGTTGACTGTCTCAACGTCCTGATCGGACAGCGATTCTGGGCCCTCGACCGCAACGACTACAACGACATGCGCAGCTCGATCGGTTGGATCGTCGTGGCGTGGCAGCGAGTCGCCCACGTCCACCGCCGCCATCTTGAGCTGGTCTTCGACGGCTGCGGTCAGCGCAGCGCTGATCTCGCTGACGTAGGAAGTCGATCCGACCGCGACCAGCAGATACGGAGACGGAGTGTCACCGGCCACGGGCGACAGCTGCCTCTTCGACCCATGAACCGAGGTTTGCCCGGCCTTCGTGCTGCACCCAGTCGTAGACACGAACGAGCTGGCCCAAGTTTCTTCCGTCCTGCAAGCGGATGCTGTCGAACGGGCTTGGCCCCGGTCTGCTCGTCAGCTTGTCCAAATCTCGGATTCTGTGAATACGGACCCCTACGACGCCCTTGCCGTCATCCCAGCCCTTGCGTATCTCGTAGTCCACCCAGTAGCGCTCGGCGGTCTGGCTTCCGATGAGCACGACGACGACGCTCGTATTGTTGAGCCCCTGGTCGATCAGACGCTGAATCGCGCTACGGCCCTGAATCGCGCGACGGTCCGTCGTCTTAGCCGCCTCCCAAACTCCGCTGTCGTACCACCCAACGAGGTTCTCGTCAGACACGAAGCGTGAACTGTGCCTCACGTTCATCGCACGGCCCACGTCGTTGTTCCAATGGAAGCTGAAGAAGACGTTCCGCGCCACAAGACTTTCCTTGCTCTCGACCAAGCAGCGTAGGCGAAGCCTCGGCGACGAGCGAAGCCTATCGAGGTGAGCGGCGAGAACTTCGTCCGCGGCGCAGAAGCCCGCGTCGATGGCGAAGAGCGCAGGACGATGTTCGTCAGTGAGGACAAGCTACGGTTTGAGCTCTTGCCTGAAGACGTTCAGGAAAAGCGGACCCTGCACGTCCGAGTCGCCAACCCCGGGAAACCTGGTCCCTCGATGCGGACACGCTCGAAGTCGAGTAAGGCTGGTGAAGGCCTCCACCTGTCGCGCCGGTGGTCCCTCCGATGATCGTGAGCCACGACGACACCCTAGGTCGGTTCCGTCGCCCGCCAAACCCTGTCCATACCGGCGATAACGCACTGCGGAGGGTTCAATCAGGACCAAGCACCAGCGGTCGGATCAAACCCTGAAAAAGGAAGGCTCCACCGCGCGGCTACAGTTTGGACCAGGCGCTCAAGCTCCTTCAGTGGACCAAACAAGCGTGTCTCAAGATCGTCGAAGCAGCGATCCAGGTAGAAGCAATAGTTGAGTTGAGCTGTCGCCTTCCGCCCCTGGTACCGGATGGCATCAGCTTCCGGAAACCACTGGTGGAGGGCGAAGCTCCACTCCATCGTCACGTCGTAATCGGTAGTCGTGGCGATCCTGTTGTCTGTGCCCAGCGCTTGGAGGACCGGGCCCTCGTCGAGAGCGATGACCTTCAAGGGGCGATGAGCGAAGATTGAGCTGAGGCGGCGCTCACCATGATCGGCCGGAACCTGCTTGCGGTCGCCATAGACTTCGGCGAAGCAGGCACCGTGGTCAACGTTGGCATAAGTAACTGGGAATTCGCCTGCTGGCGCGTCAAAGCGGAATCGCCCACGGGCATATGTTGGTGGGTTCAGCGGATCAGGCTCACCGTGAACACGCCAGAGCAATCCCGATTCATCTCGATACAGATCAGGTAGCGGATCCGGAGCCGATGCTGGTGGACTTTCGAGCTTGTCAGCCACGACCCAACCTGCTTACACCATCGTTCGCCCGAGCGCGCAGTCGAACGCTTAGACGGCGTTGGCTCGCAGAATCGCCTGCGCCGACTCGACGTCGCCAGACTCGAGCATTTCCACTGGCGCAGTTCCGCCGCCGGCCTCGGGATTGGTCATTAGCAGATGGAAACTGAGCGGATCGATCTCAAGATCCTTCGCAGCTGTGATCAACTCTGGAACACCGTCTCGCTCGCGCTGAGTCTCGGGGTCAAACTGCCACTCCGGATATAGAAGACCGCGTTCACTGGGAATCTTGATGGCGAAAACCCGGTTGTCCTCTCGCAGCTGGTGCAATCGCTGGCGCACCAGACCCCACTGCTGGAGATCCTTACCGAGACGCGATTCCTGTCGCACGCGGTTATGGAGAGCTAGCAATTGCGCCTCGTTGAGACTTTCGATCCCGGCCTCGTCTAGGTCCCCAGCCTCACGTAGGACCTTCGTCAAGGCATCGAGGACCCGCGGCCTCCCCGACACTATCGCCCGGGTCGTATCCAGGGCAACCCGCATCTGCTCCTTCAGCTGCGCTGCACTCAGCTGCTCGGCGAGGTCCGCGAAGATACGCGCCATTGCTCGGGTGGTCTCGTGCATTGCTTGCCGTGCGCGAGCATTGACCTCGGGGGGAGCATCGGATTGGGTGCGCTCGGCGATCGCGGCGTGCGCGGCCTCAGCGGCGTTTCGCAGAGCCTCATCCAGCGCTGGTCCCGGCAGCTCTTGCAAGGCCTTGGCTTCTTGTCCGATGGTTTCGCCGTAGCGCTGAACGCTCTTCGCCACCAGTTTCCGTTTGGTAGCTGGTAGATCAGTGGAAACCGGCACCTCAATCTGAATTTCCAGCGCGCTTGCATCGCCGTAGGTGATCGCGCGGGATCGTGCCGAACGACGAGCTCCACGCGTCGCCCCTGCTCGTTTCGACCTTCGATTGGTAGTTCGAGCGGATGACGCGTCTTTTTTCGCCACCACCCGACCGGACGCAGTCTTTGAGGATGTGCGTCGAGATGCGGCCTTTCTCACTTGTGCCATTGGCTCACTCCGTCAAGTTTGTCAAGCCACAATATCACGCCACTGGACGGAACGTCAAGTTTGTCAAGTTGGACTACGGGCCCAATGCTTGGATACTCAGAGCCGCGTCATCGCCTACCTGCTCTCACCGTTCCGCCGCTTCCGCTTCCGCCGCTTTCGTGCACCCAACGCTGCACCGAACTCGGGACTTCGTGCGTGACCAGGAGCACCAGGCGGGGCCTGAGAACCGCTTGGATAAGCCAGATTCAGTCCCTCCTCACCGATCATAATCTGCGTGTCGGGGCTGAATGCCGGATCGAACAACCCTGCTGACCGGGGGTTCCTCTTCCCGCGCGCCATATCTCGTCGTCCGGTTCAGCCCCTGCCTGCCGGGACGGAGCAGGCGATCGCGGCGGAAGCGTTAGCCACGGCCTCAGGCTCGCTTTGGGGCCTGTCCAATCGAGTTCTGGAGGAGGTCGATAGCGCCGCGCAGCTGTTGGCTTGGCGGCCGCGTGAAGACTCGATTGAACCCTTCCGGATCAAAAGGCTCCATGCGCTCGAGGGCCGTCCGCACTGGGGTCAGGTCAACACTCTGACCGGAAGCCACGACTTTTTGGCCAAGATGTACCCCGGCTACGCGGCCTGGCAGGAGGCCCACCGCCAGCTCAACCAGAGCCGGGTCTTCGACAGTCCCTTTTCGAAGCGGGTTGGCATCAGCACTCGTCCCTTTGGCGAGGCATGATCGTCAAGTCGCGATGAAGCGAGCACCGTGGGTTCCGAACAGGCGCGTCCTCCCGCAGAGGCCGTAGCCGATAACAGAGAGCAGGTGGTGCGGCCTTCATTTAGCTCTGATTCATCGCTTGGTCTGATCAGGGACGGCGAACTCAAGGAGGTCGGCCATCGTGAAATCATTCTGCTGCTCTGTCGGAAGGTCGGGTGTCCAGGTCGGCTTCACGCTCAGGTATGAAAGGGGATCGCGGTCGAGCAGACCGAGCAGGGTCTCGGCCACGATCCGCGCGCCGACCTCGCCGAGGCGCTGGCCGTTTTGCTTGAGTTCAGCCTCGCGCAGGATGTAGAACCAAAGCGGGGCCGGCCCGTCGAAACCAAGCTGTTGCTTGGTTAAGGGCGTTGCCCCGATCGCCCCTGCCACGTCCTGTCCAGAGGGTAGACCCAGTGCCTTTCCGCGACGCAGATTTCGCAGAGGCAGCGATGCTATGTCTCCCCGCTCCCCTGGGAGATGGTGCAGACCCTCAGCGAGCTTGGTGTCGATCTTGCGGGTCTGCTGACGACTCTTGCCGCCGCCGACATCAAAGAAGAAGGTCCAATCGAGGGTCCACTGGCTTGGCAAGCGACGGAAGCCGTGGAAGTCCTCCCGAGGGGCGGGCTTTCTCCTCCCACTGAAGATCGGTAGCTCCGGCACGGGCTTGTTGATCTTGTAGGTCGGGCGCACCATGCTGTGGCCAAAGCGGTAGGCCGCTACCGAGAACTCCACCGGCATGAAGGCATTCTTCTTGGGCTTGTAGAACTGGAGATTGACCTTCGGCGTCTTCGTGGGGGTCAACAGCTGGTTGACCACGTTCGCTCCCACTAGCCGCTCCAGGAAGTCGTGGATCACCACCCACTGGTAGTGCCAACGAACGACCCGCTGTGCCTCCTTGAATAGCTCGCCGCCCTCGAGCCCCTGACGATTTGCGACCCGCTTCGCCACCCGGTTGTGAAAGCGGATCATCGAGAGGTGAAGCTGCGAGACGATGACGTTCTCGTCGTTTCGAGGGTCGCCGATCAGCGCCGTCCCCTGCTGGTTTCGGGGAAGGTCGTCGCGCTCAAGCTCGTCGCCGTCATCGTCTTGCTTGGGGTTACGACCGACCAGGAGCTCTGTCCCGCCAGAGCCTTCGTCGTAGAGAAACGGGCTATCGGCCGGCCCCGCTCCGTAGAGCGAGTCGAGATCAAAGCGCGGGGTCCGAAAGTCTCGCAGCGCCTCCGGGTCGTTTTGCTTCTGGAGGTTCGAGACCGGATCGAATGTGATGTCGTGATCTACGAACTGACCGAAGTAGGTAAATCCGGCCGGAATATTCGGATTGTCGCCACCGGACCCTGTCCCGCTTTCCGACATTTGACCGGCCAGCTGCTTCAGTAGGGCATCGTCGGGCTCAAAGACCAGTAGGGTCCGGAACATCCGACCGAAGCGGCCGTTGGTCGTTGGGGACTGCGGGGTCGCTTCGAGGCCTCGCTGGGTCTTCGCCCTCTCCCCATGCGTCTCGGGCATGGACCTCCTTCCCTCATGTCGACGACCTGTGAAGCTAGGGTCGAGCCTAGCTCAGCGGAGCCCTGATTGCCAGCTCCCTTCGCCAGAGGAGCTGATCGACAGGGGACGATGTCGTCACCGTTACCCTGAGCGTCAAACCAAGCCGGCGGTCAAGATTCTGCCCGGCGGCCTCGTCGAGAGCCGCCGCTTTCCAGCTGAGGCAGCAGGCGGTGGGGCTGGCGATTGAGGTGATGACGACCTGCCTCGAATCGCCCCGCTCGGGACAACCTGCCGTCAAGACAGGGGTGGAGAGGATGCCCCACGTCCTCGATGCTGCGGGGCTTCCGTTCTTTGAGGGCTTAGGCTTTGGGAGGGCTGTCGAGGCCGCCCATCAACGCTGACGGCCGCGGACGAAGGTGTCGGCCGTGTTAAAGCCGTCGCCCCCGACCAGGTTCGAGGCCAAAGACGAGAAGGCGACGAAATGCCCGTTGGCGGAGGAGATAGCGGGGAACGAGCTTTCGGAGTTTCCCTGGGTTCCTTCGGAGCTGACACTGAGGAGCGTCGTCTTGGCCCGCTTTCGGTCGCGGACGAAGACGTCGACGTGATGGTTTCGGTCGCCCTTGACCAGGTCAGGGGCGGGGGACTCGAAGGCGACGAAGCGTCCGTTGTCCGAGATCGAGGGGATGCCGCTGTAAAGACCACGGTTCACATCGGACTCCCTGATCCGCGTCGTCACGCCCCGCTTTCGGTCGCGGACGAAGACGTCTTCGGCGTGCCCGTTTTCGTCGCCCGCGACCAGGTTCGAGGCCCATGAGGTGAAGGCAACGAAGCGCCCGTTGGCGGAGATCGAGGGATAAAAGAGGCTGGTGTCATTGCCCTCCGCCCCGGTGGAGCTGACGCTGACCCGCGTCGTCTCGCCCCGCTTTCGGTCGCGGACGAAGATGTCATCGGTGTCGTTGTGGTCATTCGGGACCAGGTTCGGGGAAGCGGAGAAGAAGGCGACGAAGCGCCCGTTGGCGGAGATCGCGGGGACGATCCCCAGCTCTTCTGCGCCGCTGCCGCGAGTCTGCTCCTCCTCGGCGGAGCTGACGCTCACCCGCGTCGTCTCGCCCCGCTTTAGGTCGCGGACGAAGAAGTCCGCGATCCCGTTGTGGTCGTCCGGGACCAGGTTCGTGGAGCGGGAGAAGAAGGCGACGATGCGCCCGTTGTCGGAGATCGCGGGCAACCAGATGCTGCCGTCGTTTGCCTCCTCCCCCGCGGAGTTGACGCTCACCCGCGTTGTGGTACCCCGCTTTCGGTCGCGGACGAAGATGTCGCCGCGATGGTTTCGGTCGCCCGGGACCAGGTTGGAGGCCAAAGACGCGAAGGCGACGAAGCGCCCGTTGGCGGAGATCGAGGGAAAGAAGCTGTCGTTATTTGCCTCCGCCCCGGTGGAGCTGAGGCTGACCCGCGTCGTCTCGCCCCGCACTCGGTCGTGGATGTAGACGTCATATCTGAAGTTTCGATCGCCTTCGACCAGGTTCGGGGCGTTGTCGGAAAAGGCGACGAAGCGCCCGGTGGCGGAGATCGAGATCGGTAGGTTCGAGGAGCACCCCGAACAGGGATTCCCGCTCGCCCCGGCAGAGTTCACACTGACCCGCGTCGTCGTCACCGTCACCCCCGCCGAGGCTGGGACGGCGGCGAGCGCCAAGGCCGAGACCGTGAGCGCGACAAACAGGTACTTGGACCGCCTCATTGTGTCGTTCCCTCCCCGCCCTCCTTGTGAAGGCTGCAAGGCGAGCATACGCCCGCGTGGGTGGCGGGGTCGAGGGTGGCGGGGTTTCGGGTGATCGGATTTTGAGAACCCGCCCCGTTCGGCGAGACGCTCAGCGCGCGAGAAGGCCCGACGGACCTGAGTCTTGTTCTGGTTCAACAACAGCTTCGGGTTCTGCAGAACTCGATTCAGCCCGCGATCGGCGGCTGAGGCCGCCGAATTGGCGTCTTGACCCCCGAACCTCTCCAGGTAAAGCGGTAGGCAAGCGCCGACTGTTTGCAGGTAGCGCCCCTAACTGCGCGATCTAATTTAGGCGCTACCAGGCCATCCGTCGCCCTCGCATTCACGCGCGAAAGCGGAAGCGTCGGCGTGCTGCACTCTGGCGTGTCCAGCTTGGGTTCGATGCGCCTCACCGCGGTCGTGCTCTCGGGTATCTGCCGCGGTCGTGGGTTCGCCCGTTCGGGAACAAGGCTCAGCGGCCGGGCCCAGGCGAGGGCCTCTTCAAGAATCCCCTGCGCCGACTGATCCTGCCAACGCAGGTCCTCGAGCCGAACCTCAGTACATATGCTCAGCGATAGCGGCGGTTAGAAGCTGACTTGACGTGCCGGTGCGGCCAATATGGTCGGAGGAAATGACGCCTGCTCGTTGCGCATGCAAGAGCCCCTTCTTGAACTCCTAGACGATCGACGACTTGGAGGAGTCCATGGCGTCCGCAGACTCCTGGGCTCGGAGCGGCGGGTCTCAATCGTGGCGACGGACGACATGGGAATGGCCGAGGAGGCGATCACTCACCATTGCCAGTGTTGGGGCGGATTTGGCGATCTCTTAGTCCCCATGACCTCCGCGGCGACGAGCTTGGCTGAGCCGTGGGCGAGTCTCGTCCGACGGCTCGACGTCGAGCTCATCGAAACCAACGGGACGATCGAGCAAGACGAACTCGAGCGCAATGGCGTACTGGTAATGGAAGGCTCCGGTATTCACGATCCGCTCCTCGTGGCGCTGCTGGCAAACGGGGTAAAACGCGACGACGCGCGAACGGTTCAGGTTCCCCGACTTTCAGATACCCTCAGAGCTGAGACGCGGGCTCCGGTTCGCTTAGACGTCGCTGTACTGCGCCGAACTGGCCTAGTCGCCGGCTTCGGTCCGGGAAGACTCCTTCTCGAGCTCGGCGAGGACGAGGCGAGCGTCGCGGCGGCCTTCGTCCAGAAGGGCCCGCGAACGCCGGGGCTGGTAATTGGTGAAGAACATTGGCGTTGAGCGCTGGGGGAGAATGGTTATGAGCTCGACCGCCGGCCTGGAATAAGGGAAGCCAGAGCCGGCATAGATGTCTGCAGCCTCCGTCAGGAGAGCTTCTCGCTTCTTGACATCAGGCACTGCTGAGAAAGCTTCCTCGATCTGACGGCGATCCTCCTCCCACGCGCGAATGAGAGCGTTGGCTTCCCGAGCCCGTCGGATACCAAGGTGGGTCTCGCTGTATTGATTGATCTCCATCGCCCGCAACATCACTCCATAAGCGCTACGTAGCCGGGAGGTTTCTGGCGAGCGCGGGGCAACGCCAACGATGAAGAGGCGCTCGATGCCCGTGCCTAAAATCAGCGCTTCGGCAGCGAACCCGTCGATCGTTAGGCCGTCTGCGTATTGGCTGCCCAAAAGCTCCGCTGGGCGGATCGCTGCTGGCACCGCGACCGACGCGTTCACGCCCTCAGCTAGGGAGATCGGAGCTCCGGGCCACTCAAAAACCTCTTGTCGCCCTCCAGTCAGATTGGCCAGGTTGAAGCGAAAACGCACGCCGGGCAAAAGGCGTGATTCCTGGAGGTGGGGATAGATCACGTTTTCCTTTTGCGGACGGTTATGCATCAGGTTTGGCGCCCAAAGGACTGCGCCTCGAAGTAGCGTCCCCCAGTCCGGGCCCAAGATGTCGCGTGTTTTCCATCCGCCCCAAAGCTCGGCAAGGCGCTCGACCTGTCCGGTTGCCACGAACCCCCCGTTTAGGGCGCCCACTGAGCTAGCCGCGATGACGTCGAAACGCAGCCCACCTTCCTTAACCAGCACTTCGACAGCTCCAACTTGATAAGCCGCGCGGGCAGCCCCCGGGGTCAACAGCAGTCCCTGCTTCACCCAGAGGCCTCCTCAAGCGCAACGCGGGCGTCTTGGCGACCGAGCGCCATCGCCTCGCTTAGTGCTCGACGTCGAAAGCTCCAAAGCGGATAGCTGAGTTCTCGGGAGGGGGTTATTGCCTGGACTAGTGTTGGCGGTGGGCCGTCGTAGACGGCGGCGATTCGCTCGCGGAGAGTCTCCGCTTCATCCGGATCGAGGCCTTGGCCATCAACAAGCGCAGTGAGTCCATCACGAGCCCGCTCTCGCGCCGAAGCCACGGCCACATGAATCCTCGCGTCCTCAAGCGCAGCGACCACATCGTGACCCATGTTTAGAGCCAGAGCGCGCTCGGCCACGGCCCGCCAGGTCCGGTAGCGGCAAGGCGCAGAAACCGGAGGCGGAGCAGCGGCGATCGCCACTACCTCGGCTGGCCCTCGCCGCATCACATTGCGCAGTAAGAAGCTATCCACCAACGTCCCTTCACCGAGCTGATGACCCGCGGCCTCGTACGGGGCGACCCCACCGGGAGTGGCGACCGCGGCCATCAATCCGTCAACTATTGGGATGTTGCTGCCCGGGTACTCAAGAATCCGTTCCTCTCCAGCCTGGAGATCAAGAGTGCTCACTAGAAGAGTCGTACCGCGGGATTCAAGCGCCTCCTCGCTGACGTGACTCGCAATCAGTCGCCGCTGCGGCGTCCCCACCAGGGGCCCAAGCCATGGCTGGCGAAGCGCAGGACGAACCAGATCTATGGCCCGGATCCGAGACCAAAACTCCTCGAGCGCTTCCAACTGCCCACAGGCGACGAAGGCCCCGTTCATCGCTCCAATGCCGGTGCCGGCAACGAGGTCAAATGACGGTTTCTTGCGAGCGACCCAGCCCAAGGCGCCGATTTGGTAAGCGGCCCAAGACGATCCGGCATTTAGGACGAGCGCGCGGGTCATTCGAGGAATCGCTCAATCTCGTCGGCGGCTTGAACGATCGCAGCTGAAGGCAAAAGGACGTGACCAGCATCGGGGATGCCCACGACTCGCGTTCCCTGCCTCACGGCCGCCCTAACCCGCTCCTGATCTCCGCGGGGCGGGAATCGATCGCGATTCCCGAGGAGAACGAGAAGAGGCCGATCGATACTTCTAAGAAGAGGAGCAAAGTCGCGCCCCGCTTGCCAGAGGGTCCGCTTTCGCCCGCTTGCCGGTTCGCTTGCTCTGACCGCCGCAAAGAAGGGGTGATGGCGACCATCCCGGACCGGCCCGCAGATGAGAGCCATCAGGGGAGGCGTGGTCAACTCTTGGAAGGCCCGCGGGGCAAGCGCCGATAGCCGGACACCCAGCCGGACCGCCAGATCGCGGACTCGGGTGAAGGTTCCTATCAGCACCACTCGCCGGACCTGCAACTCTTTGCGCGCGACTATCTCGGCAGCCACCAGGGTTCCAATCGATTGACCGAGCAAGTCGATTTCTGTATCGCGAGTCTCGCGGGCCACGTTGGCGATCTCTTCGGCGAGAGCCTCAAGCGAGTCGTTGCGCTCGGTCGCGTAATCAGCGACCAGCACTCGCCGGCGCTCGGCTAAGCGTGCGATGACCGGCTGGACACTCCCAGGGGAGCCATCGAGACCGGGAATGACTAGAAGCGGCGGCTCATCTGTCTCGAGGCCGTACTCGCGAAGCCGGACCCCGATGCCACGGCGAGCCAGCTCCTGACCCCCGGCGAGAGACGATCGGCAGACGTAGCGAAAGTGGGCTAGCCAAAAGCGTCTCGTCCGGCGGTACATCGGGCCCTCGGCAACCTCCCATGACGCGAAACGCGAGCGCCCAGGCCCGAGAGCTTCAAAGCTATAGGTGTGGCGGGCACGAAAGCCGGGCAGCGCGGTGACTTCCCATGTCACTCGCTCGCCAGGCACCATCTCGACGATGGTGGCGATCGCTGGCATCCGGTACAGGTAGCCGGGCCGAATGGGGTTGAAGACCCAGACAATCCTGGCTCCTTTTCGTAACTCGCCGCCGGGCAGCCAGACCCAAGCAAAGCACGAATTCCAAGACGGCCAGCTCTCTGCTTCGCGGAAACCGCCCCACATTTGCTCGAGCGATAGATCGACGTCCACCTCCCCGGTGATCGGAAGTTCCGAATCTGAGGCGGCCACCGGCCTAGCTCCGCTGCCCGGGGAGGTAGACGCTGTAGAGATTGCCGACAAAAGCGTGGCCAAAGCGTAGGACAGCGCGGGTCCCACCGAGAAGACCGGGACCCGCCCCTCGGAAGGTGCTGAGCTGCCGCGCGAAGGCCAGCAAGGTGATCCGAAGGATTCCCTGAGCGACTAGCGCTCCTTCGGAGCCAGGGGCAACATGGCCGTCGAGGATTCGGGTATCGAGCGTCGTTGTGTCCGGCCAAGTGTCGAAGCCTTGGTCGTCGCGAATGTCTTTCACTCCAGTGAGGGTGAGCGCTCGTCCTTCTCGGTCCCGGAAGAACAGGCGGTAGCGCATGTGTTTGAGTCCTGGCGCGCTCCCTTCGGTGAATAGGTTGAAGCGTCCGTGCGAAACAACTCGTCGTCCCCCGAGCGCTGGGCACTCAACGAAGCCGGTCGCCACCGCCTCATGCTCGGGATCTTTTAGGAAAGTCTCGAGATCATCGACATGCATGGTCAGCTTGAATCTCAACGGTGACTTGGTGCCGCTTTGTGACCCGTCCTCCCCGAAGGTCACCGAGCCAGCCATGACCTCAGTGAATCGCACGGTCTTTGCCGGCCGAGTCGGTAGCGGCGGCGATGAGCGCAGCGGAACTCCCTCGTGGCGACACCAGCCTCGGGCCGCCTCGACCCCGGTTTCGACCGCTCGGCGGAAGGGTCCGCGGCGAAAGTTCAGCAGGTAGTGAAGCGGGACCTCAGCGTAGAGAATCTTGACCTCAATTTGGCGATCGAACTCGGAATGGCGACCTTGTTGGAGCGCCTGGTTGCTGGCCTCGATCCTCTCCAACATCCGCTTGAAGTGTCCGTAGGCCGCGGTTTCGATCACCTGGAAGTAGTGATGAATGAAGCCTCGTCGCCATCGACCCTGCCTCGACACGGTCCAGATCACCCACAGCTCGTCGGCGCCGCGACGAATCGCTTCATCCAGATTCGCATCGGTGATGTAGACCGGATCGATTAGGACATCCCCGGCGTGCTCGATCGGCGGAAACCACATCGGCAACGCGACGCAGGCCATCAGCATCTCTGGCGTCATGTCTTCGGGCTCAAGAACCATCAACTCGTGGCGGGAGAAGTCGTAGGTGTTGAAGGTCGCCTCCAGCGTTGAAGCCCGGATGGCTGCGAAGTCCAGGCCCCAGTCGGTGAAGCCGTTGTCGCGGAGCGCTTCCAGCCGGGCGATTGATTCGCCAAGCAAGAAGCGAGGATTCGGCTGCACAATGCGCAGCGGTCCAAAACGTCGCCAGTTGTCGGCGATCTCTTTCCCGGTCATCTGTTGGCAGCGCATCGCGAGGTTGAAGCTGCCACCGCTAGCCGCATCGATGTGATCAAACTCAAGCCCCTCGGCTTCATCAAAGAGGACCTGGAGCGCGCCAGCCTGGAAAGCGACCTTCACGCCGCCGCCCGCCATGATCAATGACCGCTTGCGGCGCTTGTCGAGTGTCTCAGCCACCGGGAATCTCCTCAGAGACGAGGCCTTCGCTCGGATCCCAGAAGTTCCGCGCGATACCCGCTGGGCTTCTCGGAAACGACCCTGGAGGGTACGCGCGGCCGCGCTCCAGGACACAGACTTGCATGTCAGCGTCGGCGAGTCGCAAAGCGATCGGCCCACCCCCGAAGCCGGAGCTCACCACCAAGGTGTCGATCTCCTCCACCTTCCCGATTAGCGCAGCCTAATCCTTCTGCACCTCACGTGGGCCAAGGGCGCACGGCTTCCGGCTTGGACTCACGAGCGTGGATTTGCGTCGTGGATCCTGGTCGGCGCGGCCTTTCTCTGTAGCGCGGCTAGTGAGGTCGCCTATGCACGCAGTCTGCGGACACCAGCTGTAGGGGTGGCGTAGCGTGAAAGTGCTCTTTCATCCTACTGGGCGTGATAGTCGTCGTGCTCGTTGGTGCGCTTCTCGCCAGAATGATCAAACGGAAGCTGGGAGAGATCAGACGGAAGCGCGATAGCGCCGAAGCGATTGTTCATGAAGCAGAGTTGGAAAAGCGCGTTAGAGCAGCCCCTCTGCGAGTAACAATGCCAACTGCGGACAACAGAAACACCTTCGTAACAGTGCGGCCTACGACTGGTGACCGATTGCCGCGGGATGTGCTCGACGAACTCGAGCACTACGTCGCACATCTAAAGGCCAAGGACATACACCGGACACTTAAGGTCGAAATATCGAGAAGGAACGTGGCACAAGCGAGAGGCGCCGTAACATCTGGATGGAGCTGGCCCGCCCTCCTAACTCAAGCTGAGAGCACGACCAGTGTGACTTGTGCCTCAGTAGTTCGCGCTTGCTCTTCGAGGCGGACATCGTGCCCGAGCGTAGGTGCTTGACCGACGCCAAGCGCTCGCAGGTCGAGGACCTCTAGGAGTCACAACCGGAGCCCGCGATTGGGTCCGTGGGTGGAACGATCCACGCGCCGCTAGAACGGCGTTAGCGCTTGACGGCGTACCCCTTGCCCTGCTTGCGGATCTGGCCCCTCTGGTGGAGCCGGCGGCCAATGGGATAAAGCTGCTGAGGCGCCACGCCCATGCCCTTGGCGATCTGACTCACGGGAGCCCCAGGGCTCTTTTTCACAGCAGTTAGGAACTGCTCCTGGCGCCGCCCTCTGGGTGCGCGTCGAGCCGTTGATCGCCGTCTCCTTCGTCTCCGGATTGGCCTCCCACCGTCCAGGTTCGCCAACGCATCTCTGAGCTTCCGAGCTTCGTCTTCCAGCTCATGGAGTCGAGTTTCGATGACTTTGCGAGCTTGGTCAAGAACGTCTGGCAATCCCTATATCCCTTCTTTCGTTGAACCCATTTGCATCGCAAAGGCTATGCCGCAAGATACGCATCTCATCTTTACAGAGATTCGTCAGTTGTATCGCCCCACTGCACCCACCCCAATCCCGGCTTTCGGATCCGCATGGTCACGATCGACAATCAAACCTATTTGATGGCCTGCAGCGACCCCTAGGTGAAGCGATGGAAGTCACCGCGGCACGCAGCAATATGCTGCGGATCGAACTGCCGTGGGACTACGGGCGACCGATAGGCGGGTCAAGCGAGCCCGGCCTCAACCATCGCGTCGGTCTGGAAGATCTCCATCAGCGTTTCGTCATCACCGAACACGGCCCGCCTCGCTGCTTTCCAACTCGCGATCTTCGCTGCGCCGTACATGTACTCGAGCTTGTCCTGGTCGATCCCGGAGTTCTTGGACCAGTGCATCGTGTACGGAATCTCAGCTTTCCGGAACGCCGCATCCAGCCGGGCCTCAAACTCGGGGAACCGGTCGTCGTTGATCATTCCAAACTCGAACACCGCCGAGATCGGCTCGTGCTGGGTAAAGGCCAGCGTCGCATGCGAGGCGCCGCAGAGCCTGACCTGGTTGATGGAGGGGAGCCCCATCTCCCGGGCCACATCCGAGGAGATGTCGATCGTCGCCGGCGCGTCCCTCACCGAGACGGCGTATGCGCTCTCGATGTAGCCCTCGAGGTAGTAGATCGACGAGGTGTAGATCTGGCCAGGGCTGCCGCGGACGCCGTCCAGCAGAGCGAGCTTGCGGTACCGCCCGAACTCAATGCCCGTCATGATGCGGGGCGGGACCACAAAACGGAGCAGGCCCAAAAGACGCAGAATATTGATGCCGGGCGCGTAGCCGTTCTTGTCGCGGATTATCCAGCGAGGCGTCGGCGTCCGCACGCCAGGTTCGTACGGCACCTTCGGCGCGCTCGCTTCCATGGCCATCTCTGTGCGGCTGTGGGGATCGAAGATGAATTCGTAGTGGTAGAGGTTCTCCGGGGGTGCATCAGCGAACCCTCTGAGTTTCGCCTTCAGGTCGTCATGATGAATGTCGACGATCGGCGGGAAGTCGAGCTGATAGATCGGCGCCGTCTCCACAGCCATCGCGCAGATGATCCCGAACGTACCGAAGCTGACCACGGCCGCGTTGAAGATGTCGTCGTTGCGGATCAGTTCGGCGCCGATCCCCGCGGCGAACCCCTCGTTAAGCACCGGCTTCGACGCCCTCTCGATCCACAGGGTCCGGCCGCTGCCCGTGGCGATGTGCAGGCCAGCGACAAAGTCGGGCATCGCCCCGAAGGTGATTTGCGCGCCGTGGGTGTTCCCGGAGACCGAGCCGGCAATGGTCTGGCCGTTGCCGATCCCCGCGGCCTTTATCGCCCGCCGGTCGGCGTCCTCCTGCGGAACCAGCTCGAGGTAGGCGTTGAGCTCGGCGATCTGCATGCCGGCTTGGGCGAGCACGACGTTGCGCCGCTCGGCAGCCGGATAGGCCTCGTCGAAATACCCGTCGCCGATGTCGTAACAGCCATTCAGCAGCTTGGTGTTCACCAGCCAACCGTCGGTGATGTTGATCCTCGACAGCGCCCAGCCTGCGCCAATCGGGAGAATGCGCTTGCGGTTGTCGCGGGCGTCGCGGATCAGCCCGTCAAGCCACTTGCCGACGTACCGGAACATGTCGAACCCGGCGAGCAAGTTACCGTTGGGACCGACGTTGTCGACGTCGATAATCTCGGCGACCGTCGTCCTGTGCGTGACGTGGACGCCGTTCCACGATTGCGCGCCGCGATCGTCGCGCTGGATCATTCTTCCCGCGTCAGTCCAAGCGTCCCGGACTGTGACGGCGGACGACAACAGCGCCAGCTAACCCGCGTCGGCGCCACCAAGCCCAGCGTTAGAAGGGTGACGAGCATCTGCGGGAGGCTCCGCCCGATCCTGATCTCCTCGATACCGAGCCGCTGGCCGTTGGCGAGGCGGCAGTTTCTGATGGGCAGATCCTGGCGCCACAGGCCCCAGGCGAAGCTCTTGAGCGTCTTCGACTTCCACTCCGTACCAGGCATGTTCTGCGGCTGCGAATCACCGATCCCCCCGTCCTGGTAGACCAGGTAGGTCGCCACCGCAGAAAGGCGGGATTGGCCGATGGGTCGGTCCATGTCTTCACTCCTCTCGGGTCACGTCAACTCATCCGACAGGTCGTACCTCGTCCCCTCGACCCATGGTCCCGGATCAGCGAGGTACGGCGTATCGCCGAGACGCTCCAGGTCCTCGAGGAACGGCGCCAGGCCGCGCCCCGCTGCCCGCGTTGATCCCGTCGCCAGGAACCCGGCGACCTCCAGGTCGAGTGCGCGGCTGAACCGACGATCCATTCCGAAATAGACACATCGCTTGAGCGCCGCGACTGCAATCGGCGACCGGCGTGCGAGGCGAGCGGCAGTCGCCTGGGTCTCGCTCACAAGTTGCTTTTCGGGCACGAGGCGATGAACCAGCCCGCGCTGCAGGGCCTCGGCCGCCGTTAGCGGAACGCATTCGAGGATGTGCTCGAGCGTCCGCGCCGTACCGAGCATGCGAAGCAGGCGTTGACTGCCGCCACCTCCCGTGATTGTGCCATTGAGCATCTCGATCTGGCCCACGCGAAGGTGCGCGGCGTCGGCCGCGTAGCGCAAGTCGCAAGCGAGCACTATCTCCTGACCGCCGCCCAGCACCGGGCCGTTGATCGCTGCCAGGTAGACGACGCTAGAGCGATTCATCCGCAGGATCGTCCGCTTCCAGCGATAGCCCATGACGATCCCCTTGCCGAGGGCTCCGCCGAAGTGCTCGAGTGCTCTTGCCAGTCCCGGCAGCCGCAGCACCGCGTTGAGGACTGGTACAACGAACTCCACGGCTCGCATGGGCAGCTGTGGGTGGGGGAAGTCCTGCATTCCGCCGAGCTCGCTCGGGTCCAGGTGTGTGAGAAAGCGGCCCTCGACGCCGCCGGTGAGAACTACCGCGCCCACAGTCGGGTCTTGATCGACACTGCGTGTGAGCAGGTCGAGGTCACGAATGAAGACCGTCGTCATGAAATTGAGTGGCGGGTTCGAGAAGCGCGCTGTTAGGACTCGGCCATTCTGCGCGAGCTTGAGCGTCTCGAGCGAAAGATCGCGGGCCGCCGTCACGTGATCGGCTCGAGTCGGTTTGGCTCGTTCGACGCGACGCCGGGCTTCCGCTGGGACTCCATTAGGTGCTTGCCCATCGAGCCCAGTTATTACTCCTTTCTGCTCGCTCCGCCGAACGTCTACGCTTGGCCGTCCCGCGCCAACTCGCGCATCGGTGCCGCCATCAGCCTAATACTTCCAGAACTTGAGCATTCCGTCGCGGCTACGCTCGGACAGACGCCAAAGCTAGCCGCCGTAATCCTTGACCCTCGAGGCGAGCTAGAGCTTGACTCACAGACCCCCGTCCTAGGACAATGCGACTCGACGCAGAACCCGCGGCTTGTCCACTATGCCTGGCTCCAGGACACACACCTACTAGATGGCACTCCCCGCCTTCGTCGTTCGGCACTTTGGAGAAGGCGCCTACGCGAGGCGAATTGGGGTCGGGCTCGACAGGGCATGGGAGCGCGCAGCGACCCGGGAGATCGATATCGACGAGATCCGCATCGTCGTTTTCAGCGACCATCACCGGGGGCAGGGGGACGGAGCTGACGACTTCGCCCGCTGCGAGCAGGCCTACTGTGCGGCGCTCGGCTGGTACCGCGAGCAGGGATTCGAGCTGTGGTTGCTTGGTGACGTGGAGGAGCTGTGGGAGAACCGGCCCGGCGAAGTGCTCGACTACTACGAGGCCTGTCTCGACCTTGAGCGCCAGTTCGGAGACCGGCTATATCGCTTCTACGGCAACCACGACATGGCCTGGCGGCGCAAGGCAAACGTTCGCCACCTTCTCGCCAGCCACCTACCGCACAAGCAGGATCCGCAGGAGCGAGATGGGCAGGTGGCGGAGGGCATGCGCCTGCGGGTGAGTAAGGCCGGGAAGCGGCTGGGGACGATGTTCTTCGTCCACGGTCACCAGGGAACCCTCGACAGCGGCAACCTCCTGATTGTCCCCTTCTCCCGCCTCGTGGTCCGTGTCTTCTGGGCGGCTCTTCAGCGCTCGCGTCGATTCGCGAGCACGTCGCCGGCAACTGACATGAATCTGCGCGGAAAGCACGACCGAGCGATGGCGGCCTGGGCGGACCCCCATCCGAACGAACTGGTTCTCGTCGCAGGTCACACCCACCATCCGGTGTTTCCTCGCACCAATCCGCCCGACCTTACCGCAGAGACCGAACGGGCTGAGCGCGCCTACCGCGACGCCATCAAGCAAGGCGGCGATATACCATTCGCTCGCGCGGCGTGGGAGGGCGCGGCCGCAAGGTTTCGGCGCGCCGAGAGGTTCGACCCTCCGGAACTAAAGCGCTCCAGTTACTTCAACACTGGCTGTTGCTCGTTCGGAGATGGCGACGTGACCGGCCTTGAGCTCAGCGAGGGAAAGGTCCGCCTCGTTCGTTGGCTCAACGACGCCGGTGAGCCCCGACCGCAGTACTTGGCAACCAGGGAGCTCGGGCCGGTATTGGCGGGGCAGGCGTAGGGGATCCTGCGAACGGGCAGGCGGTGGTGCTGTCGCTTGGTGGGCAAGCGACAGGCACCCGTCGTCACATGTTTAAGCCGTAGACGTCGCGCAGAGTGCCGACGAACCAGCGGGAGAAGCTGAGCTTCGCCTTGGCCGCCTCGTAGGCGCTCGGGGCGCCGATCGCGCGGATGCGGGAGACGATCTCTAGGAAGTCGACAATGTTGAGCGTCATCACCCCCAGCGCCGCGACAGGGCCGGTCGTGTCGCCCCTTCTGATCGTGACGTAGAGGGTCGTGGTGTCCCGCCACATGTCGGGACCGAAGTCGTCGTGAATGACCTTGAAGCCGTCGAAGTGGAAGCGCTCGCCCTCCTGGCTGGTCGCGGTGAAGCGGTAGTCCATCCGGCGGACCTGCGGATCCTCGGTCTTGTAGAAGCAGTTCCAGGTTCCCATCGCAGCTCGCATCGGCTCGTCCTCGAAGCCGCTCAGCATGCCATCGAGCCTCGCCTCGTGCTCCTTGTTGTTGATGGTCTTCTTGTAGTCGTCGGCGGTGACGTGGAGGTCGAAGCGGAGCTCTCGGTTGGCGCTTTTTCCGGTCGCCGCCGCTCTCTCGAAGGGCTTGAGGTCGTCGATGCCCCCCGTGTCGGAGGCGGGTTCGGGCTTGGACCAGAAGCCGTGCATGCTCTCGGTGAATGTGATGCCGATGACCGAAGGGCGGCGAGGCGGTGGTTTGCCCTCAAGCGTGTAGTCGATCTTCCAGCCACGGTCCTTGGCGAGGAGAGCGATCGACCGCTCCGCGAGGGCGCAGATGGTCAGATGGGGGTTGACGCCGAGGGCGCGGGGGATGATGGAGCCGTCGGCCACGTAGAGGTCGTCGTAGACGTCGGACCCGGTCTCGCCAGCGAAAACCTGCCCCTTGTTATTGACCACGCCGCGCTCGGCGTTGTCGCCGAGCGGGCAGCCGCCGAGCGGGTGCACCGTGATCGCGTCGTAGCCCATGACCTTGCTCCAGACGGGGTTGGTGATGAAGGTGCCGTCGAGGCCCTCGGTCAGCTGCCTGCCGCGGGCGTCGATGGCGCGGAAGACCGGGTCATCGCCGACGTTGGGCCAGACGATGCGGAGGCGGTCGTCCTCGAGCCTCATCTCTCCCTCCGCGGCGTCGTGGCCGAAGACGAGGAAAGGGAGCGTCCGCTGCATCGCCGCCGCGTCGCCCGCTCGGATGCCGTCATCGGTCTCAAGCGGAACCTTCTGCGGTTCCGCCTCGTCCTCGACGAAGGTCGACGCTACCTTCAGGAGAGCGCTAGCGATACCGGCGATGCCACCGGCGAGCGAGCCCTCCTGGATCATCAGGCCCTTCTCAGGATCGCTGGTTTTGCGATCGTCGATCATGCCAGCGATAGTCGGGCCAACGTTGTCAGGCCTGCCGGAGCCGACGGCATCGATCTCGTCGGTGCAGCCGTAGGCGAAGCATATGGAGTCGCCGTTTGTCGAGAAACGGGTGCCCAGGGCATTGGAGAGCGCCAGGCCCTTGCCCCTGGAGCGAAGAAGGATCTCGGTGGAGCCGAGGGTGCCAGCGGCGAGGACGACGACCCCGGCGATGATGGTCGTCTCGTCCGCGCTGTCGTCGCGGTTGGGGTTGAGCTCTTCCACGTGTACGACCCAATGGTCGCCTTCCCGCTCGACGTAGCGAACCGCGGCCTCGCAGAAGAGCTGGGCGCCGTGGGCGGCCGCGTCAGGGAGATAGGTCTCGAGGACGGTGTTCTTGGCGGCGTAGTTGCAGCCGGTCATGCAGTCGCCGCAGCCGACGCAGCCGCCCTGGAGGATCCCGACGTGGTTCACGCGCGGCTCGAGGTTGACGTTGATGGGGGGCCGCTCGCCCTTTAGGCCGACGGAGTCGCCAGCTTTGTCGAGCGCCGCGAGCTTCGCGAGGGGGCGTTCGTAGGGCCAGCGGGCGGGTGCCAGCATCTCGGTCGCGCGGTCGTACCACTCGTCGGCGACGCCGCCGCGGAGTTCGGCGGGCCATCGTTCGTCGTCGAAGACCCATTTGGAGGCATGGAGCGCGACGCCGGCGTTGACCAGAGACGTACCGCCGAGGCCGCAGCCGACGAAGACGTTCACCTCGTGGTTCAGCCTGAGGTCGTAGAGATCGGAGCGCCCGCCGACCCGTTTGAGCGGGGAGTCGATCTGGAGGTTTGGGATGACGTCGAGCGGGTTGTCCGGGTAATCACCGGGATGGACTTCCCGCCCACGTTCGATGACCGCGACGGACCTGCCGGCGCGGGACAGGCGGGAGGCGGCGATGCCGCCCCCGTAGCCTGAGCCGACGACCACGACGTCGTAGCGGTCCTTCATCTCGGAGGGGCTCGATGCGAGGCGGATCGCGGGGGGTGCGGGCATGGTCGCTTCCTCGGGGCCGAGCCTACCTCAACAGGCAGGGCTTTATGGACTTGACGCTTGGACTCTGTAGATAGCGTGACTCGATTGGCCGAGGATCTCTAGGAGTCCCAACCGGACCCCAAGATTGGGTCCCTCGATGGATCGTTCCATATGCCGCAATGCGCCCTAGGTAATTCGGCCCGCAGGGTGGAGTAATGAGCCGGAGACGACGCCGCCCATTCGTCTGTAGATCTCTTCCGCTGAGGGTTCCGTCAAGCCAGCGATCAGATCGACAATTACCCTCGTGCGCGCGCCCGCTGCGATCTTGGGGCGCTCAAGCTTCCGGCGAAAGGCTGGCGGAAAGAGCCGGAACTCCTTCGCTCTAGCGGCCTGCTCGTAGCCTTCCAAAAGCCCCTCGATGATCCGCCGCTAGCCTCGCTGCTGCCATTGCCCTCGGTCCCGTCGGAGCTGACGCTGACCCGGGTCGTCTCGCCCCGCTTTTGATCGCGGACGAAGATGTCATTGGTGTTGCTTCGGTCGCCTTCGACCAGGTTCTTACCCCGGGAGGAAAAGGCGACGAAGCGCCCGTTGCGGGAGAGCGCCGGTATCGTCCCTAGTTCTTCTGTGCCGCTGCCGGAAATCAGCTCTGCCCCAGCGGAACTGACGCTCACCCGCGTCGTCTCACCCGGCTTTCGGTCGTGGACGAAGACGCGTTAGAGCTGTTGCACGAAAGGCTCAGGTTACGAACGGCGTTGCAGGCGATGGCGGGCTAGCGAGCCCGGTTGATCATGGCGGCCATCCTCTCGGACATCACGTAGAACCCGCGGTCGCCGACTGTGCGGATCTCGAATGGTAGGCCGCGCCCGTACCTGCTCTGGCAGCGCTTCGAGAACGCGCCCAGGATGCCGCCGAACGCCCGTCCGTCCGCGACGCCGGCGCGCTCCACCAAGTCGTCTGCGGGGACGAGTTCGCCCGGATAGCACATCAAGTGCTTCAGGACCCTCTGAAGACCTGGCGCGCTCTCGTCATAGAGCTTCTGAACCGTGACCTCGTCGTACTCGTGTTCCGGCGAGACATCAGCGGGTGGATGGGCGAGGAGCTTGTAAACCTCCTCGACGCGATCCGGCGGGACGGGGACGGGGACGTATTCGGACATGGAAAATCTCGCTTCCGTACGCTAGTGAACGCTAGCGATTGTAGCGGGGAGCCGATGTTGCGGCGGCGGGCCGCTAGCTCAGTCGGCGACGCAAGTGGCGGTGGGTGGAGCTCACGCCCGTTCGTGGCTTTGTCGATTAGCGACTGAGGGTCTGAGAGCTGAACACCCTGATCGGGAAGTCCTCCTCTTCGAGGAGTACTGCGATCTTGGCTCGCCATAGAGTCGCTCGCAGCCCGAAAGCATCATGACGTCCGTAGCCGAATGCGTCTTCCACATTCTGGTACAGGCCCGCCAGATCGTGGATAACTGCATCAAAGCCCTGTCGTAGCCTCTCGACGGATTCGCCGCCCGAAAGCCATGACAGCTTGCTTGCGTCGCTACCCAGAAGCGTCACATCCCAAAGCGCTGGGGTTTGGCGCGGATCGTGTCCAAAGAAACGGGCCGCTATTGGTCGCCCAGATCGCCAGATGGGCCGCTTCCTCATGTACCGGTAGCGGAGAGCGGATCGACTCGGATCGGAGCACTTGGAATCCGAGAGCGACCTCCGCGGCATTCAAATGCATAAGGTCTGCAACTGCTTGGGCTGCAGCCGAATCGGATGGCAGAATCGTGGGCCCGTCGAGGAAGCTGGTGATGATTTCGGTGGCGGCGCTGAAGTCGACGAGCCCTTTGTCCTCCAGGGATTCGTAGATCACGGGTCTTCCTCCTATAGGTTGAGCAGGGCAATTCCGATGCACAGGAGGCCCAGGGCCAAGGCCCAGAGCGCGAGGTTAAACACGTACCGGATCAGATTCCAGCTGCGCTGGTCGCCTGAATCGGGTGCGGCGATCACAAGCCCGACTAGGACGAGGCCAACGAGGATGTCGGCCACGAGCGCCCCGATTCCTACCTTTGTCGTCAGTGAGAAATCCTCGCTCCCGAAGACGGCGACAAGACCGAGGATGACCCCCGATGTCGAGGGAAACGCGATGGCGAACTCTCGAAGGCCGCTGGTCGGCTGCAGCTGCTGCCCGACGCTGTCGTACTGGCCGCGGACACGCTGATAGAGAGTCTCGATGCCTAGGTGGCCAAGTATGAAGACCCCCCAAAGCAGCACTGCAAGGCCGAGGGACTCATTGTCCCCGGAAGCCGCGAGGACGACTATTCCTCCGAGTACGGCGGCCGCGCCGACAAGGAGCCGGAAGTAGTAGATCCCCCTCGCTGCAAGCACGACGCGACTCTAAGGGGCTACGCTTGGGGCTGCTGGCGCGCAGGGGGCTTCCCGACGACTGCGACGGCGCCCAGGCGCCGACCAGTGGACGCCCTCAGCTGGTGCAGATGTGTTGATGCACTCCCGAGCTGGCTGGCCCTTATGTCGAGGCGGACCCGGACGGAGTGTCGCCGAATGCCCAGCGGGCGCTTTCAGTCCTCGGCGAAGATTTCAGCGACGAGGAGCTGAAGGCGATGAAGGCGGTCTTGGATGTCTTGCGCAACCGCTCAGCGGCTGGATTCTCAGCTCCTCATCGCAGCGATCTGGTGCTTCCGCAGGAGCACCTGACCGAGATCCGCCAGCACGCACTTGGAGTCCTGCGGGAACTAGACGCTGTTCGAACGCCCGAGCCAGTCGAGATCGACGATGCCCTGGTTGTAGCGAAGCTGGTCCGCGCCGGCGCCATCGAGCTGACGCTGGAGGAGAAAAAACGTCTCTGGCCGCGCTTCAAGGAGATGGTCGACTGGGCTGTACACCAGTTTCAAGGCATCGTCCATCTCGACCGCGGCGAGGTCTACATCAACGAAACCCTGTACGAGCAAAAGCGCCGCTTCGTTGAGGGGCACGAGATCGGTCACGCAGTCCTGCCTGACCACAAGGCGGCGTACGCCCATCTCGAGGACAAGCAACGTCTCACAGACGAGTTCAATGATCTACTCGAGCGCCAAGCCAACCAGTTCAGCATCGAGCTGCTGGGCAAGGGCGATTTGCTGCGGGAACAGTTCGACGGCTCCAAGCCGAGCTTGCGCCGCATGGAGGAGCTGGGTCTGCGCTACTCGATCTCGCTTCAAGCCGCCGCGCGCCAGCTGGCTGAGCAGTCAAGGCAGGAGTGTGCCGTCGCTATCGCCTGGCGCAGCAAGGAGGGCGAGCGGCGGCTCCTGACTCACTTCATGAAAGTTTGGTGTTCGCCCTCGTTTGAGGAGCGGTTTCACTGGAGCGCTGGGCTTTATCCCAGAGAGGAGTTGCAGCAGCGCCTTGAAGCCGTGAGCCATGCGACGGAGCCGTCCCCTCTTGTCATTTCCGACAAGCGTGGCCCAGTAGAACTTGCCAGCGAGGGACTCGATCGCCATTACGCGGTCCTACTACTGGTCAGGCCTGAGCCGGTTCCCCTTTTCAGTCGAGTGCGAAGCCTTGGCCGGCCAGGGTCGCCGGTCCTTCGTCCCTAGTCCCAGGCCCCAGCCCCCGCATTACTCGACCTGCAGCAAAGAGGCTGTTGCACCTCTGGAGGACACCCGAATTGGCGCGCTCATGCGCTTGAGTCCGGTCTCGGCACCAGCTCCCAAAACGTGTCGGCTCCATGCTTTGCGTGCGTTTTCGGGGGACGCGCCCGCTCCTCCTTAGCGCGAGGAGGGCTGTCCCCAGGTCGGCTGGTATGGGACGGGCCTGTCTACTGCTGCCGCCGGGCCACCTCGACCGTGTCCCGGATGAAGTCCTCACCGAAGGCCTCTACCGGCGACGTACCCTCCGGTGTTAGCGGGTCGAGGAATTCAATGGCGAGGCTGCGCATCTTCGCCGGGTCCTCAGCCGCTCCCGGGTCGGCCTTGACGGCTTCTCCCAGAGCGACGCCGAGTCCCCCCGGTGTGAGCGGTGTGAACTTGACGACGCCGCCACCGGGGAAGCCAATCTCCGAGATCCGCCTGAAGAGGATCCCGGCGAGCAGGAGCACCGCGCCGAGTCCGAGCAGCGCCACGGTCAGAGTGTCAGAGCGGGTTCCGGGGTCCGCGGGGTCAGTTGTGACCGTTTGCTCGGAGCCACCCGCCTGCTTCTGCGGAGAATTCGTGGCGGTGCCGCCTGGGCCGGTGGTGGTTCCGCCTCCGCTGGGGGTTGTAGTCCCGCCTCCGCTGGGGATTGTACTCGCTGAAGAGGTCACGGCAGTCGAGGTGGTGCTAGGACCCTGGTCGCCATCCGCGATCCATAGGCCCAGCCCGGCTCCGATTAGCGATGTGCCGAGCGCAATTAGGAAGACCATCGCCGCAATAGTGAGAACGCCGGGCTTTTCTGGTTTCTGCGGCGGGGTCGGGGCGGGGGTTGGGGAGGAAACGGTGACTTCCCCGTCGACCATCACGTTGAGCTGATCTGTCATCTATGCAAAGCCTATTACGGAAGCGAGTCTGAATGGAGACACTACCTCGCAACGATGGTGCGCACAAGGCTCTCCGGGCTGCATGGCCCGTGGCTCTGACAGCGTTGCCGATGGGCGCAAGTGTGGCTCACACGCGTGGGCGAGTTGGAGCGCGAAAAGGAATGCGGGGCTTGTTGAGCCGGTTTCACGTCTGCCCACGCTTCTGCTCTGCGCGAAAAAGCGGCAGCGCATGTTCGGACCGCCCCTGTTCATATACGCACGCACCGACTGCTTGCAGGTAGCGCCCCTAACTGCGCGATCTATTCAGGCGGTACCACGCCATCCGTCAGTGTCGCTTTCACGCAGAAGGAGTAGCGGGTCGGCGGACGCAAATCAAGACCATGGCTCGGAACCTCCTTTGGGTTCGTCCTTTTGTTATCGGCTAAGTCATGGCAGAGCAGGAAGCGCGCTGCTAGGTTTGGGCCTCACGTATCAAAGGCGTGGGCGTGTTCGCGCAGCCTGGCCTCGATCGAAGGAGATGAGCAGGATGAAGAATCGACTGATCTGTGGCATCGGCGTCGTCGCGACCGCTGCGACCGTAGCCATTGTTTTCAGCGTGACGGCTTTTGCGATCGGTGACGGCCCCGGCTGCGCAGACGGGTCGGTCTGTTGGTGGTCCCAACAGAACTACGAGGGCCAGAAGGCGTCAGACAGCACCTATGACAACGGAAATTGGGTGGCGATTCCCTACCAGGGCTCGGCAAAGAATCGGTTTTTGGGCCGCAAGGTCGTACTCGGGAACTCGCCTGCTCATGAAAGGGTCGGATGCATGGATCCAGGCGACAATCGACCCGATCTTGGCAACAATGCTGCGGTCTACAAGGTGGGAGCGGTTGGCTCTCGCTGCTAGGCCTACACGGCGCCTCGGCGACGAATAGGTTGGCAACCCCACGGTGAGGATTGGTAAACGCACAGCAGGGCGGTAGCGTTAACGGGCTGCAGTGCATGACACCTGGGGCCAACCTTCCCTGATAAGGCTGATGTCCACAAGGTCGGACTAGCCGGGAATGGCTGCGGCTAGGATGCCGAGGCGTCCTTCCTCGATCGCTAGCGCGGCCAGGGAGGAACGGATCCGGGAAGTCTGGCTCGTGAGGTGCTTAGCCTTGCGCAGATCGCGTCCCGGAGGTTCGAGATCGTGCGGTACGCGCTGGCGTGGAAGACTCTTCGCCGGCACCGCCGCGCTGGATGAAAGGTTGTCGCCCGACGTGCCTCTTCCAAGGTCGGCGGCGACAGACCGTGCATCGGCATCATGTCCGTAATTCGACTGATCACATGAACCAACCAATCATCAGGCTCTATGGGCTGCTCCTGCTGCTTTTCGGGGCCCTCGTCGGGTTCACGTCCTACTGGGCCGTGTTCGATGCGGACAACCTCAGGGACAATCCCGAGAACCGCCGCCCGCTGATCGCCGAGCAGACGGTGAAGCGCGGCACCATCAAGACCGCGGACGGAGTGACGGTCGCAGAGAGCAAGCCGGTGGGTGGCGGGAAGAACCCGATCTATGTGCGCAGCTACCCGCAGGGCTCCCGGTTCGGGAACCCGGTCGGCTACAACTTCATCGAGGCCGGACGAACAGGTATCGAACGCTCGGAGAACGGCTTCCTTGCCGGCGAGCGCAACGAGTTCGCCTCGATCATCGACCAGCTTCGCGACGTTCCGCAGGAGGGCGACGACCTTACCCTGACGATCGACTCGCAGGCCCAGGAGGTGGCCACACAGGCGCTCGAGTCGGCAATCTCCTCGACAGCCGGGGCCAGCGGATCGGGCGGCGCCGTCGTGGCGCTCGATCCCTCCACGGGGGCGGTGAAGGCGATGGCATCGGTGCCCGGCTTTGACCCCAACCAGGTCAAGGACTCCTCCACCCTCAAGCAGCTCAACAGGGACGAGAGCGCCCCGCTGGTCAACCGCGCCACCCAGAGCACCTACCCACCCGGGTCGACGATGAAGGTGGTCACGGCCGCCGCTGCGCTCGACTCGGGCGAGTTCACCCCGGACACAGTGCTCAGCGGGCGCTCGCCGCAGGAGATCGGGGGCCTGCCGCTGTTCAACGCAGGCAACGAGCCGTTCGGCGACATCGACATGACGACGGCGCTCACCCACTCGGTCAACACGTATTTCGGCCAGGTCGGCGAGAAGCTCGGCACCGACACGATGGTCGAGTACATGAAGCGGTTCGGCTTCTACAGCGATCCGCCGCTCGACTATCCCGACGCTCAGATGAAGGCGAGCGGCCCCTACAACTCGGACGGCGACCTGGTCACGGACGGCTTCGACGTCGGACGGGTGGCGATCGGACAGGGTGGCGCCGAGGGCCAGATTCTGGCCTCGGCGACGCAGATGGCGGAGGTGGCCGCCACCGTCGGTAACGGCGGCGTGCTGATGAAGCCGACCTTCCTGTTGCGGGTCACGGACCCCGATGGACGGGTGACGAAGGAGCTGGACCCCCAGGAGGAGGATCGGGCGGTGAGCGAGCAGACGGCCTCCCAGCTGACGGAGATGATGACCAACGTCACGGAGGAGGGAACGGCGGCCGGGCTTACGGTTGACGGGGTCACCTTCGCCGGCAAGACCGGGACGGCCGAGATCAGCGACCCGGCGGAGGGCATCAATCAACCCTGGTTCATCGCCTTTGCCCCCGCGGAGAACCCGGAGGTCGCCGTCGCCGCCACGGTGGAGCGTTGTCAGGGGTGCTTTGGCGCCGAGGTGGCTGGTCCGATTGCGACCCAGGTGATGGAAACCCTGCTGAACGGGGGCTGAGCCGTCCTCACTATCGCCACTGACGGCGGTCCCGCGCGATCGGCGCGCGATCCCTTGTTGGGCCGACAGCGACGCGAATCGGCCCATTATGCACAGGATTGTCGGTCGCACGCCGGCCGTCAGCTGCGAGTCGGTCGAGGATACAGCGCTATTTTGCAGGGACTTCCCCTGGGAGCGGAGGGGGAGGGATTCAAACCCTCGATGGACCGAAATGGCCCATAACGGTTTTCGAGGGTGCCACAAGCGAACAGCGCGATGGCTTGAACAATGGGCTGGAGAGGCAGGCATTCGGCCGTGGGATAGCAGGTGGGATAGGATCGGCACCCGCTGCGGCCGTCTGGCAAGCGTCCAATCCGCGAGACGAGGGGAACGCGGGCTTGTGGCCCCACAAAGCGCATCCGGGCTCCCAGTCGAACTGCGCAACGGTTTCCCTCGTTTGTTTGACAGTTTTGCGCGAGAGCTGCCCGGACTCGTCGAGCGGACCCCCCTCGTTCATCCCTCGCAAGGGAGGTCAACGAGCCGCAGGTCGGCGTCGGTTCAGACCTGACGCTGATCGTCCGGCTTACCAGGTTGACGTCGCGTCATTCGAGCGCGGGCCTCACCGTTGCGACGCCAAGCACCGACGAGCGTCGCCAGGAGCGGCGAAAAAGGAACGGCTCGCCGCTTCCAGAAGGCGGCGATTATGGGTTAGGCTGAGACGGCGTGACCGTTGACAGGTCGTCTATCAGCCCGGAACTCGAACGGGCCATCTACCGCAGCAAGTTCGGCGACTGGAATCAGCGGGCCAGCGTGCGCAACAGGCCGCGACGGGTGCTTAGCGAGACCGGTCCCGGTCTCTACTTTCCTCCGGAGGCTGTCCCCATTCTCGATCATCCGCTGGTTCGGGCCCGTGGTTCACGGGTCATCGAAGAGATCCTTCTGCAGCGGCTTCATGTTTACCTCGATTTCACTGCCGAGCTCGAGCAGCGAGCGGTCAATCCGGTCTGTGCGGCCATCAGCCGCCGGCGCAGCGGATTTGACCTGCCCCCGGACATGCTCGCCGACGCCTACAAGATCTACACCGACGAGGCTTGGCACGCCCAGTTTTCCGACGACATGCAGCGTCAAATCATCGACCGGACTGGCGTATCGGCGGTGCTGCCGGCCACGCCAGCCTTCATGCAGCGCTTGGCGAAAGCCCAAGAAGAGGCGGGCACAGATCCGGCTCTAAGCGCGCTTTTCTTCACCATCGTCTCAGAGACGCTGATTTCGGCCATACTCAGCGACATCCCCGCTGATGGGCGCCTAGACTTGGGTGTCCGCCAGCTGGTCGCTGACCATGCCGCTGATGAACGCGTCCACCACGCCTACTTCGCCAAGGTGTTGCCTTGCGTTTGGTCGCAACTCGGCCCCCGAGAGCAGCGCGCGATTGCTCAGCAACTGCCCGAGTTCATCCACGCCTTTCTCGACCCTGACTATGAGGCCCTGGCAGGCATTCTTGGCAGCCTCCAGTTCACCCAAGAAGAAACCAGCAACATTCTCGCTGACTCCTATGACGCATCGAGCATCGCGGAAGAGAACCGCCTGCACGCCCATCTGACGTTGCGACATTTCGCTGATGTCGGAATCTTGGATGATCCCGCTGCTCTTGAAGGTTTCCAGGTGGCTGGGCTAGTCGGCGACAACGGCTATGAGCGCTAATGACCCGTTCCACGGTCTTGTTCGTCAACACTCGACCGAGCCCTAGTGAAGCTGAGCCTTGTTTTCGCGCGGCACGGCAGCTTGATCTTGACGTCGTCCTACTGGCCGACAGGCCGGTGGCCGTCCCAAAGGGAGCCTATGTAGAGCACGTTCCCGTTGACTCCTATGACAACCAGTCCCTAGTCGCGGCTGCGAAGGCCTGTGCCAATCAGCGCACAGTCACTGGGGTCGTGTGTTGGGGTGACCGAGACGTTGAAGGTACCGCCCATATTGCCGCGGCACTCGGGCTGCCAGGCCACACCCCCGCTGCAGCAGCGGGTGCGCGCAATAAGGCGGTCTTCCGCGAGAGCCTAGCCAGGGCTGCCCCCGAGATTACCGTCCGCAGCCGAGCGATCCAGCGCGCCGACAGAGAGGCATTAGCTAGTGCGGCCAGTCACGTTGGTTTTCCGGCCGTCCTCAAACCAGCTGGGGCGTCCTCGAGCAAAGGCATCTTCCGAGTAGATGACATCGCGGCGCTCAGGCAGGCGGCTGACCAGCTCACGGCATATACGCGCCCCGAGATGGATCCGATCTTCCGTTTTTACCCGGGCTTGGCTCTCCTCGAGGAGTTCATCGAGGGCAGCGAGCACAGCGTTGACGGCTTACTGAGCGACGGCGAGCTGATCGCCGCGACTGTTACTGACAAGTGGGTCGAGCCCAGACATTCGCTCGAGTACATGCAAGTCCACCCGTCGGCTTTAGCGCAGCAGACACAAGACGCGGCCCTTGCCGCCGCTCGCAGCGCCGCGTCGGCAATCGGCCTTGGCACGGGGGCCTTTCATCTTGAATTCCGCGTAGCCCCTAATCAGTCGCTACGGGTGCTCGAACTAAATGCTCGCACCGGTGGCGGGTATATCACCAGCCACTTGATCCCCCTGAGCTGTGGATGGAACTTCCTTGCCGCGACCCTAGCCTTGGCATGCCAGCTTGAGAAGCCATCGTCCATGCCGGCGCCGTACGCTGTCGCCGGCAGCCGCAAGTTGATTGCCAATCGAGAGGGACGCTTCCGTGCCCTTGACGGCATCGAGAAGGCGCTCTCGGAGCCGGGCATCTGCGCGCTCATCCTTGAGCGTCAACTTGGGGCTGAGGCCTTATTGCCGCCTCGCGGCTACACCGAAGGCGCTTTGGCCTCGGCATTGGCGGTCGGATACTCCAACTCCGGTGTGGTCAGCACCCTCGAGGCCGCGACACGATCCCTCGAGCCCGTAATCATCGAGGCCCCAGTCAGTGAGTAGTCAGAAGTCCGAGTTTGGGCCGACCGTCCTCGTTATCGGTGGCGGCAGTGCGAGCGGACACGTCGCTGACTGGTCGGCGCGAGTCGTCAGGGCCGCCATCCGTCGGGGAGTGACTCTAGAAATCGCCGATATCCCCGATGCGTTAGCTCCGCTTGATGGCCAAGAGATTGTGGTGCCGTGGCAGCTCGACTTCCGCGATCCAGACGCGGCCTCACGGCTTGCTGAAAGACGGATCGCTGTTCTAGATGGAGCGCTGGCCGCAGTCGTCAGTTTCCGCGAGCTGGGCGTCCAGTCAGCGGCAGTGGCCGCTGAGCGTGTACACCTGGCTTGGAACAGCGCCAAGGCCATTACGACTGTCCGGCGCAAGGACTTGACCCGCGCCTCTCTCCGGAGGGCGGGTCTACCCCAGCCGGTCTCCCGGGCCTTCACGGCCTGCGAGGAGGCGATCGATTTCTTGGAAAAGGAGCCGGGCCGGTGGGTGGTTAAGCCCAGTCACTCACTCGGCAGCCAGGGGGTGTCGGTAGTTGCCAGCGCCGATCAGGCCGATCAGGCAGTGTGCGCCGCCGCCCGATTCGGCTGGCCCATCTTGGTCGAGGAGCAGGTCAGCGGGGAGGAGTTCAGCGCTGAGGGCCTGTTTGTTGCTGGCCACCCGCATATCGTCGCTCTGACCCGAAAGCAGCTCGGACCTGAGCCTTACTTCGTATCAATTGGGCATGTCATGCCGGCCGAATTGGATCCGAGCCTTGAGACCCGCGTCAGAGACGCGGTCATAGCTGCCCTGTCCGCAGTTGGCTTGACCCACTCGCTGTTTCATGCCGAGTTCTGGGTGACTCCGGCAGCGGAAGTAATCATCGGCGAGGTCCACGCCCGGCCCGGAGGTGACTGGATCCATCGGTTGGTCGAAGAGGTTCACGGAATCGATCTCTTCGATGCGGCGCTGGCAGAGCTGGTGGGGGATCCAGTTGGCACCCTGGTTACCAACGATGTGGCTGCGGCAGCCACGGCGGCGGTGGTTGCCGACAAGGCCGGGGTCCTTCGGGAGATCACCGGGGTAGAGGCGGTGCGTAGCGACCCGCGCTGCGTGGTTCTTGACATCAAAGCGCAGGTCGGACTGAGCTACAGCCGACCCACCTCTCACTACGACCGACTGGCGCTAGTTGTCGCCCGCGGGGCAGATGCAGATGCAGCAGCGCAGGCCGCAAACGAACTCGCTGGCCGACTCGTGCCGATCTTTGACGTTAACTCTGAGGACAACCCCGACAAGGAGTAGCCATGAATGCTTCCCAAGCTGGCATAGAAGGCGCCGACGAACCGGTCGTCGGCGATGGGATCGCCGTTGAAGGCTCGCGCTGGACGTTCGCTCGAGGCACGCCAGCGCGCTTCGACGACCATATTGGCAAGAGCGTTCCTGGCTACCGGGATGGCCATCGGCTGGTCGAGCAGCTGTCTGATTTCTTCGCCCCTGACGGCGGCCGGGTTATCGAGATTGGGTGCAGCACGGGCACACTCGTCTTGCGTCTAGCCCAACGCCATCAAGCCGCGCCCGTTGACTTCCTTGGCGTTGACGTGGTGCCAGAGATGATCGAGGTAGCACGCGATCGATCCCGAGCACAGGGCAACCTACGGTTCGAAATCGCTGATGGCCTTCGAGTTGACTACAGCGAGGCGTGCATGGTCATCATGTACTACACGATGCAATTCATTCCCGTCTGGCAGCGGCCCGAGCTAGTAGAGCGAATTTGTCGGGAAATGCGGCCGGGAGGCACTATTATTCTTTTTGAGAAGACGCGGCTGCCAACCGGCAGGCTCCAGGACATCTGCAATCAAGTGTTGGACTCATACAAACTGGAACAGGGCATACAACCGGACGAAGTGCTCGGCAAAACCCGGAGCTTGCGTGGAGTCCTGGAGCCATTTACCAGCGCCGAGAATGAGGCCCTCCTGACAGGGGCCGGCTTTGCTCGACCCCACGTTATTTATCGTCAGCTGGCCTTTGAGGGCATGGTGGCTATTAAGCCTGTCATCTAAGAGACCGTGTTCCTCCGCGCCCGCGCCGAAGGGATCGACTTCGAGCTCCTCGATCCGGATGCCAGCATTCTGCGCGATTCCTTGCCCTTTGCTGGCTACGAACCAGCGGTCTGCGCGCTGCTTAAACGCGCCCTGACGCGCCCTGACGCAATATTCCTTGATGTGGGTGCCCTCTACGGCTTCTTCACCGTCTGGGCATCAAAGACCGGCGCCGCCGAGGTCGTCGCTTTTGAGCCGGGCCACCGTTACGCCGAGGTTCTTGACTACAACTTGCGCCTCAACGGCTGCGAGGGCGTCCGCGTTGAGCGCCGAGCTCTTTCGGATCGCAACGGAACTGGCTCACTGGCAGCTCGGACACTGTCGCCTGATCCCGGACCAAAGATGGGCCGTCCCTATGTGCACGGGCTCCTCAATCATCTGCGGAGGAGCTCGCCGACGGTTGGTGAGCGGATCGTCGCCGCAGAGAAAGGTGGGCGCGATCAACTTGGACCGTGGCTGTCGGCAGCGATAGCGGAAAAGCTAGGACTGTTCGCTCAGGGCGGCGATCAAGACGAGGGAGACGTTGCCCTAGAGCGGCTTGATGACTGGGTTAAGCGCACTGGAATAACGCCGACCGTAGTCAAGATCGACGTTCACGGCGGCGAAGTCGCTGTGGTCCGCGGTATGCCCGAGCTACTAGGCAGCCAACCGCTTGAGGTGGTGATCGAGGTCCACACCAGCGATTTGCTCGTCACTGGCAGCCATGACGAACTCCTAACCCATCTCGAAGCTGCTGAACTGGCCGTATTCGAGGTCAAAGGTTTTCGGAGCCGCCGAGCCCAGCTGGTTCCGTTGTCTGGCTCGGCTCGTCACCGCTTCTGCGACCAAGAAACCTGGACGGCGAGCGAGCTCTACTTCATGCGCTGCCTCTACGCCCGCCGGCCTTAAATGGCTTCGCGGCTCGGCATCGTGAGTGTCAACACTGGTCAGTGTGGCCACCAACTACGGCACTAACGCGTCCAAGTAGCTTTCGAGCAGGTCGTTCAACGAGGGTCCGTGAAAGCGACATCGTCTCCCTAACTGACCAGTCTGGGAATGCCCTGAGATGAATGATCATGATCCGAACCCGACATCACGTCCCTCTGACCCGGCCTGCCCACCACTGTGTGGTGGAGTCAGATTGGGGCCTGAGGGGTCCGGGAAGCGCGCACAAGTCGGATAGAGCTGGGGGGCGTGACCTCTCATGCCAATCGACCCAGAGATCCCCCGAAAAGGGGACCCATTCCTCGCGCGCGGGAACACCCAGCCCGCCGGGGCTAATCTAGCTCCGCGATGCCCGAGGAAACGCAGCCAAGGTTGTCGAGACCATAGGTCCATATCGGAGCGCGATTCTTGATGCGCTGGGCAGGCCCATCCCCGACGAGGGCGACCTCAGGGTTTGGTTGGACGATGACCTCGTGGACCGGCCGGCCGACGAGGGGTTAGGACCGCGATGTTCGTATCCCGGCGGACGACATATACGACGGAGTTGGCGCCTCGGTCGAGCTCCCGCTCATCGGGCCTCCAGCCTTTCGTGTCGAGCGCGGTTTCGGGTTGCATCTCAGTGGCGCTCCGTGAGGATTCTCGCTCGGCGATGTTGTCTCGCTCGGCATGAGCCTCTGCGGTCACGACGGAGTAGTCATTTCCTCTTTCACTCCGGGGCTTGCGCAGCAGCCCCTTCGCTTCGAGTTCGAAGATGTCAGCGTGTGGCCGGCGCCCGTCGAGTTCGTGCGTCTGCCGCCCGTGCAGGAACACCCTCGCACCTGACCGCCCACCGGTTGTCACTCGAAGCTGAGGGTTATCTGGATGCATCGCCCGAACCGCGTCGACGATGTCGCAGAGCAACCGCTCCTGTTGGGCTAGGAGACGGGCCATGCCATGAGCCTAGAAGTCGAGGAGGCGGACTCCTCCGTCGACGGACCGAGCCTTCAAAGCAGGAGCGGAGTCGCGGCGGTCGGATTAGCGCAGTGGCGAGGAGCAGCAAGCGCACGTGCCACCGGTCCCGTTATTCGGCGACGCGCGCGAGACTGGTAGACCCGCTGGTAGCAACACGCTTGCAGCCTGCATGAACAAGGCAGGTGGCGGAGAGAGGCAGGTGGCGGAGAGAGGCAGATGGCGGAGAGAGGCAGATGGCGGAGAGGTCGCGCCTATTGTCGATTAGGTTGAGCGTCCCCGCCAGTTCGCGACAGAGGGGCTCGATTCCTCATCACACTGCCGGATTCGGGCTTGTGACCGTCCAAACTGGCCAGCCGAGAATCGGTCCACTGAGAGCTATTTAGGCGGTACGACGCCATCTGTCCCTGCTGCTTTCACGCGAGGCTGCCCCGACGATCTGATCGGGGGCCGAAAGGGGCCCTGTCGTTTTCAGATCGGGCCCGTTTCACTGCCGGCAGTCCGTCCCGACCGGCCTTAGCGCGACAGCCTCGACGACGAGCGGAAGCCGGCTGACAACTTTTCTGAAGCCGCTTCTAGGAATGGACGGTTCGCGGACGGGGTGTCTTGCCCCAACGGCGGCTCTTCAACGAGACAGGCTGAGGCTGTCCGCGGCGGACCGCGTGCCGCAGGATGAGGAACGGCCCGAACAAAGGACACGTCGTGAAAATCCTGACCTAGAGTCGCCGGCTAGATCAAGCGGTGTTTGCCAGACGAGGCCCAGCAGGCCTATGCGAATCCGCCGAGGTCCGTCGACTCCGGTTAAGTTTGCGCCGCCGAATGGGAGCTGCGCCTTAGCGCCTCACCCAAGCCAGAGGATGCGAATCAGAGCTGTTGCCTGCTCGGCCTCGTCCTTGGCGTCGCCTGCCTTCAGATAGGCAGCGATGCCGATGAGAGCTAGCCCGGCCATCATCACGAAGGCACCGATCCGGTAGCGCTGGTCGAGCTTCTCCACGAGCGCATTGACTTGCTCGAGAATCTTCTCCGGGTCGAGCCCCCGAGCTTCTGCCCCTTTTGTAGCGGTTTGGGGCTTCGGTGCGAAGAGAATCAGCCCGAGTCCGACAAGGACAACAACTATTCCGAGGATAAACAATGCCGTTGTCATGCGCTTAGTATCTCCGAGATAGGCCGCGAACGCAAGATCGCTGCGATGAGCAGCAAGTATGGAGCTGAACGCCATGGAATTTGAGTCTGCCCTCGAGCTGCAGTCCAGCCTGATGGAGAAGGTCGAGAATACGACGCTGGCCCGCATGATGGAAACGCCGCCCCGTGCGCACGGACGAGCGCGCCGACTTCGTCTGCCGAGCTTGTCACGGACCGCAACGGTGGAGCGCTCGTTCGTGCCAGGCATCGCGCTCGGCGTGAGGCCGGTGAGTGAGAACGACTACAAGCTCGCAGTCCGGATTCAGTTGCAGGAGCTCTGGGATAGCCCTGCTGTAGACGAGATCAGCAGACAAGCCCAGGGTGAGGTCGATGTGCGCTTCATCGGCCGCATCCGCAAGCGACAGGGTCCGTCGCCCACCCAAGAGCGCCAGCGCCCGCTGACCATCGGCGCCTCCGTCGCACACCGTGACATTGCCGCCGGTACGCTGGGCTGCTTTGTACGTGATGGCGATGGCGCGGTGCAGATCCTCTCCAATAATCACGTCCTCGCTAACGAGAATCGCGCTAAAGACAGGGATCCAGTCCTGCAGCCTGGGTATTGGGATGGTGGCCGGGAACCAGCTGATGTCGTCGCCCACCTTGGGCGTTTTGAACCGCTAGAGCTGGCGGGAATTAACTCTGTCGACTGCGCGCTCGCCGTTCTTGCCGACGATGTCGCCTATGAGCCAGGCGCGCTGTTGGGTGGAGACAGGCTTGACCCCCAACCGCTTACGCCGACGACGGAGGTGCGGGTGGAAAAGATTGGCCGAACGACGGGTCGTACGACCGGGCAGATCATCTCTCTAAACACCATCGGCCTGGTCGTCGAGTACGACAGCGGCAATCTCCGCTTTGACGGCCAACTGGAGATTGAGGATTTGGAGACGCCGTTTAGCGCTGACGGTGATAGCGGCGCGCTGATCTATTCTGCCGACGACAAGCGTCCGATCGGACTCCTGTTTGGGGGTGATGACGCAGCCGGGCCCGACCACAAGGGCGTCACCTACGCGAATCCGATTAGCGAAGTCTTGCAGAGCCTTCAGGTCGACTTGCTAGATTGAACTCATGGCCGCAGTTGACTTGGATACTGCAAAGGCAGCGCAGCAGCGCCTCTTTGATCTGGTCGGCACGCATCCGGCGGTGAACGGGATCGGCATTGCCCCTGTAGGCGCCGCCTACGAGTTGAAGGTCAACGTCGTAGATCCTTCCGCGCAGGCCGAGGTGCCGAAGGAGATTGACGGCGTGACAGTACGGGTCCGCAGAGTTGGTCGGATTCGTAAGCGTCGCCGCTCGGCAGCAGGCTCAGCGGTCCGGCAGTAGCGGCACTCGCAACTTGGCTCGTCGACCAGCCACTTGGCCGACCAGATCGAATGCACGCTGACCGCGAGCGTCCCGTTTCGACGGCGCGCAGGCCGCGTATGAGCGGGCGCTACGGATCGACGAGGCCGCCTTCGGTCCCGACTACCCAGTCGTCGCCACCGACGTCAACAACATCGGCACCGTGCTCCAGCACAGGGGCGAGCTCGCGGGCGCGAAGGCCGCCTGGGATAGGGCTACAACCCTGGCACAAACGTCGTCGATGTATAACGTGGGCTATCTGCGAAAAATGCTCGGCAAGGAACGCCTCAGAGCGGTACGCGGCGTGGGCTACCGGTTCGAAAGCGACGTCTGCTAACTAAGCGGCGTGCACGCGCGTCGAGGCGCTCGCCGCCGGTTGGCTCAGGTGGCGACGTCTCGGCGCTGGATGACGACCCAGGCCGCGGCCAACGGCACGGCGGCAAAGAGCGCCGAGACCCAGAGGGCGCGCACGATCGCGTCGCCCGCCGTCGGCGTCTGGACCAGGTTGTGCCCGGCGGTGATCTTGGTGAGGAGAAAGCCATGGACGGCGGCGATCGCAGGAGCGTCCGCCAGCCCCTGGAGGGCGAGCGCATAGAGCAGGACCCCGGCGATATCGACTGGCCCGAGCGGTCAGCGCCGACCGTTAGCAGGTAGCGCCCCTAACCGTGTGATCTATTGAGGCACCGCCATGCCATTCGGGCTGTCGCTTTCATCGGCTCGCTGCAAGACGATACTGAGCGTTTGCCGGCTCTTCGGGGTGCAGCACGGCTTCCTCGCGTCACTCGTTGATTGCTCTGACGATGAGGGCTACAAGCTTTTCGTCCAGATCGTCGGCGTTGTCGAGCAGGTCATCAATTTCTGCGCGAGCGAGCTCCACGATTACGAAATCGCCGCTCTGTGAGCCTCGAAGAATCTCGATTTTCGCCTTCTTCGAAATCGTGGTGGCTGAGCAAAGGAAGCCAAGCCGGCACCTGCCCTTTCGATTAGCCATCTGCTCTTTGAGGTACTTCACAACGGACGAGCCGGTCGCCGAATCCTCGTTCTTGGCCGTTCCAATCACGATTGGCCCCTTCGCGAGCCTCGCGAGGTACCCACCGCCTCTGGCCGAGAGAACGAGGTCAATCTCCTCCGAGGCGTTGGTGTAGCCGTGCTCCTCCACTTCGAGCCAGGACACCTGGCTGAACAGAAGACACAGCGCTTCTTCAAACCACCGGCCGCGGGCGGCGTTGGTTCCCGTGCCGGCCCCCGCCTCCAAACGCTGCCGTACCAGTCGGGCCATCTCGTCTGGGGCAAGTGCGATACGGCGAAGGGCAATCCAGTCAGCTACCGACTTGTAGGAATCGACTTGGATTCCCTCTTCTCGGAAATTGAGAAACACGACCCCGGCATCGAGGTCTTGAAGTGCCACTAGCGTGTCGAGATCAAGCCCCAGGGACGAGGTCGCGAAGAACACCGCGTAGCCCTCATCGGCAGCCGCTTCGAGGCGACGGAGAAAGACACGGGGGAGTTCCCCGTCGAGCGAGAGATGGACAACAGCGTCCGTCCCCCTGATGAGATCCGGACGCCAATTGACCTCCCCCAGCGTAAGCGCCTCGGATGGCTCCTCGAATCCGTCGAGAGCCGCCGCTATCTGATCGACCGCTATTCCACGCTCTGCATCGGACGCTCCCCGCGGAGCCGGGAGGTCATCGTCGAAGGTCACTCCGCCTCATGCTCAGCGAGTAGCGCTGACAAAGCATCGCGAGTGCTCTTAACCAGGGTTAAGACGGATGCTCGTTCTTCGGCGCTTCCGGCAGCTTCGAGCAACTCTTTGAACTGACCCGGGAGGGCCTCAACAAGCTCGGCAACCCTGTCGGCTTCAACAGCGAACGCGACCGACGCGTCATACACCTCGTCAACTGTCGTCTCCCGCTCCTCAAAGAGTTGGCGGAGGAACCCGTCGAGAGCCGACGGCTGGTCCGGGCCGCCAGCGTCCGTTTCGGCGCGCTGGATGATCGGCTTGACCTTCCGCAGATCGATGAGGGTGGGTAGAGCCCCGTGCTCGCGCTTCTCAACGAATGCGGCCAGAAGCGCTTCGCGGTCGAACGCCGCGGCGAGTTCCTTGCGGCTTTCAGCAAGCGGCAGGATCACGTTCCGATGAAGTTCAACAAAAAAGTTCATCGGAACCTCCTGCTTTTCGATCATGTCCTGGTACTGCTTAGGAAGCTCGAGGATCAGCTGAAACCGTGCGATTTGTTCCTTTGAGAGCCCGGTTAGCCGTTTGAGCTCATCGGGATCATCAGTGCCATTGCGCTCCATGACCTGCTTGAGCGCTCGTGCAGTTGGCATGTCTTCCCAGTCTTCACGGACCTTGTGGATGTTGAACATCTCGACGATGTTCTTCGCGGGGTCCGGGGGTTCGTCACGGACGTGCGCGGGAATGGTCTCTAAGCCGAGCCGTAGGGCGACGCGCCACCGACGTTCACCGTCTATGAGCTTGTAATGGCCATCCTTATCTGGATCTTTGAAGACGTAAACCGGTACTAGAACTCCTCCGGCCTCCTCGACCGACTCGGCCAGGCGATTGATTCCCTCATCGCGGAAGTACATCCGCGGGTTCTCATCGTTCCGTTCTATGTTTTCCGGCGCAATGTCCTCTAGTCGATCGGCCATTGTCTTCTTTCTTCGGTCACCATCAGTCTGCGAGCCAGACGTACTCGAGGACCTCTTGATGAGACGAACCGTGCCTCCCTCCTAGGGTCGAGTGAGCCGCCTCGGCCTGAATCACGAGTCTTACGTCGGAGAAGTACGCGCGGAGCATTTCTGCGACGTCTACCTCCAATGCACATGTAAGAAGGCCTGAGCTCGGGTAGCTCAGCAGCAAGGTTCCATCGCGAGCACTAATCGCAGATGCGAGCGATTCCACCGCACCAGCGACCTCACTCTTGATGCTAAAAGAGGTGCGAAAGCGATCCTGACGGTACCGACCGGTGCCCGAAGCCTCCGGGTAGTCGTAACGGTCCAGCGATTCTAGTACGTGGTAATACCGCGAGTAGTGCTCTTTCGAGTAGGGCGGATCGGCATAGAAGACAGCAGGAGCCGAAGGCTTTACCCGATCAAACTCGTCCCAGAGCTCGAGGGCGTCGGAATGGAACACTCGATTTCGGCGGCGCCACCTCGTCGTTCCGAAGGGGCGAACCCGGCCCAGATCCTCCAAGAAGGAGTCCCAAGCCGAGCGCCGTCTGCAAGCGATGATCCGACGGTGTCCAGCGTCGGTTCGCGCATTGAGATATTGGGCGAAGTGGCCGGGGGCACTCGCGATGCGGCTCGCCGTTTGAAGCAGAGCAACACGCATCCACGCTGCGTCCTCAACACCGATCGCCTCGGTTCTTCGGGCGTGATCGATGGCATATCTAATGCTGTCGATCTCGACGCTTTGCCGGAGCCCAAAGTAGCCCCAGGCGAACGTCAGCGACGTCATGCGGTAAGGAAACCGCTGCGGGTCACTGCGCAGTCCGCTGGCCTCTGCGGCGAGGGCCTCGTTGTTCCCCACGTGCTGCCATGAGGCTGCGGCCACGCAATACTCCGATCGCGTTCGATCCAGGATCTGCCGCTCGCGCCTGATCTCGTGCTGGAACCGCTCGACCAGCGCCTTGAGGTTCCGTCGATACGGGGCCGCGAGTCGCGCCTCAGCCGTTTCACGCCTGGGCGGGTTCTTCGGGCTAGACACCAAGCATCTAGCCACCGAGACTGCATAGCTCTGCACATCATTTACCCACGCTGGTCGGCCGCTGTTAGCCACGGCTCCCGCGACTGAGCACATGCCCCCGAATAGATCCACCAGGGGCCGCTGGACTGGCTTGTCATCGCAGAGCCGGGCGACCCTTCTCGCAAGCCATTGCTTGCTGCCCATATAACGGATTCGACTACCCGGCCTGGAGGCACTCGCGGTGGCGGGTGCACGCATCTCAGGAGTGCCCGGCGCGTGAGTTCTGGGGGCCTTCAGATCGGAGGCGCGCATCTTCGGAAAGCTAGCGCCTATCACGGAGAGGACGGAGGTGATCGGCCGTGAGACGCGCCGTATCGCTGGGTCGCAATGATCTGCTGCTGGCTTTCAACGCCCTGCTCAAGCTGCGCGCGAGGGTGCCCGCCGCGGCGTGACCCCTCTGCGCCCCTGGCGCTGGTGACCTCGTCTCGACCCGTGAGCGACTCAGCGGCGACCCACACGCGAAGGGGCGCCGGCGACGAGGGATGGGGAGTCTCTGTCCCGGAGCGGCGGCTCCAATGCAAGGAGAGGTAGGCAATTGCCGACTGTTTGCAGGTAGCGCCTCTAACTGCGCGATCTATTCGGCGCGCACGTCCCTCACGAGCCCTCCGCTTCCGCTTTCACGCGAAGGGGGCAGCCCCGCCCGCAGGTGATGCACCTGGCCTCTCGCCCTCAGAGGGCAGTCATTTTCGGTCCCCCGCCCGAATCATCGCTGGGCTAGAAATGCGGCGAGGGCATTCACATCACTCTTTCGCTTCAGGCCGCAGCTCCTGGCGTCCTGATCGAGAGCAAACGATCCACCAGGCAACCGGCTGGCAACATGGGGCTCGCTATCCACAAGCTCAGCGAGATCAGCCAAGTATGCGACACAATCAGCCCCTGCGGTGACATGGACGGGCGCCGGTTTGATAACAGGCGAGACGTTGTTTTTGACCACTGGAGCTGGACTGGGCGGCGGGTGGGCGACAACGGTGGCCCATGAACCGCCCGCGCCGATCAGCGTCGCTAGGACACCTAGCAGCGCCACAAAGACCGTGGGAGCGAGAAAGGACCGCAATCCGTCGGGCCATATGTCTCGTCGGGTTCGTTCTTCCTCAATCACCGGCGCCCGGTTGGGCGACTTGTCGCGCACCCACGCAACCTGATCTGTCGTCACCTGAGCGCCCAGTCCCCGGTCGACGAGGGGTGGGGAAGCGAGGGTTGGCGACCGCGCGAATACAGCTGGGTGCTCGGCAGCAAGCCGTGCATCGTGGACGGTAATCGCCTCGTCGTACGCGCCGGTTGCACGCAAGGCCTTCTCCGCGAGTTTGAGATGCTCCTCGGCCCAACGCTCCGTCGTCGCCGGCGGCTGCGTTCGCTCCAAGTCCGTCTCGCTGGAACGCCGTGATTTCATGACGGCATAGGCCGCAGCGATCTCGAGAGCCTTGGTCTGACACTCGGCGACGAACCGACGTCGACGGTCGACTCCCCGAACAACGAAGACGGCGCCAATTACTGCGCCCACGACGGAAACGGCGACCCATTTGTACATCCCAGCCACTCTTGTGGCCGGTGAAGCCAGCAATTCTGCGAGGGTCGTGATTAGGGCGATGCCGAGGATGGACCCTATGGCCACGTACAGCCCGGCAGCCGGCGGAACCTCATCTTCCCACGGATACTCACGTTCAGAAGGCTCTGCTATGAGAGCGCATCGTAGGGGCGTCGCCGGCGGTCATCTCCGCGCACCCACTCGCCTCAACTATCGCTTTGCGCGAGAAGCGGCACGGAAGCTCGGGATGGCCACCGCGCACGCAACGGAGCTGGGCCCGGCTACTTCGGGTAGCGCCCGTAACGTCGCTGACTATTGAGCGACCGGGTGATCGAGTTGAGCGAAAGGATGCTCGGTTTCGCCATCGGGCATCCAATGACGTATTGGACGATAACCGTGAGGGGGGCCATCCGGGAGGCCCGGAGCGCCGGGATACCGTCGGCGTCGCCAACCGGAGCGGCCGAGGTCCGTCAGTCCATTTCTTCCCATGCATCCATTCTCAGCCTGGCTGGCGTGATCATCGGCAAGAAGAGTCCCTCAAAGAGTGTCGCAGCCTGGCAAATGGCGTCGGCAAGATTGTTGGCCAAGACGTCTACCCAGCGCAGCTGTACGTAGGACTCTCCTTCTTCGACCACGTCCTCGATCGACGGCATTGCGAGAAGAACCTTGGGTGCTTGCGTGGGAAGCCTCATGATCTGGTCAAGGCGCTTACGCCAGACCTCAGCCATCCCCGCATCTGCCGGTACGAGGACCTCAACGACATATCGGCTGCCCGCGGATGCGATGATGCGAAGGCTAGCCTCAGCGACCGGTGGTCGTTGCTAGCGTCCGATCCCGCTGGGAGCATGCGCTCCGGTGGCGAACCAGCCGGATGATCGAGCAGCAAGCGCTGACCAACCCAAGCGATCAATGAGCAAACCTGCGCAGAACGGCCGTATCTATGCGGACTCTGGTGTCGACTACGCGACGCTCGATGCAGGCAAGCGCTCTGCGGTTGATGTCGCCTTCGGCACCTCGGCGCTCCTTGCCGCCCGCGGTGGGTCGGTGTTTGACGCTTCGCGCGGTGAGCCTGCATTCGTCTTTAGCTTTGGCGGCCGGACGTATGCGTTCGTGCTCGAAGGGCTCGGCACTAAGTCGATCATTGCGCGTGAGGTCGAGAAGTCTCTCGGCGCCTCGGTCTTTGCCAACGTCGCGTATGACACGGTGGCCGCCATAGTCAACGACCTGTGCTGCGTTGGCGCTCTCCCGCTCGTTGTGAACGCCTACTTCGCCACCGGGTCCTCGGACTGGTATGTCAACCGTGATCGGGCAGACGCACTTCTGCAGGGTTGGAGGCGAGCCTGCAACGATGCTGGCTCCACCTGGGGCGGCGGCGAGTCGCCGATGCTGCCAGAACTCGTGAGTACCCAGGACATTGAACTGGCAGGAGCGGCCGTTGGCGTGACGGCGGACGGTCGCGAACCGATCCTCGGCGAAGCCCTCACCGCCGGTAACGAGATCGTCTTCATCGCGAGCAGCGGGCTGCATGCCAATGGGGCGTCACTCGCCCGCATGGTCGCGGATGATGTGCTCACCGACCGTCGCTACGACACAGTCATGGCGGACGGAAGAACCTTCGGAGAGGCGCTCCTGGAGCCAACGATCATGTACGCCGGATTAGTGAAGAGCCTACTCGGCGCAGAGGTGCCGGTGACTTACCTCAGTCACATCACAGGGCACGGCTTCCTCAAGCTAATGCGGCCGCTCCGTCCGCTCACCTACCGGATCACCGACCTCCTTCCGGTACCACCGGTGCTCGAATTCCTCGTCGAAAGCGCCGAGATGAGCCCGCAAGCCGCCTACTCGACCTTCAACATGGGAGTGGGCTATGCCGTCTACTGCGAGCGAGGCACCGGAGCGTCCGTGGTCGAGATCGCTCGCGGACTCGGTCTTGAGGCCCGTGTTGCGGGGCATGTCGAAACCGGTCCACGTCAGGTGATTGTGGAACCGCTAAGCCTCACCTTTCAGAGCGGCGAGATGGTCCTTGGGAGCTCGCCGGTCAAGCCGAGCGCGGCGTCATCGACGTCTGGCAAACGGCCTCGACCAGAGCGTTAATAGTCGGCTCTCTCGCGAGCGGCCGCGACGACGTCCGCCTCAGCGGTAGGCATGAGAATCAGACCATGGTGCGCGCACCGGTCTTATCGCCTGTGTCACCCGGGTTGTGCCCTCGTCGGCAGTGCCTTCTTCTCGCCTCAGTCATCCGTCGGGCCTCCCGCACGGACATGGAGCCCAAGTTTCAGCTGGTGATTCGTTCATCTGCGCGTGGGTTTGTGCCCCGCCACGGCCACTCCCGAACTCGCGAGGCGGCGCTTGGTAAATGATCCGTGAGCACGTAACGTGGCGCCGTGATGGACCCATCGACCTTCCGTAGATAAAACTGCACTTCACGCCTGTGCCGGCTCCAGGGCCACCGTGGTGTCTCGACAATCGCGATCAGTGGCTGCGGCGTGCCGTAGTTGCTGCCCTCGGCAAGCCTCTCTATCGCGGCTCGGTCGCGCCTGCTCGGTCTCGCCGGGCCCTGCGGGTGGCTATGCCAGTCGCCGAGAAACGTGACATTTCCAGCTGATGCGGTCCACGCCGCGTCGAAGCGCTCGCGATGTCCCGCGCCGCTGATCCGTACCCCCCACGGCCAGCCATGAGGTCCAGGCGGAGTGGCGTGAGTGACGAAGACGTTCCTCTCGTTAGCCGTCCAATAACCGAGTAGCCAGCCACCGACCTCCCAGGGGCGTGCCGGGAGCGCGAGAAAGCGACGCTCGACGGCCGCGTGCAGCCATAGGGTCGGGGATTCATCCGCGTCCACTGCAGATAGAGCAATCGGGGTGAACGGGCAAGCGGCTGTAGAAGGCCGCTGACCTCGCCGTCGTCTCTTTGCGGAAGTTTAAGAGTGACCAGGTCAAAATCCGGCGGCGGGTAGCCGTCGCCATCGAGGAGGACTTGGACCGTCACTCGAGTCGCCGCCGCAGTCGCTACCAACTCGAACCCGGGTCCGGTGAAGGTCGGGTCCGCGCAGCCACGCTCCATCACCTCCTGCGCGTCGGGATCACGCTCAACGCAGGGGATCTCGACGCCCTGAGGCGTCGTCTCCGGCTGCTGGCTAAGGCCGAGGCACTCGGTGCAGCCGCTTTGACCTGGCCGTTGCAGGAGGATCCGAGCCGCCCAAGCGCCGGCACCCACCCATGTGTGGAGGACCGGCGTGTTGGTCTCTTGCCCGATCTGAGAGCAGTAGTGGCCGGTAACGGTATGGGCTGTCGCGTTGACGATGATGTCGCAAGCCTCGAACTCTCCGATGAGCGTGTCGTGTACCTCCTGGATCTTCTCTTCATGGAGCCCGTGCATGGCCGCGCCGAGCCGCGTCCCTTGTACCTCAACATTGGCCCAGGGATTGACACGCAACACGCGATTGGCCATCGCCTGCACCTTGTTGCGACCCAAGTCGGTCAGGTCAAGCTGGTGCCGCACACGGTTGCCGATCGTGCTGATGTCGTGATCGAGTAAGAGGAGATTCCCGACGCCCGCCTTGGCGAGGAGATCCACGAGTGGCGATCCGAGCGCACCGGTGCCGACAACAGCAAGCCGCTTCTCCTCTAGCGGCTGAAGCTGAGGCTGGCGCAGCCACCGCTCGTCCGAGCGCAGATGAAACGCCCGAGCCATCTGCCCCTTGCCGTCCTGGTGAATAATCAGAAAAAGCCAGGCGTCGTGGATCTGGCCGCGGCGGGGCCCCTCATCGGGATAGACGAAGGCGATCACCGCCGGGAGGTCGGGTTTCTTGTAAACCTGGCGGGCCGCTGCAGTCAAGCGAATGAGTTCCTCAACACGCCGCGCGTGATGCTCTTTCACCCACGGTTCGAGTTCGGCATGGGTCGGCGGAGGCGGCTCAGGCACGCGAACCCAGACGCCGTTGATCTCGTACGGGCCGACGAAAGATCCGAGTCCTGGCGCCGGATCCAGCGTTGACTCTCGTGGTTCGGATGTACGTACCTGAGCGACCCCAGCTCGGAACGGCTTCAGCTCAAGCGCGCCAAGACGGATGAATCCCGCGTCAAAGCCGGATACGTCGACGTCGATCAGCGCAACCGCTGAGTCGCTCTCATACTCGAAGTAGTTGGCCCGAGGGTCCGGAGCGTCAGCTTCCTCGCGCTCCAGCTGCGCACGATCGTTCTCCCATAGGTCCCAGAGCCGCTGGGCTCGGAGTGCGGCTTCGGCGCCGTACATCGGCACTGTCTCACCAAAAACTGGATGATCGAGACAAAGCGCACCGCTCGGGTCTTGATGGCGTCCGAGTCGGAGCTCGGACGCCACAACCGCCGGATGGCCGCCTACCCCGTACGCCGGCGGGTAATAGACGGATGCGGGAGTCGTTTGGTCGCCGAGACAAAGCTCGCCGCGGAAGACGACCACATCGTGGTTGTCGAACAATTCTTGGTCGAGGCGGAAGTCAAGCCCCTCCTCGGCGAACCAGCTCGCTTCCGCTTCGACCGATCGTTCACCTCCCTCCCACCAGCGGCGACGACTACCCGTAGGTCCGTCCGTCATCGGGCTTCGGCTTGGGCTTCGGCTTGTCCGGATCCGGCGGCTTGGGCTTATCCGGCTTGTCCTTGTCTTTGTCCTTCTCGGTTGTTGTGTCTGCCTCCGTCATTACTGTGCGTCTCCGATCCGCGCCCGCAGGCGCATTGCCCTTGTGTAATTCGCTCGTGCGAGCCACGCCGGCCCGCAGTCGAGAACCCCTGAAGGTAGCGGGGACGGCGGACGCGGTCTGGCCAACTCGACAAGGGGTCGGCTGCGCCTGCTCGCATACGACGTCGTCGGGCCGGCGCTATTCGTCTAGGTTCAGAAACGACCAGAGGGGCGCAGAGGGCCGCGGACGAAGGTGTCGGCTGTGTTATGGCGGTCACCCTCGACCAGGTTCGAGGCCAAGGACGAGAAGGCGACGAAACGACCGTTGGCGGAGATCACGGGGAACGAGCTGTCGGAGTTCCCCTGCGTTCCTTCGGAACTGACGCTGAGGAGCGTCGTCCTGCCCCGCTTTCGATCGCGCAGGAAGACGTCGACGGCCTGGTTTCTGTCGCCGTTGACCAGGTCGGGGGCGGGGGACTCGAAGGCGACGAAGCGCCCGTTGGCGGAGATCGAAGGGAGGCCGCTGTAGAGGAAACCGCTTCGGTTGTTCTCCCTGATTCGTGTCGTCACGCCCTTCCTTCGGTCGCGGACGAAGACGTCTTCGTGATGCCCGTTTTCGTCGCCGGCGACCAGGTTCGAGGCCCAAGACGTGAAGGCGACGAAGCGCCCGTTGGGAGAGATCGAGGGATAAAAGAGGCTGGTGTCATTGCCCTCCTCGCCGGTGGAGCTAACGCTCACGCGCGTCGTCTCGCCCAGCTTTCGGTCGCGGACGAAGATGTCATCGGTGCCGTTGTGGTCGTTCGGGACCAGGTTCGGAGAAGCGGAGAAGAAGGCGACGAAGCGCCCGTTGTGGGAGAGCGCGGGGACGATCCCCAGCTCCTCTACGCCGGAACCGCGAATCTGCTCCTCCTCGGCGGAGCTGACGCTGACCCGCGTCGTCTGGCCACGCCTTAGGTCGCGGACGAAGAAGTCGGCGAGGCCGTTGTGGTCGTTCGGGACCAGGTTCGTGGAACGGGAGAAGAAGGCGACGAAGCGTCCGTTGTCCGAGATCGCGGGCAACCAGATGCTGCCGTCGTTTGCCTCCTCCCCGGCGGAGTTGACGCCGACCCGGGTCGTCTTGCCCCGCTTTAGGTCGCGGACGAAGACATCGGGGCGATGGTTTGTATCGCCCGGGACCAGGTTGGAGGCGAAAGACAAGAAGGCGACGAAGCGCCCGTTGGCGGAGATCGAGGGAAAGGCGCTGTCGTCATTTCCCTCCGCCCCGGTGGAGCCGACGCTGACCCGGGTCGTCTGGCCCCGCACTCGGTCGCGGACGAAGACGTCATATCTGAAGTTTCGATCGCCTTCGACCAGGTTCGGGGCGTTGTCGTCAAAGGCGACGAAGCGCCCGGTGGCGGAGATCGACACAGATCCGTTCGAGGAGCACCCCGAACAGGGATTCCCGCTCGCCCCGGCGGAGTTGACGCTGACCCGCGTCGTCGTCACCGCCACCCCCGCCGAGGCAGGGACGGCGACGAGCGCCACGGCCGCGACCGTGAGCGCCAAAAACACGTACTTGGACCGCCTCATGTTGTCGTTCCCCTCCCTGCCCTCCTGTTTGGGGGATGGGAGGCGAGCATACGCCCGCGTGGGTGACGAGGTCGAGGGTGGCGGGGTTTCGGGTAAGCGGATGGCGTCAGCCGACGCGCCGGACCGGCTCCGGGCGGTGCTCGCCGCGGTCGAGCGCCATGGACAAGGCGATGATGGCGTCGAGCTTGGCAGCAAGCTTGCGGATAGCGCCCCTAACTGCGCGACCTATTCAGGTCGCACGACGCCATCCGTCGCCCTCGCTTTCACGCGAATACGGCAGCCGTCTGGGCGCCGGTCAGCCCAAGTATGCAACTAGCGCGAATCGCTCAGCCTTACGTGTCGTGTTCAACATAGTTTCGCTCCGTTACCTTCGGTAACGGAGATAGCGGGCCTCGACTTCACCCAATCGGGGTGCTATACCAATGGGTGATGACATCGGTAACGAGCCCCACCGGAGATGCCGACGCTCAACTGGTTGCCGCAGCAACGCAGCTGATCCGCGAGCGGCTCTGGATGGGTGGCCGCGGGCTCACCGCAGGCGACCTCGCGGGCGACTGCGGGGTGTCGGTGCGGCGGCTGCAGCGGGCCTTTTATCGCGAGAGTTCCCCCGGCCAGCCGTTGACCCTCCAGCAGACCGTGGCCACCGAGTGCATGCACGCGGCGCGGGGGCTTCTTCGCTCGCGTCGGCGCATCTCGGCACGCGAGGCGGCGCGTCGAGTCGGCTACCGCGACGTCGCGCAGTTCACGCGTGCTTACCGGCTTCGCTTTGGCGTGACACCAGCCGCCGATCGCGTCGACGCCGGCGGCCGGGCCCGGGGCGGACGAGCAAGCGGGGCCGCACGATCGCAGCGTTCGCGTCGCGAGCGGCGCCGTCGACTCGCGCTCGAGGCCCAATTCCGTGACGCCGATGTCGCTGCGACCGCTGCGGTCTTCGGCCTCAACGGTGAGGACACAGAGCGGGCAGGCACGATCGCGGCCGAGCAGGGCCTGGCGGCAATGCACCGCTGGGTCCGAGCTGTGCATGCGGCGAAACTCGATGTCGAGCATGCCGAGTGGCGGGCGCAGATGGTGATGCTCGAGACCAGCGTCATCCTGCACCGGGCCGAGCTCCTGCAGCAGCAAATCCAGGCGGAGATTGACGGCGGTGGGGAGGTCAACGACCAGCTTTGACGCTCGGCAACCGAGGTTGCCGGACGCAAACGGGCCTCACCTGATCAACCAGGCCGCGGCTGAACCCGACAGGAAGGAGCAAATCCGATGGACAGCAACGACAAGCACAAGGAAGCGGTCGAGACGGCGTTTACCGAGTATGAGCGCGACAGCGTTCGCTTGCGGCCGGAGCTCGTCGAGCAGGCGCAGGAAGTGCACCCGAAGGTGCGCAAAGCGGCCGAGGCGGCGTTCCCCGGCAAGACCACCAGCTGGCTGAGCGGCAGCTTCGGCCGCAAGACTCAGGCCGGGCCCAAGCTCAAGGACATCGACATCATCGTCGAGTTCGACGATGTCGACGAGGTGCTCGAGACCCCGCCGAGTCGGTTCCTGGCGCATGTCGCCAGGGCCACCGACCAGTGCGAGCTGGTGCTACGGTCGAAGCCGTGCCGGCGCGCGGTCGAGTGCAGCCTCCTCGACTACGAGTTCACCGTCGACATCGTGCCCGGGATCTGCCATCCCGACGGCCGGCGCTTGTACCTTGCCAACGTCAGCGACAAGGACGGCATCGACCGGTGGGACCCGCTCAACCCCCGCGGCCAGCGCGACGCCGCGACGGCCATGAACAGGACGACCGGCGGGCTGTACATCCCGGTCGTGCGCCTGATCAAGTACTGGAACCAGAGCTTCGGCAAGGACAACAAGCCGCTCAAGAGCTATCACGCCGAGGCCCTCGTCCACCACTCGATCGAGGGCGCCACTGGCTTCGTGGAGGCCGTGATCGCGTGCTTCGATCACGCCTACGAGAAGTTGGCTCCCGGCGAGCTGACGGCCGACCCCGGTGATCCGAGCCAGTTCATCGACCAGCTGCTCGACCCCGGCAAGCGCGCTGAGGGTCGCGCGGCGGTCGCCGGAGCTCGCGAGCGCGCCCACGAAGCCGCCGAGCTGGCCGATCCCGATCAGGCGGCCGAGATCTGGGCGACGATCTTCCCGGGCTTCCCGTCACCTGGGATGAGCGCGTCGGCGGTGCGGCGCACCCTCGGCGTCGGCCTCGTGCCCGGCACCGAGCGGGAGCGGATCCCGGGGCGGTCGTGGAGGTCGCGCTAAGCGCCGAGCGCCAGAAGCTGCGCTGGTGGTCCGGCCGGTTGACGGACGTCTTCCGGCTCGAGCATCCCAGCTGTGAGGCCGACCCGACGATCACGCGCTTGCGCCCATTTGAGATCGAGCGTCAGCCTTGGCTTCGCCCCCTGTATGAAAGGGCCGGCGGGTATCCGTGGGACCTACTGGCCTGGGAGGCTCAGGCGACCGGGCGCTTCGGGATCTTGCGGCTGATCGCCGCCTTCCCGGCGCCGCCCGACCAGCGCCCGAGGGTCTTCTGCCCTGACGGCCCGCCGGCGCCCGATCACCGCTACGACGCGTTGGAGCTCTGCTTGTACTACCCCGACGATCCACCCGAGCGCTGTTGGACGCTCGACCAGGGCCTGCTCGGCCTCTTCGACATGGGCAGGGTCCACCTCGCGGCCGAGGAACTCTGCCGCGTCGACGACAAGCCCTGGGCAATCGATGAAGCCCCACACGGCGACACGGCGCCGGCGGTCGCGGACCCCTCGCTGCGGCTGGCGCCCCTCGGTGAACGGCTGTGAGACTCAAGGCGTTTCTCAGCCACAAGCGCGAAGACGCAACCCCGATCTCCGCCCTGCGCGAGGAGCTGTGCCTGCGCGGCATCGGTGGGTGGCAAGACACCGAGAGCCTGCCACTCGGACAGCAAACGCGGCGCCACATCCGTCGCGTGATCGCTCGCGATACCGGAGGCTTCATCTGGTGGGGCACGCCGCTGGTCCTCGGCTCCCAGGTCGTGAACAAGGTCGAGATCCCCGCCGCGCTGAAGCGCAAGCGCCGCGAACCCGGCTACCCGCTCGTCCCTGTGTTCGCCGGCCTGAGCCCGAGCCGCGACGCCGCGAGGATGAGATCGGCGCTCGGGCGCCGGAAAGCTAGTCGCCTGCTCGAACTCAACGGCGTCGTGCGTGGTCGCGACGAGACACTCGAAGACTTCGTGCCCCGCGCCGCGGCGCGGTACGCCGCCGACGCTGTCGCCGGTCTCAAGAGCTCACCGATCACGGTCGGGTTCACGACCTTTCGTAGCCCTGAGCCGGGGCAGGATCTGATCTTCGACTGGCGACCCGTCTTTGATGAGCCGACACGCACCCTGACACCGGGCGCAGAGGCGCGGATCGAGGAAGCGCTTGCTGGAGCCCGGAGCGCGCTGCAGTCAACCGCGAGCCAGCCGCACCTCGTCGTCGACTTTGACCTGCCCCTGCCGCTGGCCTACCTGGTCGGGCTGCGCTGGTCGGTGATCTCGCGGCTCCGCGTCGAGTTCCGCCAGCTGACCGGGGCAACGGAAAGGACGATCAGCGGCGATGGCGATGTCGCCTACCCGGTCGAGAGCCCGGACTTGAGCGAGGTCCGCGAAGGTCCCGTCGTCGTGAGCGTTGCAGCCCCGACAGCGATCGACGCTGCGGCCAAAAGGTACGCGGAGACGATCGGAGCGAAGCACATGCTCTCCCTGGGCGTCGACCGCATCCTCGAGCCCGCGGAGTTCCGCGGCCTGGCCCGAGCAACGGCCGCCACCCTCAAGGGCCTATCCGATCTCGGGATCGAAAAACATTTGTTGATGCGGGGGCCTGCGGCGGTCTCGGGGTTGATCGGCACGGCGGCGAACGCGACCGGGTGGACGGAGGTGCCCCTCTGGTGGAGGGACCGCTACATCAACCCGCTCCGTCTCTCCTCCTGACCACTGGCAGTGAGCGACTTTGCATGGTCGCTTTCGCTCCGCGCGAAAAGCGGCAGCGCAAGCTTGGGCGGCCACCGCCCATGCAATAACGAAGCGGGTTTGCCCCGGCTGTTTCAGGTAGCGCCCCTAACGTCGCTATCTGTTTAGGCGATACCCCGCGGTCCGTCGGGGCTGCATCACGCAAAAGAGAGAGCCGTGCGGGAAGACACCCTTGGCAGCTCAGGCCGTGTCCGGCTCGCTTTCATTGGCTAACTCGACCGGGCCTGGTGCACCCAATTCAAGCTGGGACAGTTGCACCCAAATCCCGTCGTACCCGTTGACGTTTGCCTTCAGCGCTGCCTCAGTCGCGTGGTGCTCGGGGAGGATCCTGCTGACCTCAAGCTCACCGTGCACCCGCAAGTGCACGGCGCTCGTCGCGAAATCAAACCGACTCCCCTCCGCCAAGGTGCCCCCCGCTGCGACGAAGGGGCGCCAGAGCGGAAGAGGGTTCTCGTACTCGCCGCTCATTAGGTCGTCCACGATGGATGCCGGGAGCCCGCTTTCGCTCAGGATGCATCGCCGTACATGGGCGGCGGCACCCCGGAAACGCCGCGCTTACCAGCGCGCGTGCATCGCCGAAGCTGAGAACCCATGCTCGATTCCATCGCTCGTCAACGGGCACGACCGTCTCGGCCGGATCATGCGCGCGTGTAGCTGGCTGCGTGTGGCTGGGGTGCCTTCCAACCGACCTGCGCCTGCTAACGGCCGCGGAGCAACCGGATACCTGCGTATCCGAAGCAACAGCCGACCAGCGTGAAGAACGTTGCGAAGCCCACCCAGGTCACGGCGGGGTCGTCCTCATAGCCCCAGAGATTGCTCAGGATCTTAAAGGCCAGAACGAGGCATGCCGCCGCGCCCACGAACATAAGTGCGGCAAAAAGTGCGGCACCGACCTTGTGCATCACGCACAAAGATACTCTGCACAAGGCACGTTGTTTCGTGCCATACGTTTCGTGATCACATGCGTCTCACTGATGTGATCTTCGACGGTCTCGAAAAATCGTTAGGCGTCGATTAGCAGCGATCCGTAGCAGGTCCTGTCCGCCGACCCAACGCCGTACGAGGGACGGGCCACAGCAGGAGCCGCCCACGGGCGTGCACCGATCCTGCGGCGTAGTCGCCGGTCAGGAGCCGTGCCGGCCCAGCGTCTCGAGCTTGGCGGATCGCGGTATTGAAGCCTGCTGGCCTGCCATGGTCTGTGACCCCCTTGAACTCCGTGGGAGGGCGTAGCTAGTGACAGTAGGCGACGGAAGTTAGACGACTTGACGGCGAGCCGAAGTTGTGTACGCTCACCGTCCACCGACGGTGATCGCGCACTGACACTGGGATCGAGAATCGTGGACTGATCCCACTGGGAAGCGCAAACCCGCCAGCGCGAGCGGTGATCGGCTTGGGGCATCTTGCCGAACCCACCTCTACATAATCGCCTGCGCCCCCTGTCTGCCTGCCCCCGACGCGTGTCCGGAGCTTCCCCGGCCGGCTGGCGCAGTATGCGTAGGCTGTCACGGCTCCCCCGTCCGGATTCGGGGCGAAGCTCGTCACGCGCCAGGTTCGCCTCTTCATCCGCCGCGACTCGATCGGGAAGCCCCCATGGCTCTGCTCGACATTGGTCGGCACCAAAAAGCCGCCGGCCACCGCCCTCGTCCCCCGCGCGCACTCCGCGACGGCGCTCCGCGTTTCGCCGGTAGGCACCGACCGAGTGGTCTTGACGACCTCGGCTCGCTGCGTCGCATCCGGGTCGCAATACGCGAACACGAGAAGATCGGTGTCGAAGGAGTTCGCCGTGCGCTGGAGCGCGGACACCCGCCATCCGCGCCGCGGGGTCCGGTGGGATTCGAACACGAGGAGCCCCGTCTCCTCCGGGTCGCTCATGAACCAGCCACCCGAGATGGCTCGCGAGCCCCTTGGGCACCGCGCCACTGAGTGATCGATGGTGCCCTGCGCGCCGTCGACGTGGGTCAGCGTCCTACGTGCCAAGACGTCTCCGTGCTGCGACTTGCTGGTTCCAAGCAGCGGTGCGGGGAGTGCGACCAAGGCACAGGTCACGACCGCTAGGACCAATGCCGGAGTCCACCGAATTAGGTTCATCGATAGACGCCGCGCAGAGTCCCTAGCGCCAGAGATCCGCGTGGTGCTTGCGGTCTCCGCGCAACTGTCCGTTCGGCTTTTGAGTGGATGAGACTTGGTCGGGATCCCGGCCTAGTGGCGTCACCGGCTCGTGTCGTAATGGCGGCGAAGTGCCAAATCGGTCCAGCGGACCCGTCGCGGGCCAGTCCAAGCCGACGCCACGTAGCTCCGGGTCTCTGGCCCATAAGGTGTCGGTAAACCGCCTGGGCTTGGTCATGGCCGCTTCCCGTTACCGCAAGCTCAGCCGCAAAGAGGGGCAATAGCGAAGGCACGTTCGCTGTCGGGGCTTCGGGAGCGATGTCAACAATCCGGGCCGTGCTTCAGCGAGATTCGACCGATCCAACCGGAGTTGTAGTAGTGGTAAATCTCGCCTCTCGCGCCGGGGTGGCGCTTCCACTTGGGCCATCGGCAGTGGGGGGACATCTTGTTCACGAACCTCCGCCGCGCGACATCCCAGTCCATGTCGATTTCGTGCGGTGGGCCGCTTTCGTGGTGCACTCCGGCCACCGTCCACTGATTTGCCCGGCCATGGCCGGAGGTAAAGCGGTAGTGCTCCTGGTCATCCCAGCCCCTGAGGTGCCACCTGCTAGCAAAGCAAACGGCAAGTCTGTTGTCTAGCTGGAAGTCGTCTTTGTCGCTGGTCGTCTCGTTGCTATTCGGCTTCTTCCACACCACGCGCTGGTGGTCGTTGCAGAGACCCGTCCCGCCCCAGCCCGTGTGGTCGGCAATGTGGTCAAAGACGTTGTCGTTGCTGTATTCGCGGTCGTGGCCCTTGAAGACGATGGTGATCGGATCTTTCTTGTCTGACCGATCCCCCGAGCTGTCAATGGTCCTCCCGCGAAAGACCCAGTCCCCGTTCGAGAACTTGATGTGAGCTTGTGCCTCGCCGAGGACGTCCCCGATCCCCCTGGCGCCCGCGAGAGCGGCGACGAGTAGTAGGACGGCCAGGATCACGACCCGCGTTGAGGCGGGGCTCTGGGATCGCAACATGGCCTTCATTGCGGCTCCAGTTGGTCGGCGATGCTCTGAATCTGGCTCTCGCCGAAGTCCCCGGTGATCGTCACCTGGGTATTGCCCACGATCAGAACGCTCATATCGGTGTCCGCACTGGGCGAGTTAATTTCCGCCACCGCATACGCCGTAAGGCTCTCGCCATCGACGTTCACGGTCATCACGCCCCCCGAGCCGGGGTCCGCCTCTGGATCGGCGTCGATTGCTTCCGCGGCCTCCCGGTACGACTGGCGCCAGCCTGTCGGGTCGGGCGCGGGCTTGTACTCTGAGATCACCTCAAGATCCGGACTGTCGGCTGAGCCTTCCCCAGGCGCGCAATTGCCGCTGGGGCCGATGGCGGTGTAGGTAGCATCAACTGAGCTTTCGGCCGCGGCAGCATTGGGGTCGATTGCGTTCAACGGGTCCTCCGCGACATCGCCGGGTTGCGCAGTCGGTACCTCCTCGTCCATCTGGATGGTGTCGGTTGTGAGGAGGCAGTAGCCCTGTCCGCCGATCATCGGCTGGTCCCCGAGGCCCAAGGGCACGAACGTCTCGCCGGTCTCCTCGTCCACTTGGGGTCCCGCGGGCTGGGAGCCGAGCATCGTGACGGCCTTGTCAAGGACTACGTTCTGCGTTGACCCGACCGCGAAGAAGTCGGCCGGCAGCGTTTGCGGCTCAAGCCGCCCGCCGTAGCTGAAGTACGTCGTCCCGAGGGTTCCCGTCGGGCCGATGCTGTCGGCCTTGAGCGGCAGCTTGGTCGCGGCATCCACCCAAATTCGGTCGGTAAATTCGACCTGATTGTCGGGTATGGGCTGCTGGTCGGTGTCAATGTCGTCGATGTTCTCCCGGCGTGTGAATTCGTAGCGTTCGTACTGGCTGCCGTGGTTTGGTGGTGGAGTCTGCCAGCTGCTGAGCGCGCTGGAGAGGGAGCCGTATGCAGTCGGAGGGACATTGAACCCAGCGGGATCGAGGATCGTGGCACGGCCTGCGATGTTTGCGTCGTCCGGGCTCGAGCCGGTGTACATGACAAATGCGTCCTCCTGGCCGTCGAGCTTCGTGAGCTGACGCATCTGCGCACACTGGGTTCCGGCGGGCGCCGGGGGGGGACAAGCGATTTGGCTCCGCGTAGTCGTCGTCTCCGAGTCGGTCTCCCAGGTCCGCGAGTCACCCGTTGCCGAAGAGGCCCACTGCTCGGTGAGCAGTTCTCCACCTTGCGACGGATCACCTGTGTACTCCTTGGCGTGGTAGATATCGCCCCGACGATCGATTTCGATCGAAAGGGCGTTGGTCGTGGTGATGCCGAGCGTGTCGGCGCCGATCACCTGGACAGTGTGCGGCCCGTCTGAGTAACTATCGGGGCTCAGGGTCCAATCGCGGGTCATCGTGCAGGGCCCGGACGAGCAGTTTTGGGTGTTGTAAAAGACGCGCTGGCCATCCACCTTGACCTCGATGCTGACGATCGGGGGCTCGGGTGCCGGCTGCCCCTGATTAGCGATGATGTGCAGTCCGTAGCTCGCAGCAGTCAGCAATTCGCCACTGGCGGCTGCGCTGTTGAGGGCGCCGCTGAGCTGTATCTGGGGGCGAAGCGCCGCGTAGGTGTCGTCCACGAGCTCAGTGCTGTGCGGCCCGGGCAGGTTGGTATAGGTGTAGTTGGTCGGGTTCTCGGCCGCGGAGACCTGATTATCGGGATTCCCCCAAAACGACATGCAGTCGTTGTTTTGCCCCTCGGCGCCGAGCTGCGTGGTGGGGGTGGCGGCGATCCCGATCACCTTGCCGATCTCGCGGCAGGCGAGCGCCCGCTTGTCGTAGGCGGGGTAGGAGGAGCCGATCTCCGTGAGGTTGAACTGGATGTGGGTGTGGCGGGCGTGGAAGGAGGCGTTGTCGGCCGGGTTCGAGCTCGAGATCGCCGAGGCGCGCCAACCGGTGTCCCCGTAGTAGCCGTCGATTAGCTCGATGTGGGCCTTCTGGGCCGGGTCGGCGGGGTGGCACTGGCTCACCGAGGTGAGGTCGAGGTCGGTGAGGGTGGCCCAACTCTGGCGTGCCTGGCCAGCCTGGGTGTTTAGCCCGGTGTCCTGGTCGATCGAGTTGCAGGTGGTGTAGTTGAGGGTGTGGTGGTGGACCCAGGCGCCGTTGCTCATGTAGAGGCTATGGCCGAGGGCGATCGCCGCCGGGACGAGCAGGATCAGGGCGCAAAGGGCGGCCACAGCGCCGCGAGGGACCTCGCGCTGGCGCCACTCAGATCGCCTGGGCTCCGCCATCGCTAACCCGAGATCTCGGCGTCGATCTGCTGCGGCGTCAGCCCGTCGAGCTGGTTGGCCGGCGGGGTGTTGATGAACGCCTGGGCCTCGCCGTCCTGAACTCTCAAACGCCCGTCGGGGGCGACCGGGAGGTAGGTCCCGGGCTCCCCCTCGCGGGGGCGGATGAAGAGCACGTAGCGCTCGCCAGTCCGATAGAAGGGGTCGTTTCGCAGGTAGAGCTCCTCAGACCCGGTCTTAAAGAGCTTGAAGCTCTGTGGGGCCTGGCCGTCGAGGACCTGGATCGTGGAGAAGCCGATCCGCTGGGTCGGGATGGCCTCGTCCGGGTCGGTGCCATCGGCCGGGTCGACCAGGGCGGGGCCCGGCTCGACCGCCGTCACCTCGGCCTCGACCACCGCTGTGGCCCCCTGCTCGAGATCGCCGACGTCGGAGGGGTGCTCGACCCACTCGGCGTAGCCGACCTGCGGCGCGGGGCCGGACTCCTGGGCGGCCGAGATCCCGAGGCTGAGCGCAAGCGCCACCAGGGCGGCAGCTGCGAGGGCGAGCAGGACGCGGGGGGCGGGCATCTAGGGCCTCAGCTCGCGGTGGTCGCTAGGTCGGCCAGGGTCGCTGAGTGGGCCAGGCGTGAGCGGTTCCGGGGCGCGGGCTCGACCGACCGCCGTTTGCGTCCGAGCCCTCCTGGTACTCACATTCCCCCCCTGTGTCGTTCCCCCCGATGCCTGTGAATCCGAGGTGTCTAAGCGAATGTATCCGGGAAACACGCCCCTGACCCCGCTTACGCCGAGGAATTGATCGCTATTTGCGAGAACCTTGTGCGCCGCGAAGGTTTAATGCGCCGGCTTGGGGGCATTAGTTTTAGTTTTCGGAGGGAGGCCTCGTGAGCTGGAATACGAGCGAGCTCCTTTGGATGCAGGGCGCTGGGTTGCTACCGATCAGTCCCCTCGCCACCACCGCCTCCGCCTACCAGACCGCTACCAGCTGCCGTCAGCTAGACCCGAGACTGGGCTGGGGCGGCGAGAGAGTCCCCGATGTCCGTAAGCGGCTATCTGGAGCGGAATCGAGCGACAAAGCCTTTGAGATCACCACCGCCGAGTACATGACAGCCCAGAACTGCTGCCGGTATAAGTACGAAGTGATGTCAGAGAACAGCCCCTACTTCGGCAATGTCGATTTCCTATTCAGCGACGGAGCCTCTCCGACATCGCAACATCTATCGGGCGCGCCTGAACCAGGATCCCGACTATCCGCAGATCGCCGAAGTAAATCGGCGTCGTCGGCCCGGCTCGTCGGGCGGCTGAGCCCGCCGAAACCGACGCTGGGTAGCGGCGTCGTGCCCGTCCGCCAAGTCGACATGGCGACGGGCTAAAACGAGTTAAGGCTGTGTTCTTTGACCCTCCAGGTGAACCAAAGGGTCGCGGTAACGACCACTTTGAGGGACGGGCGATGGTCCGTACCTGCTGGCACCGCTGGAACGGTGACCGCGGTTCGCTTTGTCCCACCGGGCACACGTAATGACATGTGGTACGGGGGGGAAACGTCATTGACGTCAGCTTGGACAACGGCGTCAAATGGTCCGGGCTTGTCGCCTCACAACTTGACCTCCTCAACTGATTCCGTTCGTCTGAAACGACGGGAATCGTCAGGCTGTACGCACCACTCGAATTGGGGATCGGGTGTCAGCTCTTGCAAGGACGGCCTGGTGCCAGGCATCGGCGGGATGCCGGTGGCGGTTTAGCTGACGGAAAAGGGTCCGTGCGGACAAAGAGCTGAAGAGCGGTGCTGACTCAGGGCGCTTCTGCAACGCGCGATACGGAGCACCCTTCGAGTCTTGCCGTGGCCGCACCGAGGGCAGACTCAGCGTCACGAACCAGACAAGGCGACCCGACGCCCGGATGCGGCCTGACCTCGATCCGCTGTGCCATTTCGCCGGCGACGAGCCCACGTGGCTCGGCGCGAAAGGCGGCAGCGCATGCTCGGAGCCCCCGAGGATTGGGGGTAGCGCCCCTAACTGCGCGATCTATTGAGCGGGCGGGTGATCGAGTTCAACGAACGGTGCTTGCAGCCACGGACCGACTTCGCGTTTAGGCAGTGGCCTTGAGCGGGATCTCGTCGCGCTCCTCGATTTCGCCTGTAAGGCGGTAAATGACCACGGTGCCTCCCCCGTGCGCCACCAGGTGCTCACGGGCAGCGATCTCGGCGTCCCGCTTCCGGGCGAACCGACCAATCACCTTCCAGCCGCCTCCTTGAATCCTCCTGACCTCCCAGCCGCTCTCGTCAGCCGGAGAAACATGGACCTCTAGTTCGTGCAATGCGTCTTTCCTCTCGTTGGGGCTTGACTGACTCAGCATTCATGCAAGGACAAAGGGCGAACCAGGCCCGGACTCGAACAGTCCGCCATAAAGCTGAAGGGCCTGGCCCTCGGTCAGGCTCGCTACGTAGTCTCGAACCTCGCGCGCCAGTGCGGTCGCGTCGCCAGCAAAGCTATGTAGCTTTCGGCGCATCTCGCGCGGAAACAGCTCATACCGAGTACCTGGCGTTTGGGTGTTCTCGAAAAGCCTCTCCCAAAGACGCCGGACGATCTCGTAGCCCTTGTGAATGAAGGTCGTTGTCCGGTGGTCGTAAATGACGTACTCGAAGGTAATTGACTTGAGAACCTCGTTCTCGATGCGGATCGCTTCCGGAACGCTCAGGCGGTAGTCGAAGAGCGTCTTTGGATTCTGGGCCGCTCGAACGGTCCCTGCAATCGTGAACCGGTCGATGTAATAGCGGGTCACCTCGCGGATAACGTCCGCGTGAACGATTGGGCCGGTGAGCGCGAAACGAGCCTGGGCATCCTTCAAGATGCGCCGGACTTCGGCTTTGTTCGGGGGGCCGGAGCGCCAGCGGATCTTGGCTTTGGAGACATTCTGCGCTATTGAATCGACGAACTCCTTCTGCGTCCAATCTTCAGGGCGCAAGATCCCAGCGGCTAGACCATCCTCTAAGTCATGTACCGAGTAAGCGATGTCGTCGGCCCAGTCCATGAGGTCGCAAACGATCGTTCGCGGAGGACTGGAGGCTGAGCTAGAGAGCAGGCTCTTGCCAGATCTGTGATACAGCCAAGCTTCATAGACGGTCGCGTCATCGTCGTAGAGAAACTTTGATAGACCCGGTGAGAAGCGGAACGGATACTTGATAAGGCCGAGTAGGGTTGCACGGGTCAGGTCTAAGCCGTCGTAGTTCAGCGACTTCTCTTCGAGACGGGTCACGATCCGAAAGGTCTGTGCATTGCCTTCGAAGCTGCCATATGGCTCCATGCAGCTAGCCAGGGCTTCCTCTCCAGTGTGACCGAAAGGCGGGTGGCCTAAGTCGTGGCCGAGACAAGCCGCCTCGACCAGGCTTTCAGGCACGCCAAAGCGCAAGGCGAGTGCTCGTCCGATCTGGGCGACCTCAATGGAGTGAGTCACGCGAGTCCGCATGAAGTCCGACCAGCCGGACGCGAAGATCTGAGTCTTTCCCTGGAGCTTCCTGAATGCAAGGCTATGAATAATTCGGGCACGATCGCGTTCGAATGGCGACCTCTTATCGCGCCGGCTCTTGCTCGGATGGCCCGTGTGGAAACGCTCGGTCTCGCTGCGCGAAAGAAAGTTGTATCCAGAGCAGTCGGCCATCAGGATCCGGTTGATCGTCCGGCTCGATGATCCCATGCCCCCCGGCCACATTCCTGCCTGGCCGCCGAGCCATCGTGCCGCCTCTAGCATCGCCGCTCCTGCGCGAGTACAAACACCCGAACGCGCCGTCCCGAACGCCCGGATGAATGGAATCAGCGAGCCAGGACGGACGGGCCTGGCCGCAAGCCGGAATTTGGAGGGCTATGTGGCCCGGATGACGACGATCAGGATCGCCAGGATCAGCATGAGGGCGAGGACCAGCAAGACGAGGTTGGGGTCGGCCGTCATTCGCCCATCTCCAGCTCGGCAATCTCCTCGGCGATCAGGTCCGGGAGCTTGTACTGGGTCCGCCATGCGTCGTCCTCTGCATCCTTCGGGGCGTAGTCCACCGGCTCGAGACGAATCGGCTCGCGGAGCCCGGTGTCCCGGCGCCAGCGCTTCGCCGCGCGCCCCGTCGAGCGGTGGTAGCTCTTGATCGTCGGGTAGTCGATGCTCAGCGCGTCCGCGAGATCTTCCAGCGTGTACCCCGGGCCGGAGAACCGCTCGGTGCGGGCGGCCTGGCCGAACACTTTGCGCCCATTGGTGCTGAGGTACTGCTTCCAGTAGCGGCCGGTGTGGTCGGGCGGCTCGTCGGTTGAGGACTTCGCGGTGTCTGCGAGCACGGCCTCCAAGCCGCCGACGTTGATCGTCGTCCCCTCGGGAATGCTGATGGTGATGGTGATCTCGGGCATCTCGGCACCGTCCAAAGACGCAGAGACAGGGTACACCATCTACAGATGGTGTTGCAGGAAAATCGCTCCCCGCGCGGGAGCTGGCGTGGGCATAGGCTCTCGGCGCCGTCCTGCCGTGATGCGAACATGTGTTCGATCATGAGCAGGAGCAGCGGCGAGCCACGAGAAGGAGAGAGGTCGTGCCCGGCCCTAGCGCCATCGAATGGACGCAGTCAACTTGGAACCCGATAACCGGCTGCACCAAGGTGTCCCCCGGCTGCGCTCACTGCTACGCCGAAAGCTTCGCCGAGCGCTGGCGGGGCATCCCCGACCACGCGTACGAGCAGGGCTTCGACCTTCGCCTCTGGCCATCGCGGCTGGCGCACCCGTTCCGCTGGAAGAAGCCGCGAGTGATCTTCGTCAACTCGATGAGCGACATGTTCCACGAGGACGTGCCCGCCGACTTCATCGCCGAGGTCTTCGACGTCATGGCCCGCGCCGACCACCACATCTACCAGGTACTTACCAAGCGGCACGAGCGCATGGCCGAGCTGGCGCCCGACCTGCCCTGGCCGCCACACGTCTGGATGGGGGTAACTATCGAGAACCGCCGCTTCGTGCAGCGCGCCGACTACTTGCGGCAGGTGCCGGCGGCGGTGCGCTTCATTTCGGCGGAACCCTTGCTCGGGTTTCTCGAGCGGCTAGACCTCACCGACATTAATTGGGTCATCACGGGCGGCGAGTCCGGCCCGAAGCACCGCCCGGTCAAGGCCGAGTGGATCAGGGACGTCCGCGACAAGTGCGAGCGCGAGGGTGTCGCCTTCTTCTTCAAGCAGTGGGGCGGCAACCGCGCGAAGTCGGGCGGGCGGGAGTTCGACGGGCGCGAGTACAACGCGATGCCCCCGCACGAGATGAGCATGGCCCTCGCACCAACCGGCCCTCCCCGGCGGCGAGATCGCCAGCGCGACCTTCCCGACGACGCCGACGACAAGTGGATCTACGACGAGCACATGGCCGCTAAGCACGAGATCCTCAGGCGGTATCTCGGCGCGTGGCTCCCCATCCTCGGGCGACGCAAGAAGGGCAGCACGTTCCAGCACCAGCGCCTTGTCCTCGTAGACGGCTTCGCCGGACGAGGGCGATACACGAACAAGGACGAGAGCTCGCCGCGCATCATGTTCGACCGATCAGCCGAGGCAGTGGATGCCGGCACCGCCAAGGAGGTCTGGATTCGTTGTGCCGAGCTGAACGCGAACAACTACAACGACCACCTGGTCGAAGTCTGCTCCGAGCTGGACCATGAGCATGTCACGGCCAAAGCGACCCAGGAGAGCTTCGAAGACGTCGGGACGCGCGTCGCCGAGTGGGCCGAGAAACAAGAGCCGCCCGCGCCGATCTTCGTCTTTGTGGACCCGTTCGGCGTCCGCGGCGTACCCCTCGACTTACTTCGCTGCCTCCTAGCGATTCATCGCGTGGAAGTGCTATTGACGTTCATGGTCCGCGACCCGGCTCGGTTCTTGAAGGAGCCGAACTACGAGAAGCCGATGACGGCACTGTTCGGCGGCGACGCATGGAAGGCCTGCGAAGACTCCTCCAATCGCCCCGATTGCCTGATGCGCACGTTCCGCGAGATCGTCACCCCGGACGTCGCTCAGTTCGCGCTCGCGTTCCGGGTGTTCGAGGACGAGAAGCGGACCACCCTGTACTACCTCATCCACCTCACCAACAAGCCCCGTGGAATGCGCGAGATGAAGAAGGCGATGGTCAAGAAGTCGGGGGACATGACCTTCTGGCCCGTCACCGTGCGCGACCCGAATCAGATTGAGCTTGAAGTCGGGGAGCAAAAGCCCTACCCATCGCTCATCCGCCGATTGCACGAGGAGTACGCCGGTCAGAGCATGACGTTCGAGGAACTAATCAACCGCGACTACCCGCACGGCACCTGGCTGGACGGCGCCTACAAGGAAGCGCTGAAGGCGATGGCCAAGGAGGAACCGCCAGTCGTGACTATCGACCGCCACGGCCGCAAGACCAGCACCGGAAAGGAGCCGACGGGAATCAACGAGGACGACGGACTCACGTTCTCGGCATAACCGCCCCGCCGGAGCGATCCGCGCCGCTCTCGACGCGTGCCCTTGCGCTCACTCCAGGAGGCGCCTGCCGACAAGCGAGGGCAGGCCACCAGAGCTCATGTCACCTGAAACATCGCCCGGAGCGGAGACGAGCAATGAATAAGATCTGCGCACTGTAAGGCATGACCCCGCACTCTACGGCGCAGCGCGGGCATCTCTGTGAGCGGGTTGCGATGCACCCGCTTCCAATGCTAAGGAGCTGCGTCGGAGTCGATCCACTCGTGCCTCCTCTGCGCGAGAAGCCGCAGCAAACGCGGCTGTCTGAGGTCCGCCGGGGCTGGCTAGGCCCGTGGGCGGGAGCGGCGCTCTCGACGCCAACCGGGTCGGAGACGCCGGACGGACTGGTGCGGCTTACGGAGAGACCATTCCGTCGATGTCGATGCCACAGGGGTCCGACCGGCGGCAGCGCGTCAAGGTCGATGGAGTTGAGGAGCCGAAGGGCCTTCGCCGTCACGTAGAACACGGTTGCAGACGCGGAGGGCGAAAGGCAACTTCGTGCACCGGCTTTACTTCGCGCGAATAGCGGCTGCGCAAGCTCAGGCTGCCCTGCCGATGCGAGCAAGTAGGCAAGCGCCGACTGTTGCAGGTAGCGCCCCTAACTGCGCGATCTAATTGAGGGACCGGGTGATCGAGTTGAACGATGGATGCTCGGTTTCGCCATCGGACGTCCAAGTGAGCGGTTCCTTGTGCTGGTCACCCAGGAGCGCCTCCGGACAGCTCTACAAGGGGTGCATCAGACGGCGGCGCAGGACGGCATCCCGGTGAGATGCACGCGCGTAGGGCGGTCGTCAGTGACGCTCTGGCACCGCGGGGGGATCCGATGGGAGTTGAGCCGAAGAAGCCCAGGGGAGCCGCGAACGGCCGTAGTGCTGGGTGCAGACTCGCGCCGACCACTTGTGGAGGAGCGCTTCACCTAGCGGCCAAGTTCGGTTTCGTAGACCGACGGCTCGCGGGCTGAAATCGTACTTGCAGAGCCCAAAATCCGGAGGATCGTGCGAGGCGCGCTGGCGAATGCGCTGGAGTCGTCATCGACATCGCACAGGAGATCTGGTGCTCCTGGCGGTTCCGGGTTGGCCACTCGCGGCTGGGAGCCTGCATGCGTGTTGCCGCCGGGTGGGCGTGGTAGGAAGCGCGCCCGGTTGGTGGCGCAGCTGTTGAGAAAGCGTCCAAAAGTCGGCGCGAATCGGCATGATCGCCAGTCGCAGCTTATCTCGCTTTGGCCGCGCCCCGCCCTCCTCGCGCAGCGGCACCAATTTCCCCTGCGGGCATGTCGCGCTCGTGTATTTGATCTCCGCCTGAGCCGCGGTCTTTGGTAAGTCTCCACTCGAGCTCCTTCATGCCTTCGCGGATTAGGGCGTTGTTGAGTGCGGTCCACCACCAAACGCCCCACACTTTGATCGACGTGCCGTCATTCAGCAAGAGGCGTTCTGTGCCCAGCCTCGTTCGTCCGACCTCGCGAACGTCTTCCACGCGAACATTTACGTCCCCGCGGGGATTCACAACGGCAACCTTGCCGTTCTCGAGTCTCACACCACACCGATTGAGGCGGTGCAGTAGAAAGGCGAAGCAAGCGCCCACAGCCCACGCGGTCGAACCGACCACGATGCTGACGGCCGAGGCCGGACCCGTACTCAGGGCGACTGCACTGGCGATGCCGTAACCAAGGACAAGCGCGAGAAGCATGAGGTCCCCAACTAGATTGAAGCCGCGACCCCAGCCGCCGATTCGCTCCACGTCGGACATGGTGCGATATCTCCAGCCTAAAGCCGCTCGCTGGAGGAAGTTCAGCTCGTAGTGCGGACGCTCCGAGGCGGCCACAATCAGCCCTCGGGGTGATCTCTAATCACGTCGGCGACCCCAGCAATCGAAACACCCGGCGCCTGCGCGGCGGCTTGCACGACCTCTGGAGGTAGCCCAAAGGGTGATCCGATCGCAGCCTCCCCGGCCGCGTACGCCCTGTAGGCACCGAATGCCCAGCCACTAGATACAGCTGAGATGCCTAGGCTGGCGAGACCCTCATCCCATCGACACGGATCATCGCTTACTTGATAGCCGTATTTAAGTAGGTCAGCCAGGAGCGCTGACCCGGCGAGGAATCCACACCCCGCAGATCCGACCACGCAAACACCCGCCACGAGGAACCCCTTGTATTGGTCCGCCATTTCCAGAACGCCGAGGCCCGTATGGCCAATGGCGCTACCGATCTGCGCTGGGGAGGGTAATGACACGGAGGGCAAAGACGGCAACGAGACAGAGGGCGGAGAGATAGATGGGAAGGAGACCGAAGGCAGGGAGAACAGGCCGCGCGGGTCCGTGAGCGTTGTCGGTCGACCGCCGACGTAGGCATAAGCCGACTCATATGCAAATGGCAGCGGCGGCTCGAGCGGGTCAAGAGCCGCGAAGCGCCCGGTGGCCGGGTCGTACTGCCTCGCGCGCAGGTGGTAGTGGGCGGTCTCCGGGTCGAGGTACTGGCCGTTGAAGCGCAGGCGGTTCTCCGGCGCTAGCTCGGCCACCTGCGTCGCCTCGCGCTCCTGCCCGTAGGCGTCGTAGGCGTACCGCCACTGCGCGTCGCCATTGGCATCGGTGACGTCGGTGACGCTTCCAAGCGGATCTTGGTGCAGGTAGTAGTTCTCCGTGTCCTCGGCCTTGAACGAGGACGCGCCCAGGGGTCCCGACAGGTAGCGGCGAACCAGGGTGCCGCCTGGCGTTCGCTCAAGCGCTAGCTCCGGGATCCCACTCTCTGCCAGCGGATCCCAGACGTAGCGCAGGTCGTGGCCCTCGCTGGTCGAGCTCACCCGGCGCCCGTCGCCGTCGTAGCCATAGCTGGTCGTTTCGCCGGCGGCCGTCGTCGCGGTCAGCTGATCGGCGAGGTTGTAGGTGAAGGTGCGGCCGCCGACCGATGCCAGGTTGCCGTTTTCGTCGTAGGTGTAGTTGGTGCTCTGCCCGCCTTTTGTTGTCGAACTGAGCTGGTCGGCGCCGTTGTAGGCGTAGGTAGTCGTCCCGGGGTTGGGGACAGCGCCCGTCCGTGCTTCCTGGGTCCGGTTAGAGGCTTTGTCGTAGGCGTAGGTGATCGAGTCCGCCGCGCCGGCGCAGCTGGTCGCCGAGGATGAGACCCCGAAGCAGGATCCAGTGAGCCGGTTGCGGGCGTCGTACTCGAAGACGTCGTAGGCATCGGTCGAGCCGCGGGTCGTCTTCACCTGGGTCGGGTTGCCGGCGGCGTCGAGGGTCCAGGTAAACCGGGAGAGGATCGAGCCTCCCCTGGCGTTCTCCGTGGTCGTCAGCCGCCCGGCCCGGTCGAAGCTGCGGGTTGCGACGTGACCATTTTCGGTGGGAAGGGTGACGGTAGTCAGGTTGGCGGCCGGGTCGTAGCCGAAGCCGGTCGTCTTCCCGGCCGAGGCGATCGAGGTGAGCCGTCCGTCGGCGTCGAAGCCCTGGGTCACGCCGGTGCCGTCGGGATACGTGCGCCCGGTGATGTTGCCGGCTTCGTCGTAGTCGTACGCGAGGGTTCCGTTGAGGCCGGCGCCGGCGCCCGAGCGGGCGCTCGCGGTCAGCCGGTCGGCGTCGTCGTAGGAATAGTCGACGGTGCCGACGCCGTCCGTTTGGGTCTGGAGGCGACCGGCGAGATCGTAGGAGCGGGCGACGTCGGGGGTCGAGTCCGAGTAGTCGGTGCCGGTCGGCCTGCTCATCCGATCGTAGCCGTAGGCGATCGTGCCGTCATCGGCGGCAGGGGTGGCGCTCCCGGCCGGGGTCTCGAGCGACTTCAGGTTCTGGTTTGAGTCGTAGGCCAGGTTCCAGGTGCCGACGGGGGTCGTCTTTTCGGTCGGGAGCCCGTCGAGGTCATAGGTCCAGCTGGTGGTGTGGCCGTTGGGGGCCGTTCGCTCGGCGAGGTTGCCGGCCGGGTCGTAGGCATAGACGGTGGCGAGCGTCCCCGTCGCCCCGGCCGCCGGGGGCGTCACCTTAGAAAGGCGGTTCAGGGAGTCGTATTCGTAGTCGGTGACGTTGCCGCGCTGATCGGTTAGCTGGGTGACGTTGTCGAGCTCGTCATAGGCGTAGGCGAGCTCGTTACCGAGTGGGTCGGTAATCTCGGTTCGGTTGCCCGCCTCGTCGAGCTCATAGGACCAGGTGTAGTTGGAGGGAGTGCCTCCGGAGGCGTTGCCGCGAGGCTCCACCCTCGAGGTCGTTCGACCGTCGTCGTCGATTCCGTAGGTCGTCTCGTTGCCGAGCGGGGTGGTTTCGCTCTCGAGCTCCCCGGTGGGGAAATAGGTGTAGGCCCAGGTCTCGTCACGCTCGTCGGTCTCGCCCGTCAGACGGTCGAGCTTGTCGTAGGTAAACGTCGGCGAGTGATCGAGCGGATCGGTCCGGGTCGTGATGTTGCCGTTTGCGTCGTAGTCGACCGTCGTTTGGTGGTCGAGGGGGTCGGTGAAGCGGAAGGGGCGGTCGAGGGCGTCGTAGTCGATCTCGAGGGTGCCGCCGTCTGGGTGGGACTCGCTGATCCGGTTGCCGGCGTCGTCGTAGCCGTAGGACCAGGTCCAATCGGAGGCGCTGGCGCCAAGCGCGTTACCGTTCGGCTCGACCACGGTTTGCAACTGGCCGGCGTCGTCGTAGTCATAGCTCGTCTTCCTTCCCTCGGGCGAGCTCACAGACTTCAGCTGGCCGTCGGGCCAATAGAGGCGTGTCTCGACGCCGTTTCGCGGATCGGTCGTTTTCCAAAGCCGGTTGTCGTCGTCGTAGTCGAACTTCGTCACCCGAGGCGTGTCGTCGTCCTCGGTGCGGGTCTGCTTCCAGAGGAGCTCGTTGTCGAGGTAGTCGAAGCTGGTCGTCTTGCCGCGGGCGTCGGTGAGCGTCTTTAGGTTGTCGGCGTCGTCGTAGGTCCACTCGGTCAGGTAGCCGGCGGGAGGGTTGGGGACGTTGCCGCGCGGGTCGCGCTCGCTCGTCAGGCGACCGCTTGAGTCGTAACCCATCGTCGTCTTCAGCCCCAGCGGCGTCGTCACCTTGGTCAGGTTTCCCTGCGAGTCGTAGGCGAAGGCGGTGGTCTTGTTGCGCGGGTTGGTGAGCGACTTCGGCAGGCCCACGTTCGAGGTAGGAGGCGAGGGTGAGGAGGTGGTGGTCCAGTACTTGAGCGTGGTGACGCCGCCCTCGCGATCGGTGATCGACTTCAGCTGGCCGACCTGGTAGTCGGCGGCGGGATCGGACGAGCTCGCATACGCATAGGTGGTGGTGTTTCCCCGCCCGTCCTTCTCGGTCAGTGGGTCGTTCTTGGAGCTGAAGGTGCGGGTGATCGTGTACCCGAGGGGCTCGGGGGCGACCTCCTTGGTGATGTTGCCGAAGATGTCGTACTCGAAGCGGCGCGTCTTGCCCCGCCCGTCGGTAACCGTCGCCTTTCGCCCCTGGCCGTCGTAGGTGTAGGACGTCGTTCGCTCGAGCGGGTCCTCCACCTCCATCAGCAGGTAGCCGCGGTGGCGGTAGACCCAGCTGCCGCGGCCGGGCATGGTCACCGTAGTGACGTCAAAGCTTGAGGAGGTGGAATAGGCGTAGGTGACCGCGTCGCCGGCGCCATTTTTCTCGCTCAGCACCCGGCCCTGGGCGTCGTAGGTGATGTCCTGGAGGCGGTAGTGGTCGAGCGGGTCCTTGATGTTCTTGAGTAGGCCGGCGGCGTCGTAGACCATGGTCCAGGTCTTGCCGCGGGGGTCACGGACGCTCGTCAGCTTGCCGGCGGTGTAGCCGTACTCGACGTACCGGCCATCAGGGAGCGTCACCCGGTCGATCAGCGTGGGGTTGGCACCCGAGTAGGAGACGTTGATCGTCCGACCCGCGGAGTCGGTGATCGCCGACAGCTTGCCGCTCGCGTAGGCGAGGGTGGTCGCCGGCCCGAAGCGGGGCTTTAGCTGGGTCATCTTGCCCGAGCTGTCGAACTTCAGCGTGCGCTGGTCGCGGGTGACCATCTCGTAGGTGTTGTCGGAGAGGCGCTTCAGGGTGCCGTCAAAGCCCTTGGCGCGGAAGGTGGCGGCGCCGCTCGTGGCGCCTCCGTTGACCTTGGTGAAGCGGGTCAGCTGGCCGGAGCCGGCGCGGTACTCGAGCTCGCCGGTGGTGGTGTCGACGATCGCCACCTTGGCCTCGTAGGGATGGGCCCATCCGGTGCCGAACCCGCCCGCGTTCGTGTCGCGCGAATTGTAGGTGCGCGTCCAGGCGAAGGGGATCCCCGGACCGGGGAGGCGAAGGTCGGTGGCAGTCTCGGTCAGGGTGCCCGAGGCGGTGTTGACCGGCCAGGGAGTGTGCTCGAAGGGGTCGATGCCCTCACGGTCGTAGGCCAACGCGAGCTGCCGGTCTTCCTGGTTGCACGGTGAGCAGCCGAATGTCTGCCCGGCCGTTGAACCGCCGAAGGTCGGCGGGGGTGGGTCGAAGTAGAGATCGGGCTGCCCGTAGGCAGGCGGGTCTACCAGGACGTGGTCGTTCGCGCATATCGACTCCTGGGTGCCGCTCCAAGTCACCGAACGGTTGACCGGCCCGCGCGCCGCCTGCAGGGTGGCGGACCAGTTGCTATCGGGCGCTCCGTAGCTGAGATGACCTCTCTGAGAGCCCAGCGAGCACGGCGCGTATGCGACTGGTCCCCAGTAGGTGCCCCTCCAGTCGACCTCTGAAGAGCTCCGCGAGGGGACGAGCTGTTGCCAGCTCTCAGCTCCGAACCCGAAGGAGCCATTGTCGTAGACGGCGTTTCCCGGCTTTCCGGCGACGTTCCCGTCTGGCGCCAGGGCGTCGGCCCCGGGATCCTGGACCACGAGGATCCCGCTCTGCTTGTTGTTCCACACCGATGAACCCGAGATCTCCGACGGGGTGGCCGAGGCGCCGATGAGGAGGTCGAGCCCCTCCTCGGCGTTCGACCAAAAGGCCGAGTCCTCGATCGTCAGGCGCGAGTTGAGGACGTTGGCCCCGTCGCCGTGGCGCTGTGTACCGACGAAGCCATTGCTCTCGAACTTGGAGCGCCGAACGGTGACCGAGGCTGAGGACCCGGAGACAAACAGGCCCGAGACCGAGCTGTTGCTGAGGACCGAGTCCTCGATCGTTAGCGTCGAGCCCGATACCGAGACCATCCCGTTTGCGTCCGACACTCCGGCCCCTCCGCCGTAGCGCACTTGGGCGTGCTTCAGAGCTGAAGGCCCCGAACCGCTGCTGAAGTTGATGTAGCTCCATTGACCGGGCCCGGAGTCCGAGGTGGAAGTGAAGGTGATCGGTTGAGCTTCGGTCCCGACCGCCGACAGCGAGCCGTTGACCGAGAGATTGCGGCTCTGCGCGTTGGCCTCGACCCGGACTCCAGGGTTGATCGTGAGCGTGACGCCGGAAGCGACCGTCACGTTGCCCGTCATGACGTAGGGGCTGCCGGCCGCGGTCCAGGTCGTGTTGGTCGAGATCGTGCCCGAGACGTTGGTGGCCAGCGCTGGCTCGGGAGCGATCAGGGCAAGGGCGAAGAAGACAAGTCCAAGCGCCCTCCAGAAAGACATCCCCAGTTCTCGCACGCGTGTAGCACGCGGGAGGGGGCGCACAGGGGGCCGACGCAGCACTACCTATCGGCCATCCGCATCGCGGACTCGAGGGCCACGGGGACAGTATCTCGTGCGAGCCGACGGACGCGGGCCCCGGCGGACGGATGTACGACCGACTACCGGAGGCAGGGTCCGCCGTCAACTCGCGCCATACCGGGGCCGCTGGGCCGCTGGGCCGCTGGTCAGCGCGAAGGCGGCAGCGCAAGCTCGGGCCCCTGTCCATCCAAATGGGCTAGGCAAAGTGCCGACTGTTTGCAGGTAGCGCCCCCAACACCGCGCCCGATTGAGCGAGCGGGTGGTCGAGTTGAACGAATGGTCGTGCTTGGTTCGCTAGTGGCAAAGAAGCGACCCGTTCTGCGTAGCAGGTGATTACCTCGACCCCTGTTCATGCCGTAACAGCGGCAGCGCACCGTCGCTCGTGAGCGTTTAGGTCGCCACCACGGTCAGCTCAGCGGTCCGTAGGCGGAAACGGGCGAAACGGTAGGCGTTCAGTTCCTCGAGAGATGCGCCGGAGACGATCAGCATCAGCGGCCGCGGCGCTCGCGCAGCCTTCGAGCGCGCGATCCGCGCGGCGGTGCGCCTGTCGAGACGGCTTGGCCAGGCGCTTCCGCCCGGATGAGAATGCCAGTCGCCGAGGTAAGTGATCACCCTGCCGGATCGGCTATAGACGTCGGCGATCCTCGCCGTTTGCCACGCCGAGTCCGGCACGAATCGGTGACGTCGGTGTTCGGCGTCGGGGCCTGGCCCCGCCTGCGCGAGCACTTCGACGGCAAACGGGGCGTCCGCATCGACGAATCCGAGCAGGACGCCCCCCGTCTCGAGCGGCGCGGAGTGCTGGGACTCCCGGCGTAGCTCGGCGGCCACCGCGGCGGCGATCCGCACCCGCGTTTGTCTCACGATGACCGCGCGGCGCACGACTCGCAGCGCGGATGCGGTTCGAGTACATGCGTGCTCCAGCTCGGCGGCGCGAACGGATCCGCTTCGAAGGAGCAGACGAAGACATCTCCGCGATCGTTTTCGCTCGCCTCCTTGCCCGCGAGCGCGGCGGTAGCGACTCTCGCTGCCTGAGCCACGGTCGGGGCGAGATCGAACCCGGAACCCGAGTACGTGAGGGCGGCACACCCGCGCGGCTGAAGGTGTGGAGTCTGCTCGCGGGCCGGCAGCGGGATCGTCTCCTCCTCGAGGTGGTACTGCAGACACATCCAACAGCCGGTGATCCCGGGCCGAATGTGGGCGACGAGCCCGCCGCGCGCCCCCTCGGTCGCCCAGACGTAGAGCTGCGGAAGGCATTGTTCGTCCGCCGCCGCACTGATCGCCTGCTGGACACCCACCTCGGCGCTCGCCTCGATGACCAGATTCGTGTCCTGAACGAAGCGCTCAAGCACGTCGAGCTCGCTTTCCGATCGGGCCGTTGCGATCGACGCGCTCTGGCCCAGCTGGTGCGAGAACGCCTCGAAGGTCGTAAATGGATAATCCAAGAGGATCCGAGCCTTGATTGCCTCCGTCTTCTGATGTCCGACTGCCGTGAGCCCGCTCGGCCAACGCACGATCGTTCCCGCCTCGACGTGGTCGAAGTCCATGCCGCGGATCTGACCGACCCCGGCCCGCGCCAACTGAATCGCGAGCTCGGCCCCATTCGCGCCGAGGCCGAGAAGTGAGACGCACTTCTCGCCGAGCTCGCCCGCGAGCGGCGATCGCGCGGCGAGGTCCGAACGCGCTAGTCGCTCGCCGCGGATCAGGAAGCGGAGCTCGCGGCCGGCCTGCCGGCCCTTGGCAGCGAAGATCCAACCGTCCTCATACTGACCCTGCTCGACCTCCTCAGCGATGACCGCGGCCGAGATGGCGATCTCGCCATCCTGAACTGCCTGCCAGGGCGGTGAGCCGAATCCGGGACGAGCTTCGTTGATCGCCGCAAGCAGGGCGTCAGGCGAATTCTCGCGAGGAAGTTCGTCGAGGCGCGCCCAGCGAAAGGAGATGGTCTTGCCGCCGAAGCGCGCTGCGAGATCCGCATCCGCGCGGGCGAGCGTCCTGGTCTTCTTGTTCCGCTTCTTTTCGACCAGCTCGGCAACCAGGCCGCGGAGCCGAAGCCGCGGCGGCTCGGCGAGCGAGGAGACGATTCGCCCCGAGCCAGCGCGCGCAGTCTCGGCGAGCCGTAGCACCTCCTCGGGGACGAAGATCGCGGCACCCGGGATGCCGCCGAAGTAGGCAGAGATGGGCTCCCCCTGAGGGACCTCGGCCTCGCGAAGCGCGGCCTCGCTTCCTGCGAGCAGATCGAGCAGATGCGGGACGCGCTCGCCGACCAGCCACGCGCCGGTATCGCTCGGGTTCCATGCCCGGGTCGAGCGGTCAAGCAGACAGAGATTGCGGGCAAACGGGTTCTGGTGGCGGGGCAACGAGAGATCGCTCGCCACCACCTCGGGACGGAGATACGGAAAGAGATCCGGATAGTGGACCTCCAAACCGATCTCCGCCCCGCGGTGGGAGACCGCGCCGCGCAGCACCACCCGCCCCTGCTCAGCAAGCAGGCGGGAGTCGAGCTCGAATTTGAGCCCTCGATCGGCGAACTCGTCGAGCTCATGCTCGAAGCGCTCGGGGAAGCGCTCAACCCAGGTGCGCACGGACCCGGGGGCGAGCCTCAGCCGACCGGCCGATGACCCGGCGGCTTTGGCGGATCGGGCGGCCCAGGCGGCGGCGGCTTGGGGGGCTTAGGCGGCTTGGGGGGCTTTGGTTTCGGAGGACCCTTAGGATCCGTTGGCGAATCAGACATCTAGTGGCTCCTTTCGAAGAGAGTCGATCGACCGACGGGCGACGACTTGTTGCCGGAATCTGTCGCTAGTATACGACATACTTACGCCATGAGCGCAATTACTCCACTTGTCGACGACGCTAGCCAGCTCGAGGAGGAGGTTCCCGAGCTATCTGTCACTCCGGCGTTGCGCGATCCGGCAACCCTTGAGCGTGAGATCGAGGAGCGCCTTTTGATCCTCGCCGGCCAACGCGAAGTCCCGGACGACATACGGCTCTTCGTCGACGGGCTCGCCGACGAGCTCGCGTTGTTGCCCGAAAGCACCGCTCTTCGGATCGATCCGTACCTCCTGGTCGCCGCCCAGCGCGCGATGATCCTCTCGCTTCGAGCGCTCGATTCCGACGACGAGGCCTGGGCCCGGCGGCAGATCCGAGTGAGGCTCGAGCAAATCCGCCAGGTTTACCGTGATCTCGCCGAGGGTGGGCCCACCTACGAGGACCGCTCCGCAAAGCAGATCGCGAGCTGGCTGGCTGAAGTCCTCGACGTCTCACAGGCACGACTCGCGGAACTCCTCGGGGTGAGCGCACGCACCTTTCAGCGCTGGGTCTCCGGCTCGGACCCGATTGGGCCCGAAGGCGATGACGCGCGACGGGTACGAATCGTTGCCAGGATTGTCAACCACCTGCGCCACGTGCTCACGGGACCGGGCGTCGTGCGTTGGTTTGAGCTCCCGCATCCCGATCTGGACGGTCGCCGGCCACTCGACCTCCTCGACGACCCCGACGCTGCTACCCGCCTGGCGACGGTCGCCGCGAGCGCCCGCTCAAGCACCGCCGCCTAGCGGTGTCGATCGAGGTCGGCTACCGCATCTCCGACTGGGATACGCCGTTGCGTGTGAACCCAAACCGAACAGCAGGGCGCTACAACGGAGCGGGGTCGCCCGCCACGCAGTACATGGGGCTGCACCCGCTCACGCCATGGGCCGAATACCTGCGCTTCCACGACCTCCGAGGCATCGACGAGATCGCCGAACGGCGGTTGACGATCTGGGCGCTTCGGCTCGAGATCGACTCCGCCACTGCGATCGGATTCGATAACGCGGGCGCGCATACACTTGAGCCCGCCGATCTCATCGACGACAACTATGGACCATGCCAAGGGCTTGGTGACCGCCTTCGTGCCGACGCCGCGGCGCCGAAGACGATCATCGTTCCCAGCGCAGCGCTTCCCGGCACCCAGAACGTCGTCATCTTCGGGGAGCGGGTGGGGATCCCCTATCAGTGGTCTCCTGTCGACGAAGGAGATCTGCCGGCATGCGTAATTGCCGGCCGGGCCGCTCCGCCGCCCGCGCTCATCGACCACGTCCGATTCCGCGGCGAGAGGCACACGGAGTTCGAGGCATGGCTTTCCGGTCACCGGTACGACTTCGCTGACCTCGCCGCCTAGCCGACCGTGATCACATCGTTTGCCGCGCCACCCACAGGCGGTTCAAACGGAGGCTCTCCCTGCCCCCTTCCTGATGGCGGCCTTCGACTTCGCTTCGGTCGCGCGAAAGGCAGCAACTCACTCGGGACCCGCTGACAGTTCGGGGGTAGCGCCCCTAACTGCGCGATCTATTGACGTCGCACCACGCCATCTCCACCCTCGCCTTCACGCGAAGACGGAAAGTACTGCTCTGCATGGAAAACGGGATGCAGCCACCGCCGGAACCAGGGTGACCAGCGACGGACCGAGTCTCCGGATCCGGAGGCGGACGTACTCTCTGCATCCGATGACTTCGGCACAAAGGGTGACAAGCTTCGAGGAGCTGCTTGACATGCTCCGCGGCATGCGCGGCCAAATGGTCGAAGCAGGCCTATTTCTCCCCGAGGATGGCGGTCAGTTCTCGTTGATGACGTTCTCTGGGGTACTGCGCGGGGTGGAGTTCGCCGAGGAATCGTCAAGCCCGCGCTGGTCCTCTCATGGTCGGAGGACGGCGACCCGAAACCGGTCCACTCCAAAGCAGCCCTGTGGGAGGAGCAATTTCATCACGCCGAGCTCTCGTTCACCGGAGCTGTCGAGGACGGGTTCGAAGGAATCGACGAGACGGTGGGACACAACATCTTCCTCAAGATCCACTCCGAGGGGTGGATCTTGGATCTAACCAGCTACGTCTAAGCCCCCTGATCGAGACAATCCGCGGACTTCACTTCAAACGAGAAGCAGCTTACGCTCAACTCGCGTCTGTCTCGTTGAGCGGGAGTGGCGTCGCGACTGTCTGGCCAGACTGCTCGAGGTCCTGCTCCGTGATCGTCCAGCGTCGCTTGTTCCAGAAGATGGCGGCAAGTTCATCGAGGGTTTCGATCACTCGATGTCCCGCCAGTCGGGATGCGTAGTCGGCATCCCCTTGCGGATCGCGACCTTTGCCGCTGCGACTTGCGGTTGGGAGGTCGCCCCAAACCCAGGAGTTGATTGCCTGTCGCCGCTCAGGCTGAGCCGGAGGGCGACCGCCTCCCACCAACGGTGGTGAATGACGTTGCGGACCCGCTGAAAGGCCCTGAGGAGCTGTTGATCAGCATCGGGAAGCTTCTCGACCCAGGCCGGATCTCGCTCGGTGTCTTTCGGGCCGGCAGATAGATAGTTGTCGATCGCATCGGCCCAATTCAACGCCTCGGCGAGGGCGGAGCGACCGCGTGATTCGTTTGCGAGCTGGTGGTCGCCGGGTCCCGCGAGCGAATCCTCGGCTCTGAACCGTTCCACCGCCCGCAGGTAGGACGCGACCAGCTCTTGGATCGTGCTGTGCTCACCCGGCCCGACCTCGATGGTGTGATCATCGCTCACTCAGATACCTTAAAGTCCGCGGACGCCCCGAGAGCAGTCGAACGAACCCGGACTGGCGCTCGCGTGAGCGTGTCGAGCGTCGGCATACGCCGGGCGGATTCGCCCTCCCGGCGGAGGATCCCGAAGGTAAGGACGCGGCCCTCCCGGGTGCGTGTTCAAAGGCGACGGGTTGAATCGGTCGGCTTTGGACGAAGAGCGACCGTGACGCCGCGTCGTTGAGTGGCTCCTCCTTTGCGCGAAAAGCAGCAGCGCCAGCTTAGGCCACTGCTCTCCATGCGAAGCGGGCAGTGGGTCGCGTTGACCACCTAGGCGCCGGCTTCGGCTGGCGCCGGTGCCCTGTCCTCTGGGCTCGCTGGAAAGCGAGCGCGACGAGTCCAGCGCTGCGGCAAGCTTAACTACGGGTTTGAGCTCGAGCGGCTGAAGTTGGAGGCGAACGGCGGGTACGTCGCGCTCCTCATTATCCGACTTATGCGATGGCGGGTTTCCACGGCTGACGGCTTATCCCACTTGGGTGCGCCGATCGTGGATACTCCGCGTAGGACCCTTGTCACCTTGGATCGCAGGAGATGAGGATCGTGACGCCTGGCAAAGCACCTGGAGCGCAACCGCAAGACTTTGGGGACGACCTGGTCTCCTCCTTTTTCCTAGGCCCGAAGGCACAGAACGCCTTGGTTTGGCGAGACTTGTTGGCCCGCGTCTCCGACGATTACTTTCACTGGCGACGCAACTATTTCCCCGACGATAAGTCGATTATCACGCGTGCAGATCAGCGCCATCCAGATCAGCTGGATTGGCTCGACGGTCTCTCGACTCACCTCGATCACGTATTGGATGTGCTGAAGGCAGACTATCCCTTCTACTCTCCTCGGTACATCGCTCACATGCTTTCGGACCAGACGCTCCCGAGCGTCCTCGGTCTGTTCGCCGGGATGCTTTACAACCCGAACAACGTCACCCACGAAGCGGCGCCGGTGTCGGTGAAGTTAGAACTGGAGGTTGGAGACCTTCTCGCCGACATGTTGGGCTTCGACAAAAGCAATCCAGCTTGCGACGATGGAGCGTGGGGTCACCTCACTTCTGGTGGCACCATCGCGACTCTCGAGGCGCTGTGGGTCGCGCGCCAAGCACAGTTCGTTCCCGTGATGGTCGCGCATTGCTGCAGGAAGAAGCCCGTCCGCGCCAGAATCGGGCGCGAGCTCGCTGAGCGCGGCCTGAGCCTCTGCAAAGAGGCCAAGGCCGTGATCGCGTCGGACGTCTGGGAGAAGTTCAGCACGGAGCACCTGGGAGACCCCAGCCGCCCTCTAAAGAACCTCCTCGCAGTGCACCCAGACCGTCAACTTTCCCTGTTAGCTGACCTTCGACATGCTCTGGCCTCCCGGCTTGGGAAGATACCTAAAGAGAAGAAGACGGCGGCGGAGCTCGACCTCACGACGTTCGTACTGCAGGCGGTCCACTCAAGCCCATACAACCCCGCCCGTCAGGGGTACGCGTCTGTCCTCGAGACCCTGAACGCGGCCACCAAGTCCAAGTCAAAGCTTCAGAGGGGGGTGGTTTTTGCCTCCGAAACGGCCCACTACTGCCTCGCGAAGGCTTGCAACATCCTCGGATACGGCAGCGAGGGGCTCAAATCGATTCCCGTCGATCAGAACTTCCGAATGCGCGTCGACGTCCTGGAGGAGAGACTTCAGAACCTGCCCGCCGACGAGTATGTCGCCGCGGTTGTCGCAATCGCAGGGACCACGGAAGAAGGAGCGGTCGATCCGGTGCACGCCGTCGTGGCGCTTCGCAAAAAGACCCCGTTTTGGTTGCACCTTGACGCCGCATGGGGAGGCTATGTCGCCTGTGTCTTTGACCGAAACACTGAGGGCGAGTTTCGGAGGGTCGGGGCGCGAGGGAAGCTAACGGTGAGGCGTGCCAGACGAGCGGATGCCGGTTTCAGCGGCGCTTTGTCGGTACCAGCTGAAGGTCGCCTGAACAAGAGGACGAACGCCAACGTCGAGTGGGGCCGACAGAACGGTCCTCAAGATCACGTCAAGCAGGCATTCGGTGCGGTTCGAGAAGCCGACTCGGTGGTCGTGGATCCACACAAGCTCGGATACATCCCCTACCCGTCCGGCGCGGTCGTCTTCAGAAACCGCCGTACCACCTTGTTGACAGCCCAGACGGCCTCCTACATTGGTGCGGGTCGACGGGAAGGCTCGGACGCACTGGCGCGAGGCGCAACCAAGGAGCTGGATTCCGTCGGCGACTATGTGGTCGAGGGCTCAAAGCCAGGCGCGGCCGCGACCGCGGCCTGGCTTGCACACACCGCGATCCCACTCAACCAGAAGGGCCACGGTCGCGTGATCGAGGACACGCTCGTAGCCGCACAGAAGCTTGCGCGGCTCCTCACGCTGGTTGACGGTGACCCAGCGTTCCACGACGCATGGGTCATCAGTGCTGCTGACGGGGCGCAGAAGACCGCCGACGCGCACCGCTACTGCATTGGGTTTCAATTGGTCGCCGAGCCGGACACAAATCTCGTCACATTCGTTGCCCGGCCGCTTCGAATCCTCAAAACCGCCCGGCAGGAAACGCTCGAGCGGGTTCGCTGGACGCTCGCAGAGCTCAATGCACTGAACAACGGGATCCATGCGCGGATGGGTAAACCTCGACGCGACGATCAGGTCACACCCCGCGCAGCGGCTGAGGCTGCCTACCCGTATGGTCACCCTTTCTTCGTCTCGAGGACGGCGATGCGCAGCGACCGGCAACCGGACGGGACCTACTCATATGCGTCTGTCGCAAGCCTGCTCAAGGATCTTCTGCCGACGACGGCGGATCACCGCGCCAGATATGACGGCAGCGCCGATGGCTTGATCGCCATACGTTGCACCGTAATGAGCCCTTACTACCACCTGGCGGAGGCAAAGGGAGTTGACTACATCGACGAATTTGTCAAGACGCTATATGGCGTAGGCCTGAAAGTGTTGCAGCGGTTCGCCGAACAACTCGAGTCCTATGTGCTAGTTCGATGCAAGGCGCGCACTGCTGCGAATGTCGCGAAGGCGCTCAGGAAGCAGCGCGGATCGGTGCGTAGAGCGGTCGTCATCACGAACTCAGACGTCGACGAGCCGGACCGGGTTCTGCTCGAGGTCCGGGCGCCGCTCGATGCTGAGACGGACCGAGAAGAGGAGGTCAGACAGCTCGGGCGCGACCATGCTTCTAACGGCGTGCTAGGAACCGAAACCCTGCTCCGGACGGAGGGCCAGACCAATGGTGCCGTTGACGAACCCGTTGTGTACATGTTTCTGCACGTTGAGGTCGGCCAGACTGAGAAAGTGCTTGAGAAGGTTATGAGCATGCGTATTAGCGGTGGGGGAATGGAGGCGAGGATTCTCACGGGTCGATACGATCTAGCAGTGGCGTTATCGGGTATGAGGGTCAGCGCGGCCAAGAAAGTGGTTGAGAAAATTCGGCAGATGGCTTACGTGATTCCGCCGTCGGACGTGTTCTGGTCCAAGTCGAAGTAAGACCCGCGAGTACCAGGGGATCCGGCTCTCACATCTCCACGGCGATGCGAGACAGTCGGCACGGTTCGTCCAGACCAGCGGCGCCAGGACGTGCTTTCAGTTCCGAAGGTGATCGGCCGATCCGACCGCGAACCCTCCCTTGCGCGGAAAGCGGGGACGAATGTCTGCTTTGCCTCGCGAGCGGGAGGCAGGCTCGCCGCCTATCTCGTGCCCGCTCCGGACGAGCAGCGAGCGCGCGCCGGGTCGATCGCCGGCCTTCTCCTTTGCGCGAAAAGCGCCAGCGCAAGCCCAGGCCGCCCCTGACCATGCACAGGGAGTTCACCAGCGCCGACTGTTTTGCGGGTAGCGCCCCTAACTGCGCGATCTATTCAGCGCGCCTGGAGACGGAGCAAGCCGCGTCCACCCGTCCGCTTCCGCTTTCACGCGGTTGCGGCATCGCAGGTAGGCGCCGCAAAGAGTGCTGCTCCGCATGGAAAGCAGCACTCACCAGCGAGTACAGGGTGGTTGTGAGTCGATACTGTCACCCTTGGCCGGCAAGCCTGTTCTAAGGAGGCGAGATCCGGCTCAGAGAGCCGATCCTGAGCCACCGCGGAGAATTTCAGTACACATTCTCAGCGGCTTTCAAAGAATCCAATAGAGGATGAAGCTATGGCGCCTCTTGAACAGACTTGCTGCGTCCGCCCACCTGCGTGCTGCTGACCTGATGGGCAGGCGCGACCTGGTCGCCGAGTTCACAGAGACCTTCCGTAAGGAGGTTCTGCGTCGCCTTGGGCCGGATGCTGAGAAGGATCTCGGCGCTCAGCCTCTCGCGCAGCTACTGATCACGTACGGCAACTGGCGTGACCGGTTCCCCACGCCCAATCCGAGAACAGTTCATGTCTCCTCGGCCGTGAAGGCCAACACGACACACGCGGCGGAAGTGCAGGGGCTGATTCGGAAGATCAGTGCGGGAGAGGACCTCAGGCCCCACCTGAGCAAGCGTGTCGAGACCGCCACCGCGGGCCCTCGAACAAAGCGCTGCCAGGCCGCCGCGACCTGGACCTCCTACTCGCGGACTGGGGGATCCATCACCTCCACCTGTCGGGCCAGGTCGGCCCCGACGGGTGGGCCACGCGTGGGAGTGACCTGCTTTTCGCTTGCTTCAAGCCAGACGACGCCTACCTGATCGACATAGGCAGCCACTCTTGGACCGAGCTGAGCTTGCTCGAGATCATCGTCCGCGAGTGGCCTAACGCCGGGCTGATGATGGGCTCTTTGTCGGGGTTGTCCCTCGCGCAGGCTCCGACCGATGAGGAGCGAAAGCAGGCTCGCGAGGCCGGGATAGCTCAGCCAGTCGAGATCGACGGGGCCCTCTACATGCCGCGAGGGCAGACACTCGCCGGCACTGCAAGCGACGTCACCATGCGGGTGAACGCGATCTTGCGGGCCATCGACGACATCGCCCGAGATCCGAAGGCCTGGATCCGAGAGCGAGTTGACGGGCGAGGCCGTGGACTGTGGAGGGCGGCGGTCAGGGGCGACCACGTCGGATTCACAAACGGCCCCGTGTTCGTTTCAGTGATCGAGCTTTCGTAGGCCGCTTCTTGCGCGGAGCGCGGCACATTTCGCACACTGGTCAGGCCCGGGTGGGACGATCAGCACATGGGCCCGACTGCGATCTTCGACAAGTCCGCGTTGCAGGGGTTGAACATGGACGAAGCCGTCTGGTTCGAGGCCTTCTTCCTGCCGAACCTCGTGCCGGTCTTCTATGTCGAGACGCTGGCCGACCTCGAGAAGGAGGTTACCGAGGGCAAGTCGCCTGAGGATCTCGTCGGCCTCTTAGCGGCCAAGACGCCCTCCAACGCGTCGCCTAACGTGCATCACCGGGCGATCGTCTTAGCCGAGCTGACGGGGCAGGGGGTCGCGATGGATGGGCGAACCGTGATTAGCGGCGGTCAGACGAAGCAGATGCCTGACGGCAGCATCGGAGTGCACGTCGAGGAGTTCCTTGAGACCGCAGCGCCGCTCCGCTGGAGGAATCACGAGTTCCTCGAGATCGAACGCGAGATCGCCAAGGGCTGGCGGGCTGAGTTGGCTCAGCACGATCCGGCACCGGTCGTCTCGGTTCTCAGCGAGATCCTCGCGGACGAAGCAGAGATCTCCAATCTGGCGCAGTTGAAGGCGGCGATCGACGATCTCTGCTCAACGGGCGATCCACAGCTTCTGGCTCTGGCATGTGAGGTCCTCGGAGTTCCTGAGGAGTTCCGTAAGGCTGGCTTGACGCGGTGGGAGACGGCCGGTAGGCCGGGGCTCTACGAGTTCGCCCCGTATCTCACACATGTCTTCAAGGTGGACCTCGTTTACTACCTAGGCGTACACCGCGGCTTCATCTCGGGCGAGCGGGCGAGCAACAAGGCCGACATGGCCTACCTCTACTACCTGCCGTTCACGATGGTCTTCATCTCCGGCGACAATCTGCACCGGCGGACTGTCTCTCTCTTCCTGCGTGAGGACCAGTCTTACCTTGAGCGCGATGAGTTCAAGGCCGCCCTGGGCGAGATGGATGAGCATTACGACCAATTGCCCGACGAGATCAAGCAGCTCGGCGTGATGCGATTCGCTTCGTACCCGCCGTCATCGATTTACAACGCGATCACCAGTGAGTGGGACAGGCATATGCGCCCGGATTGGCGCGAGACCGCCAAGTCTCAAGAGGCGAACGTCGACAAGCCCCTCGATGCCGAGGCACTGAAGTCGGGCACGGAGGTGAAGGATGCTCTAGAGCGGGCTCATCCAGTGCCAGATCAGGCAGCGGAGCAGGCTGGGGGCCCGGACTACATGACCATCAGCCGATACGTCCCGGCTCAGAAGGGCAAGTGGCGGATCGTCCCTGAGGAGGTCGACAAAGGCGAGGACTAAGGGCGCCGACATCAAGTGTGGCTTGTATCGCTGCGCTCGCTTAGGCTCTGCTCGGGGTGCGCCTGGTCTGAGCTCACATCCACGGGTTTCGCCGCTTCGCGGAGCGCCAGAAGCTCTATGTCGACCGTCGCCTGATCTGCCTGGTGGGCCCCAACGAGGTTGGGAAGTCGTCTGCACTTCTGGCCTTGGAGCAAGGGCGCGGCACTGAAGAGATCGTTGCGACCGACCGCAGTCGGAGCGGGCCGTTTCCCGACGATCAGGTGGTTATCCGCCTTGACTTCCGTCTCGGAGATGAAGACATCAAGGCGATCTCTGACCTCGGTCTTCCGGGCCAGGCCGAGCAGTCTCAGTCGTTCCAGATCTTCAAGCAGGCCGACGGGCAGCTGAGGACAAGACTCGGTCCGCAGCGGCTGAGCCGTGACCGAACGCCCCGGGCCCGGGTGGCAGGCTCTCTTCAGGCTGCAATCGACAGCGACAACTGGTTGTCGGAGGAGCAGGCCGCCGACACGCCGGCTGATGGTCCGCGCCTCGCCACGATTCAAGAAGAGCTGACGAAGGAGGACGATGACCTCGACGGCGCGATGATTGAAGAGATGCGCGGGCTCGTCAACGCGCTTGATGCGGCTGAGGTTCAGGACGAGCTTGCCCGCGAGTTCGAGGCGGTCATTGAGCTCGAATCGGCGGCCAATCCCCATCGCGAAGCGAGGCGGCGCTTGCTGGCGCGGGCGCCGGAGTTCATCCCGTTTGACGACAGAGCCCGCATTCTCGAGGCGGAATACGACCTGGGGACGGTCGTGGCCGAAGCAGGTCCCGCACTTGCCAATCTCGCGACCTTGTCCGGACTCGATCTCGCTGAGCTTCACGCCGCGATGCAAAACGGACTGACCGGGCGAGCTCAGACGTTGGTGGATGGCGCCAACGACCGGCTTCAAAAGGAATTCGAAGCGTGGAACCAGAAGCCACCGATTCGCGTCAAGTTCGACTACACCGACACCGTGATTCGCATCCACGTGAGTTCGGGCACTGGCGAGCTCATGAAGATCAACGAGAGAAGTGAGGGGCTGCGGCAGTTCGTGGCGCTGGTTGCTCTGATCGGAGGGGCACACCGGGAGATCAAGCCCATCCTGTTGGTCGACGAAGCCGAAAGGCATCTCCATCTCGACGCTCAGGCGGATCTGATGCAGATTCTCGCTGAGCAGACGGCCGCTGAGCAGGTCATCTACACGACGCATTCGCCGGGGTGCTTGCCAGAAAACATCGGCAGCTCGGTTCGAGTCTTGGCTGGCGTCGGAGAAGCAACCGAGAGCACGATCAGAAATCACTTCTGGTCTGAGAATGCTGGCCTCGGCCCGATGTTGCTTGCAATGGGTGCGGCTTCCTTGGCATTCGTTCCGTTGCGCTCGGCCGCGATCGTCGAGGGCGGTTCCGACCTCGTCCTTCTGGGCGACCTGATTCTCGAGGCGATCGACGAGGACTTTCTCGGGTACCAGATCGTGCCGGGTTCGTCGAATCTGCGGCCGGCACAGATCGCGGGCCTTGATCTTCAGGGGAAGGAAACCGTCTGGATCTATGACGGTGACGGCCACGGGGAGGAGCAGTTCAAGGTGCTCACCGAAGACCACAACATCCCTGAGGAACGCGTCCTGCTCCGCAAGGACGACGAGGGCAACCCCTTGGACCTCGAGGACTTGATCAATCCGAAGACCTACATCGCCGCGATCAATGCCTACCTCAGGGATGTCGAAGCGGAACAGACGTTTACTGAGGATGACCTCCCGGACGAGACCTGCAAGCGGCACACGACGCTGGAGGCCTGGTGCGACGGAAACGAGATCAAGGCCCCGAGCAAGCCAGCGATTGCAAACAAGGTTCTTGACCTCGTCGAGGACGAGGATCATCCAGACGCCCTTCTGGATGAGAAGTACAAAGAGGTTCTGGCGAGCCTTCACGGGAAGACGCAAGTCGCGCTTGGAATCGAGATCGGTGGGTGAGGACAACCGCTAGTCCTTCCCCGCCTCGTTGACGAGCACCTTGAAGCCGCCGTCTGGCCCAACACCGGAGTGTCTGGTCCCAATCGGCATCCGGAGTCGGGGCGCGCGCGGATCGTTTGACCATCAGAAGCCAGGCCCCGACGCAGATGACGGATGCGGCTAACTCAGGCGCGAGCATCGCCGCCCCGGTACGAGCTACTGCTTTCCGTGCGGAGGGGATGTTATGAGTCCCTTCCGCTCGCGACTCCCTTGCGCAAGAAGCGGAAGCTCAAGCTCCCACTGCCTCTGCCTACGCCAACAGTTTGCCGGTAGCGCCCCTAACTGCGCGGCCTATTGAGCGCGCGGGTAATCGAGTCCAACGAATGTTGTTTGGCTGGATGTGTGGCATCGAACCGACCAATTCTGCGTGGCAGCTGATCACCACGCGACGCGCGCCCGCGGGCACGCGAGGTGGGCTGTCGTTGGCATCTCGTCTTCCCCACTCTCTGCCGGGAAGGCGCCCTCCCGCCAAGCTTTCGGCCCGAACGCCGGACTCGGCGCCCGGGGCTATCTTCGGCCAATGGTCACCTCTGACATCGAGGCCGCCCTGAACGGGATCCCCGCCGGCACCAGTGCGCCTGAAGCTACGGACGGCAAGGAGGTCCAGGCCGTGGCCGGCAACGAGCACGAGGTCAAGGTCGAGGACGGCGTGACGGCCACCTGGATCAGGTGGTGCACGTGCTGGTCGACGCATCTTCGGCTGATCCGGAGTAGCTCCCACCTCAGTGCCACCCGGAGGATTCGTGCCCATTCAGGCGCCCCCGCGGACTGTCAATCCGCAGGGCGCCGAGGCATTAGGCAGACTCCTCTTTCCGGAGAGGGGGCCATTTGCCGGGTAAGCCGCGGAAGATCCACTGGGAGCGCCGGCGCCACACGCAAGCCAAGCACCAGGTCCTCGTGGACTACCTGGCGGCCTGGATTCCGATCCTCGGTCGCAGGTTCGACGACCTCATCCTGATCGACGGCTTTGCCGGCCCCGGGCGGTATGAGGACCGGGCGCCGGGATCGCCGCTTCTCATGTACGAAGCCTATGCCCGGCATCCCGATCGCTCCGACCTCGCGACCCGCGCCCATTTCTTCTTTATCGAGAAGCATCCGGGCCGGGCGGCGGCGCTGAGAGCCGAGATCGCCAAGCGCAAAGCGGTCCCGGACATCGAGGTCGAGATGATCGAGGGCGACTACGACCAGGAGTTTCCGGGACTCCTTGCTCGCCTCAAACAGCGTTGGCCCCGAGAGCTGCCGCCAATCTTCGCCTTCATTGACCCGTTCGGCGGCGAGCAGAACAAGATCGAGCTAACGCACAGCCTCCTAGAGCTGCCGCGCTGTGAGGCCTTGGTGTTCGTGCCGATGACGCACTTCGCCCGGTTCATCGACCACCCGGACCTGGAGCAGACGCTCGAGGTCGTCTTTGGCGACCAGAGCTGGCGAGAGGCCCGCAAACTTCCGGATGTCTCAGGCCGGGTCAAGCTCCTGGTTGAGCTCTTTCGGCAGCGACTCAAGAAGACGTGTCGCTGGGTCCGCGCTTTCGAGATCACGCCGAAGGAAGGCGGCAACAGCCACTTCCTGTTTTTCGGGACCAGCCACGCGCTCGGCCTGACGCGGATGAAGGAGGCGATGTGGAGGCTCGACCCGGTGGCTGGCCAACGCTTCCGCGACTCAACCCACGTCGACCATCCGGTCCTATTTCAGACCGAGCCCGATGTCGTCCCGCTCTTGGCGATGCTACGCGAGCACTTCGGCACCCGCGCCTTCACGATCGAACAGGCCGAGGAGTTCACCCTCTTCGAAACACCGTTCCTCCACAATCGCCACCTCAAGCAGCGGACGCTTGCACCCGCCGAACGGGAGAGAGTCCTGGAGCCGGTCGATCCCCCGCCCACACGGCGGGCGAACACCTACCCGGCGGGAACCCGGATCCGCTTCGCCGAATGAGGTCCGGCGCCGTTGCGCGCGCGTCCGGTATCGCAACCGACTGGCATCTCATTCCACTCCTGACCATCGAGAAGCCGGCCTCCGGACTTTGGCGTCGGCCCGCCCCATTGCTTGAAGAAGAACGCCACGCCCTCGTCGACGCAGCGATCACGAAGTTCGTACAGCCACTCGATCCGCATCGGGCGATGCCCAGGGCCGGATTCGCCGCCGGCAATCAGCCAAGCGATCCCGTCCAACCCGAGCCCCTCGAGCGGACCCAGTAGAGGCTCGGCCGAAATGAACCGGACCGCCGCGGGAACATCCCGCAGATAGTCGGCTCGATTCACAAAGCGCCGGTTCTCGATCGAGACACCCATCCAGACATTGCTCGGCCAACGGAGGGTCGGCGCCAGCTCCGCCAGTCGCTCGTGGCGCTTGGTCAGGATCTGGAACGTGTGGTGCTCTGCTAGCTCCATGACCGCGAACACGTCGCGGACGAACTGCTCCGGGATCCGCTCGTGGAAGAGGTCACTCATCGAGTTCACGAAGATCATCCGCGGCCGCTTCCAGCGCAGCGGTTGGTTGAGCCGCTCGGGCCACAGGCGGAGGTCGAAGCCCTGCTCGTAGGGGTGGCCGGGAACTCCCCGGAACCGCTCGGCGAACGTCTTTGCGTAGCAATGGGCGCACCCCGGGGAGACCTCGTCGCATCCCGTGACGGGGTTCCAGGTCGCCTCCGTCCACTCGATCGCGCTGCCGTCGCTCATCTCAGCTGCGGAGCCTAGTCGTCCCGTGCATCGAACAGATGTTCGCCCTGCCGGCGGACACTCCTCCCAGAGGCCCGGACGTCGTTGCCTATCCCGCGCCTACAGGCGCACGAGCGACGGTACGGTAGCTGCTGGCCGCTGATCGCCCAGGTAGACGCAGCGGACCATGGCGTGGTAGGAGTGCTCGCCCCGCGCGGCATCGAGTCGCTCACGCCCAGCGAGCGGCGCGTCGCCGAGCTGGCGGCCGAAGGCCCCACGAACCGTGAGATCGCCCAGGCTCTCTTCGTAACGCCGAGGACCATCGAGGTCCACCTCAGGAGCGTGTACCGCAAGCTTGAAATCGACTCGCGCTCGCAGCTTGCCGCCGCACTCGGCGAACCGACTCGGGCCTAGCCCTCGATCTCGGCGCTGAAGAAAGCGCCCCTAACTGCGCGATCTATTTGAGGCGGCACCACGCCATCTCGCTGTCACTATCACGCGAGGCTGTCGCATAAACCCAAAGTGAAGCCGTGAGAGCTCGTCACAGGCCTCTTGTTCATTGGTGCCACGACCTCGGTCAGCCTCGGTCCCGCCCGCGCAGTGCAGAACCAAGGTGAGGGCACTATCGAGTGACGGTGCGGCGATCAGCACGACCAGTGAGCCGACGCTCCGGTTGCGGGGTCAGCCGGGCAGGCATCGCGGGTTTGCGCCCATTAACTCCGAGATGGGGCCGCCGCTCAGCTTGGTGGAGGGGATCTCCAAGCGACTTGCAGCGCGATCGAACCGACGCACTCCAACCGCCGGCGAGAGGGCGTTTGAAGCGGTCAGCGCAGGATGGGCTGCCGCCAGGCAAGCCCTGCGGCCGGCTCGCGGATCATCCCGACTGGGGAGACTGCGGCGCGTCCGCCGCCGCCCGGCGAAGCGAGAAGGCCCCCCTCGTGCAAGAACGGCGACGTGCGTCAGTCTGATGGGGTCTTCCCCCATTCCGCCTTTAGGCCCAGGAGCACGGCAATCGGGTTAAGTAACAGGGCGCTGACCGTGATGGCCGCGACGCCGTAATCAGGAGACCACCACGCCCAATCATCGAGCGGCGTTTCGGGCAACGCAGCCGCCCAAAGAACAAACGCGAGGGTACCGATTACCGTCTCCCCCAGCGGGAACTTGAAGCTCGCGGTGGCGAGCTTTGCCTTGAGCGCGGTATAGAGGGGAACCGTAAGAATCGTGAGGACGAGTCCCACGAAAAAAACATGCCATCGCGCCGAGAAGTTGAGCTGGTCCAGGCTTTGGCCAGCGGCCGGCTTTAGCGGGTCAAGAAAAAGCTGCTGCAGAAAAACGTACACGCCGATCGTCTCAATGGGGATCCACTGAACGATCGAGTTGAGGCCGCCCTCCTTGACCCCCGGGACCTTTGCTCCCTCCAATTCGGCGACAGCCGGCTCGCCCTCCGGAACTGTCTCCGGAGTGCTGCGGAGCAGCCGATTGTCCGCCAAGGCAGCAACGCTCATCACAGGTCCAGTAGCAGTCTGGAAGCGGTAGTAAATGCGAGCCTACCTCAGATTGCCGCGATTTGGTACGGGCGCTGCTCGATCCCCTCAAGCCGCCTGCGCGGCAGCGACCGAGGTCCTAGCCCGACTTACCCAGGGCCCGACGCAACCTTCAGCCCATCTCGTGTCAATCCACAAGCCGCTTTACGCTGTGCTTATCGCCGCTGGCGTGCGGCCGGCAGGCGGTCTCGGTAAGACGGAGGAAGGCACCCGGCTACAGCGCAACCCATGAAGTCGGAAACCGCGCTGTCCGATAATGGCCCGGGCCTGACGAGGTTTTGGGCATCGATCTCGTCGTTGTCGATGACCGGTGCAAAAGAAACCGTCGCGCGAGCGACTGGTCGCCGTCGGTGTCGAGGGCCGACCGAGTTTGCGCACCCTACAGCCCGGCCCTAGAGAGTCGGATCATTGCGCGGACGGTCCCGTGAGCGGGCCTCGGCCCATCTCGGCTACCTGGACCGCCTAATCGCGCGCCGCGCCGGCGAAGCGGCCCTCTCGACGAGGTGACGGAACGTATTCGGACCCATTGCCGCGCGCACTAGGAACTCTTGCCAGCTCCTGGCCCGCATCCCAAGGGCAGGCGCCCTGCGCCTGTTACGAGTACAAGGTGCCACTGCCCTAATGAGGCGCTCTCCCGAAACGTATGAGCCTCAGGCAGCCGTCGGAGTAGCCAGCTTCACCGCAGTCCGCGCATTGATTCGGCCAAATCCGTAGCGCGGACTGTGGCCACTGGCAGCGTCGTACTCCCCATGGGCTTCGTCAATGCGGTCGCAAGAACGGCGCAGTGTCTCTTTGACCTCCTGCCAGCTCAGATCTGGATTCCGAGCCACGACCAAGGCAGCTACGCCGGCGACGCCCGGACAGGCACTGGAGGTACCACCAAACGAGTTTGTGTAGTTCCCAGCATCGTCACCGAGGCTCATGTCCCCTGGGTTGTAGCCCTCATGTCCGCTGCGGTCGGTGGTCCAGATTCCGGGGGTCAGCGGCGATTGGCCGCCGTTTGTTGCGAAGTCGTTACTTGGGAAGCAACACCAGACCGCCTCGCCGAAGTCGCTATAGGCACTCTTGGTGCCCCGATCGTTGCAGGCGGCAACAGCAATGACCTTCTCGTAACTGGCGTATCCGTCGTTGCCGACGTCCTCGTTGCCATTACCGGCGGCCCAGGTGATGACGCAGCCCTTCCCCCGGCGACCACGCGAGGCGGCGTAATCAATCGCCAGTCGGGTCGAATCGGGTAGCGCGGCAACCTGTTGGTGCGCCGGGTCGTTTGGATTCGACCAGTTGCCATCGGTCGGGCCCCAGCTGCAGGAGATGACATCGGCACCGTGCTCTGCGGCCCAGACGAAGGCGTCGGCTTCGTCCTGGGAGCCGAGCGCCGAGGCCATCCGCAGCGGCATCAACCGGGCCCGGGGAGCGACGCCGCTTGCGCCATGCGCGCCGTCGGCGCACGCCACCCCGCTGCATGCGGTGCCGTGGTTGTCGCCATCTGCCGGACGTGGATCGTCAGAGCGAGGTCGAGTAAACGAATGCGGCGCGGTGATCTTGTTCGCGGAAGCCAGCTCCTCGTGGTCAATGTCGACGCCATTGTCGATGACGGCGATCACAGTGCCCTGCCCTTCGCTCAGCTCCCATGCCCTGACGACGTTTGCGTGAGCCTCAATGGCGGTGCCACCGACAACCGTGTTCTGCAAGTGCCACTGCGGCGGGAAAGCCCCGTTCCAGCTGATCTCACGGACCAGTTCCGGGTGACACAGCTCAACCTCGCCGCGTTCCAACAGGGCTTGAGCCCGGTCGAAGACCTCGCGCCCAAGACCTTCCTTTACCGCCGCGAAAAAGGCATTGCCGGCATAGGGCAACGCTCGCTTGATCTCGAGCTGGAGGCCGCGAAGCGTTTCCTCGGCATCGGCAGGGTCCACACCGTCGGCGAATCTGACGAAGAGATTCTCGGTGTAGACGACTGGCGCCCCATACTGGTCCCTGAGTCCGCGCCCGGCGAAGCGCACCTCCGAATCTTCATGCAGGACCCGGGATAGCTCCTCGGCGGCGCCTTGCGGCGCTTGATATACGCCGACACCCGCCGCGGGGACGCCGAATAGCGGCGTCAACTGCTCTTGTGCCGAGCGACTGCGGCTTGACAACGGCGAGAGGTCATGGCGAGCACCTCGCCGGTGACTGCGAACGACGACGAGATCCCCCTGATCCTCCAACTTGATCTCCACGCCATCTTGCCCACCGAACCGACACGAGACCATGGCACTCCTCTTCCCTCACGGAGCCTGCGGCACCCCGCGAGCATTGGCTGCATCCCCATTCTGACTCACAGCCCAACGCGGACAAGGCGCGGTGTCGCCACAATCCGACCCATGGACCTCAGGAGGGTGCTGGCATCGTCGCCGCGCAAGCTGCGCCTCGGGAGCGAGCAGACCGAGGCTTCTTATGAGTTGGCCGAGGATCTGATCGCCACCCACGACGCCGAGCCGACTCCGGAGGCACTTCTCACCCTCGAAGGCGAAGCCGTCGCTGTCGAGCCGCTTACGGCAATCTCGCGGTCCGACTCCAAACAAGACGTCGTCGGACCCGTCTATCGCCAGGCCCCAGGCGGCGGCCTAGCAGTGCCAACCGGACGTGTCTTTGTGCGCTTCGCGGACGGCGACTCGGCGGCCCGCCATGAAGCCGACCTGGCCAAGGTTGGCTACGACATCGAACAGATCCCGGCCCACGCCCCACATACGGCCTGGGTTCGTGCCGCCACCGGCGCTGTCGCCGACGGACTCCGCGGCGTAGGTCGACTTGAGCGGGTACCCGGAATCGAGAATGTTGAACCGCAGCTATTGAAGGAGCCAGTTCATCGTCTCTGACCGTTCAGCTTGGATCGTCGGGCCCTTGGTTTGGCGCCGCCAGATCCCAACTACGCAGCGCTTACGAGCACCGGGCTGAGGACGCCGCCGGAACTCGACTGCGTCGCGCGGACGATCTCAGCTGAAGCCGAGTTCCGGCACCTTCTAGGACCAGATCGCGTCGTTCCCCGGAGAGCTCGCGACGCTCTGCTCAACGGGACGGGCAGGTCGCTTGAACTGAAAGGGCTGCCGACCTCCTGGCCGGCGTCAAGGACTCATAGATCTTCGCACCTCCTCAGTCTGGAGGTTGGGGGCGGGCCCGCCTCCATTTCACGGACGTAGACCCGACTCGGCGACTAATCAGGCAACGAGTTTGGATACCAAGACGCGGGGCGAGTTGACCGACTCCGGCGGTGGGACTAGGGTGGGCCTGACGTGCATCGAAAGGAAGGAGCTTCACCATGCCTGACCCTGACAGCCGCCGGATCTGCGTTGATCGCGTTCCTCCTGACGCAACGCATCCCGCCGCCGCCGCTGCACACCGAGCGGTCGCAGAGGCGGTTGCGCTGGCGGAGGAGACTCCTGCGGCAGAGATCGACGCGTCTGGGGTGATCCCTGTCGCGCGCCTTGCACTGGTTCGGCTGAAGATGTGGGAGAGCGGGAGGACGCTGAGGTGCCGGTTTCTCGATGGCGACGCAACTCAGAAAGAGAACGTCCAAGCCAAGGCCCAGATATGGGAGCAGTATGCCAATGTGGATTTCCAGTTTGTTGACAGCGACGACGCCGAGATCCGGATCTCGTTCTCGGCCGATCCCGGATCGTGGTCGGCCGTTGGAACGGATGCGCTGGTTGAGGCGTACTTCCCAAAGCACCAACCGACCATGAACTTCGGCTGGCTGAAGGCCGACACGGACGATGAGGAATACGAGCGGGTTGTCGTCCATGAGTTCGGCCATGCGCTCGGCTGCATCCATGAGCATCAAAGCCCTGCTGAAGGACTCAACTGGAACAAGGATCAGGTCTATCGAGTCTTTGAGGGCCCCCCGAACTATTGGACCAAGGAGCAGATCGACCACAACATCATTGAGCACTACTCCGGAACCCAGACCCAGTTCACCGCGTTCGATCCTGACTCGATCATGCTCTACGCCTTCCCGGCCACCCTCTTCACAGACGGTAAGGGCACAAAGAGCAACAACCACCTGTCAAAGACCGACGAGACCTTCATCGCCCAGATGTATCCGAAGTAGGTGGGGCGCAGACGGGGAGCGCCTCAGCGTCCGGACGGCATAAACCTGTTCTGCTGCGGACCGAGGTGCGGCCCGCGATCTATTCAGGCCGCACCACGCCATTCGTCGCTGTCGCTTTCAGGCGAGGTGGCTCGGGAGGGTGGGCTGGAAAAAGTCCGCGGCCGAAGGGCTGTCGAGGCCGCCGATCAGCACAGAGGGCCGCGGACGAAGGTGTCCGCTGTGTTATGGCGGTCGCCCCCGACCAGGTTCGAGGCCAAAGACGAGAAGGCGACGAAGCGACCGTTGGCGGAGATTGCGGGGAACGAACTTTCGGAGTTTCCCTGCTCTCCTTCGGAGCTGACGCTGAGGAGCGTCGTCTTGCCCCGCTTTCGGTCGCGCAGAAAGACGTCGACGGCGTGGTTTCGGTCGCCTTGGACCAGGTCGGGGGCGGGGGACTCGAAGGCGACGAAGCGTCCGTTGTCCGAGATCGAGGGAATGCCGCTGTAAAGACCACGGTTCACATCGGACTCCCTGATCCGCGTCGTCAAGCCGCGCTTTCGGTCGCGGACGAAGACGTCTTCGGCGTGCCCGTTTTTGTCGCCCGCGACCAGGTTCGAGGCCCACGACGTGAAGGCGACGAAGCGCCCATTAGCGGAGATCGAGGGATAAAAGAGGCTGGTGTCATTGGCCTCCGCGCCGGTGGAGCTGACGCTCACCCGCGTCGTCACGCCCCGCTTTCGGTCGCGGAGGAAGATGTCATCGGTGTCGTTTCGGTCGCCTTCCACCAGGTTCTTACCCCGGGAAGAAAAGGCGACGAAGCGCCCGTTGGCGGAGATCGCGGGGATCGTTCCCAGCTCTTCTGCGCCGTTGCCGGAAATCTGCTCTGTCCCGGAGGAGCTGACGCTGACCCGGGTCGTCTCGCCCCGCTTTAGGTCGCGGACGAAGACGTCGCGGATGCCGTTGTGGTCATTCGGGACCAGGTTGGTGGAAGCGGACTCGAAGGCGACGAAGCGCCCGTCGGCGGAGATCGCGGGTCGCCACACGCTGCCGTCATCTGCCTCCGCCCCGGTGGAGCTGACGCTGACCCGCGTTGTCGTAGCGCGCTTTCGGTCGCGGACGAAGACATCGAAGCGATGGTTTGTGTCGCCCGGGACCAGGTTGGAGGCCAAAGACGCGAAGGCGACGAAGCGCCCGTTGGCGGAGATCGCCGGAAAGCCGCTGTCGTCATTTGCCTCCCCCCCGGCGGAGCTGAGGCTCACCCGGGTCGTCTCGCCCCGCACTTGGTCGTGGACGAAGATGTCATATCTGAAGTTTCGGTCGCCTTTGACCAGGTTCGGGGCATTGTCGGAGAAGGCGACGAAGCGCCCGGTGGCGGAGATCGAGATCGGTAGGTTCGAGGAGCACCCCGAACAGGGGTTTCCGCTCGCCCCGGTGGAGTTCACGCTGACCCGAGTCGTCTTCACCGCCACCCCCGCCGAGGCTGGGACGGCGGCGAGCGCCAAGGCCGAGGCCGTGAGCGCAAAAAACAGGTACTTGGACCGCCTCATTGTGTCGTTCCCTCCCTGCCCTCCTGTTTGGAGGATGAGAGGCGAGCATACGCCCGCGTGGGTGGCGGGGTCGAGGGTGACGGGGTTTCGGGTAATGGATTAGAGCCAGCCGACGCGCCGGAGCGGCTCCGGGCGCTGCTCGGCGCGGTCGAGCAGGACGACAAGAGCGGAGAACGGCATTGAGGCTTCGTGAGCGCTACGCGAAACGTGAAAAAGCGGCAGCGCACCGCTGTTGCGGTCTTCCGCCCCTATCCATGCAAAGGGGAGTATGCAAGCGCCGATTGTTTGCAGGTAGCGCCCCTAACTGCGCGATCTATTCAGGGGGGCACCATGCCATCCGTCGCTGCTGCTTTCACGCGAAGGGGTAGTGCCCGGTCCTGGCACATGCGCAACATGCTTTGCGCGCCTTAGGCGACCGATGCGGTCTGCTGTGCGGTGCGTGCGTTCGAGGGCGTCTGAAAAGAGATCGACAGGCCAACACGCATCGCATTGGCAATCGCCGCGATTTGACCAACCGTCAGATTGCGACTGCCGCTTTCGATGGCTGCGATGTAGGACGGCGAAACGTCCATCCGCTCCGCGAGTTCATATTGCTTGAGGCCCAACTCTTGCCGGGCACGACGGATCTCCAGGCCTACGGCCTTTGAGTGGACGTCAGATGTACTCGTGCGCGGCATGGGTCAGAACGGAAGACGATCACGGACAGCATGAACCGCGCTGAGAAGGGCTGGCTCGCGATGCCGACCCTCACTGGCTGGCTCTACTTCGGCTTCACCAGACATTTCGTGGACTTCCTCCACCGCCAAATGACCCGAACGAAACGCCGTCGGCAGAGCACGCGCCCAGCGCTCAGCGCCATCCTCGCGCGTAAGTCGGTCGCCGGATTCCGGCTCAATCACGGCCAAATCGACATCAATCCATTCGGCATCCGGACCTTCGACCCTGAGGTCATGGTCGCCCTCGGCAAAAAGCTCGGCATGAACAGTCTTCTGCCATTCGTTGGCATCGCGGTCGAAGCTGGCAGTTGTAAAGCGAAGGTGGATCATCGTGGCCTCCTATCGGCCGCTCAAGTTAACCTCTTGAGTCAGACAGAAGTATAACCCCTTGAGTCAAGCACGAGCGCTTCTAGAACTCGCCAAGCCCGAGAATCTGCCCTCGTCCCAGCATCGTCTTGGCGCGGTCGCTCATCGCGTTAGCCCGGTCGACGGGGACCACGGCGACTATCCCGAATAGGGAGGGACTAGCCACGAGCCTTTCTAGTGCCTCTTGCTCCCACGCCTCCAGCGCAGGCGCGTGGTGGTCCTGGTGCCGGGCCTTGACGAACTCCGAGTAGTTGAGGATGTGGCCAGGCAGCGGGAAGCAATAGCCGTGATCGATGAGCGTCAAGCGATGGCCATCCCACCGCCAGTTTCCGCCGTGCCGGTCTTGCTGTCCTATCAACGAATCCCAGAAACCCGCTGGGAGACACCACTTGGGGTCGCTCAGCGGATCTGTGTCCCGTGGCCAGCCACCCGCGTCGGCGCATAAGGAACCCTCTTGGCCCGCGTACTCCTGGAAGACGCATACAGGCAGCAAGTCGGTGACTCGGTCTCCTAGCTCGCATGCCAGCCGCCAGGCTGCGCATTCATTGATCGTGGGCGCTTCCTCGTGATGGCCATAGTGGCGAGCGGTTGCTACCTCGACCCCGGCAGTGGGCTTATGGAACGCTTCAAGGCCCGTGTCAAGCGCGAGCTTTTTCGTGGCGTTGACGCCGCCGCTCGAGACAGGCTGTGGAGGGCCAACAACATTGCCAGTTAGCAGGGGTAGTTCATCCGGAATCCGCCCCTGAAAGCGTGCCAAGTTTTCCTTCTCCCCCTCAAACATTCAGTGGTCAGCCTAGTTGAGCCGCCCACACACGTTGTGAACGGCTGAAAGGCATCCGGGCCCGCCCAGAGGCTTGGGGTGTTCGACGCCCCAGAGCCAAGGAGGACCCGGATGAAGGTTCACGCTAACGCTGCTCTCGGACCGGCAGGATGTTTGGCGCTGGTTGAGACGATCGAGTCGGGGATGACGTTGAGGGCGGCAGCTGCCGCCCACAACGTCGCTCCGGCGACCGCCCATCGCTGTTGGCGCCGCTACCAGGCGGCGAGCCTCGACGAGCTGCGCTCGGGCGCCTGGCTTCGGGATCGCTCATCGCATCCGCACCGTCAACCTCGCCACCTCTCGAGCGACCAGGACGAGCCGATCCTGCGCGCGCGGCGCGAGACCGGCCTCGGCCCCGGCCGCCTGGCCGGGATCGTCCGCCGAGCCCGCTCGACGATCTGGAATGTGTTTCATTCAGACGCTGAAGCGAGAGTGGGGCGACGCGCACTCGTGGTCGAGCTCCGTCGAGCGCTCACGCGGCCTGGCATCCTTCGTTCGCTACTACAACCGGCGACGCCCGCACAGCTCGCTGGGTGACCGGCCGCCGATCAGCCGCGTTCACAACGTCAGTGGGCAGGACAGCTAGCCCAGGGTGTTTGCGGGTAGCGCCCTAACTGCGCGATCTATTTCAGCACGCAAGTCCCACCGGAGTGCGCCGACTAGCTGGCGGCTTTCCAATCGCTACTCGATCAGGTACGGCACCCAGAGCCGAAAGCAGATCACGGCTAGCGATCAGGCCTTCGAATTGCTCCTCGAGGCCGCACCAACACTTGGGTGACCGTCAGGGTCCTGGTCGAGTACTGCTCCACTCCACGGGAGCCGCGCAAGGGCATCCATGACGTGACCGACGACGCTGGACAGGACGGGGTCCCTCTCGCCCGCCGACATTTTCTCGATGAGCCTCTGAGCAGTGAGAAGGTAGCTATTGATCAACGGCTGCTGGAAGTAGAAGTTGAGCTGGCGAAGAGCTCGTGCATATGTCTGCAGGAAGGTCCGGGCAATGTACCCGGAGAGCATTCCCCCGATCGCCGTGAGCGAGGCCGTGGTGATCTTCGAGGTCGTGCTGGGCGTACCGATCGCGATGACAGCCCCAACGAGCAGGACCACGAGACCCGTCGCCATCGCGACCTGGCTGTTTCGGAAGGCCGTGGCGGCCTGAGCGCGAGCGAGGAGGTCGTACGCTTCCATTTGTTTCCTATTCGCCTTGATTAGGGCGGCGAGGTCGGCTGCGTCCTCGAGTTCCGCCACCGCCTGCTGCGCTACTTCGCGAGCCCGCTTTTCTTCCTCGTGTTCGACCTTGCGTGCTCGGAGGTAAGAGGGCACTAGCAGCGCTCCGACCAAGAAGACGAAAGCTCCCGCCGATAGGCAGATCGTGGCGACCAAGCGGCCCCGATAAGTCAAGCCCAGATCTGCTCCTAGAACCTGACTCAGGACCGCGAGGGTGACCAGCCCCAGGGAGAACAGGGTCCCGGCCAGGAAAGGTGCGGTCGTTCGCGCCCGCCTCGCCCGTTCCAATCGCGCCCACCGCCAGCGACCCTCATCCTCCAACGGCTGCAGGCGAGCGAGAGCGGCATCCGCGTCTCGTCGAGCCTGCTCTAGGGCCCTCGCTCGTTCTTCCGCGAGTTCCCTCTCGTGGTCGTCCTCCAGTCTCTTCGCGCGCTCCGCGGCGAGTTCGGCCTCACGGTGAACTTCTTCTATCTTGCGGCTCTCCGCGCTGGTGTCGTCATCGGGAGACCGGGTCACCGGAGCGCCCCGTTTAGCCGTGCCGCGCGAGTTCTTGCCCCGCGAGCGGGACGCTCCCTCAGCGCTCTTGGAGCGCGATCCGATGTTCGCCCGGACTTTGCCGGCAGAGCGATGACGCTTATTGTCCGGCGGGTTCAATTCCGCGCGTCTACCGTACGCCGTACAGAGTTGGCGGTCAAGCTATCCGCGATGTGCGAGCTCGTCCTGTAGGCCGGGTTGGCGGGGTTCTCACTTGCCGCGACTGCCGATCGCTGAGGGGCGTGGGCAGGTGGTGGGATAGTTGCTGCGGCTCGGGCGAACCCGGCGGTGAGGCCGCGCCCGACGGATTCTGAATCCTCTTCCGCTTGCGCGAAAAGGACAGCGAAAGCCATGCCTGCCCTGCCCGGCGGATAGGCAAGCGCCGACCGTCAGCAGGTAGCGCCCCTACCCGCGCGATCTATTCATCCGTCGCTGTCGCCTTCAGGCGAAAGCGGCTCGGAGGGCGGGCTGGGAAAACGTCCGCGCCGCGGCCCGGGGGGATGTCGAGGCCGCCGATCAGCGCAGAGGGCCGCGGACGAAGGTGTCGAATGTGTTGAAGCGGTCGCCTGCGACCAGGTTCGAGGCCGAAGACGAGAAGGCGACGAAGCGTCCGTTCGCTGCGGAGATCGCGGGGAACGAGCTGTCGGAGTTTCCCTGCTCTCCTTCGGAACTGACGCTGAGGAGCGTCGTCTGGCCCCGCTTTAGGTCGTGCAAGAAGACGTCGACGGCCTCGTTTCGGTCGCCCTTGACCAGGTCCGAGCCGGGAGACTCGAAGGCGACGAAGCGTCCGTTGTCCGAGAGCGAGGGAATGCCGCTGTACAAGGAGCCGCTTCGGTTGTTCTCCCTGACCCGCGTCGTTACGCCCCGCTTTCGGTCGCGGACGAAGACGTCTTCGAACCCCGGCCCGTGGTGCCCATCGTCGTCGCCCGCGACCAGGTTCGAGGCCCAAGACGTGAAGGCGACGAAGCGCCCATTAGCGGAGATCGAGGGATAAAAGAGGCTGGTGTCATTGCCCTCCTCGCCGGTGGAGCTGACGCTGACCCGCGTCGTCTCGCCAAGGTTTCGGTCGCGGACGAAGATGTCATCGGTGTCGTTGTGGTCGTTCGGGACCAGGTTCGTGGAAGCAGAGAAAAAGGCGACGAAGCGCCCGTCGTGGGAGAGCGCGGGGGCGATCCCTAGCTCTTCTGCGCCGGGGCCGCGAGTCTGCTCTTTCTCGGCGGAGTTGACGCTGACGCGGGTCGTCTTGCCCCGCTTTAGGTCGCGGACGAAGAAGTCGGCGATGCCGTTGTGGTCGTTCGGGACCAGGTTCGTGGAACGGGAGAAGAAGGCGACGACGCGCCCGTTGTCGGAGATCGCGGGCAACCAGATGCTGCCGTCGTTTGCCTCCTCCCCCGCGGAGTTGACGCTGACCCGCGTTGTCGTACCCCGCTTAAGGTCGCGGACGAAGACATCGAAGCGGTGGTTTGTGTCGCCCGGGACCAGGTTGGAGGCCAAAGACGAGAAGGCGACGAAGCGCCCGTTGGCGGAGATCGAGGGAAAGCCGCTGTCGTCATTTCCCTCCGCCCCGGCGGAGCTGACGCTGACCCGGGTCGTCTCGCCCCGCACTCGGTCGCGGACGAAGATGTCATATCTGAAGTTTCGGTCGCCTTCGACCAGGTTCGGGGCGTTGTCGGAAAAGGCCACGAAGCGACCGGTGGCGGAGATCGAGATTGGTAGGTTCGAGGAGCACCCCGAACAGGGGTTCCCGCTCGCCCCGGCGGAGTTCACGCTGACCCGGGTGGTGGTCACCGCCACCCCCGCCGAGGCCGGGACGGCGGCGAGCGCCAAGGCGGAGGCCGTGAGCGCCACGAACAGGTACTTAGACCGGCTCATTTTTGTCCTTCCCCTCCCTGCCCTCCTGTTGGAGGATGCAAGACGAGCATACGCCCGCGTGGGTGACGCGGTCGAGGATGGCGGGGGTTTTCGACAACCGGGTAGAGCCAGCGCGGGACCGGCTCCGGGCGCTGCTGGGCGCGGTCGAGCGCCATGGATACGGTGATGATGGCGTCGCGGTTGGCGCTGTGTTCGCTCTTGTCGATCCCGCGGGGGAGTTTCGGGCGATGGCGGCGGCGTGGGCGGCCAGTTGGGGCCGCCGGGGAGCGTCAGAACGGTGCTCGGTGATCGCCCTGCGGAGGCGGTGGCTGACCGGGGTCATCCTGGCGCCCATGCAACGGGGAGCTGGCCAGCGCCGACTGTTTGCAGGTAGCGCCCCTAACTGCGCGATCTATTCAGCTCGCAAGTCCCATACATGTCCTCCGCTTGCGCTTCCACGCGAGAGCGAAAGCGCAGCGCAAGGTGCCCCGCTTTCATGCCACCCGGCGCTACGAGTTCGCCACGAACGGCGAGAAGTGCTCGTGGAAGATCAGCCACTCGCCGCCCTCGTTCGGAAGGCCATCGTCGCCGGGCCTGATGGCGTTCGCGACGCACGCGTTGCTCATCGTCCCTCCCTTCCTAGACGAGGACTTATGAGCCCGGATAGTCAATGACCCTGTAGGTGCACCGAGTTGGCGTGCCGTCGGGTCCCGGTGCCACCAGGAACGGCGGCCAGCCTCGAGCGGCGTTCTCGGCACCGGCGGTCGGATCGTCCGGGTCCGCCTGTTCGAGCACGACCTGGTAGTTCGGCCGCGGGTGCGCGACTCGTTGCGGGGCCTTTCTGGCTTGGCGGCGCACCCGAGCCACAACCTCCTGGGTGCGACCGAAGATGTGGCGGTGCGCGAAGCCGTAGGTGCGCAGGTTGAACTCGTCCACCCGGTCCCGTCCTACGTGCTCGCGGCCAGTGCGGGGAAGCCCCGGCGTTACCAGAAGGCACGCTCGCGGGGAGAGCATGAACACGCTTTCGGCGTTCGGGGAACTCGCCCACGCGGTGCCACTCCACGGAAACCGTGGCGTCGGGTCGAACATGCTTAGCGGGTGGTCGCCGGTGATGAACTCGCCTTCGTCGGCATAGACAACGACCCAGGTCATCGCGTAGACCTGGGAGGCGACGTCGTCGGCGGTGCTCAACATCAGCTCCAAAGCCTGTTCCCGCTTGTCGGTCATGACGATGCGTCCGTCGCGGTGCGCCTCCATCATCCACTGGCGATGCTCCTCGATCTGCTCGTCGGTGAAGGTGGCCTCGTCCTCGATCGCCCGCCGGAAATGCGACCGATACCCCTCGGGGTGCTCGGTCATCGTCTCAATCATGGTGTCGCTCACGGCCTGCACCCCGAACTCGAGCTTCTCGAGCCCGGTAGGCGTCCGCGAGCCCTGCAGCGCCAGGAAGATTGCGATCGTCTGCCGGTCACCGGCGCCTAACGCGAGGGGATCCTCTTCGAGCCGCCGCAACGCCGGCGCGGCGTACGACTCGACGAGAGCCAGGAACGACTCGATCCAGTTGTTCTGCTTCCCCCTCCTGGTCCTCGATCGTGTAGAAGCGTCGACGGGATGCCGCGGACTCCGGCTTAACCGGATCGGGTCGGCCGGTCTTGATGTCGAGCTGGATGACCCGCGCCCGGTCGTCTCGTGGCGGCTTGGTGAACTCGCCGAGGTGAAACTGGGCGACGAAGTGCTGCCGCTTCGCATCGCTCTTCGGCAGCTCCTTTTCGCCCCGCTCGATCGCGCGCAGGTGCTGCGCGAGCTCGCCATCCTCCGGCTTCACCAACCGCGTCGGTCTCATGCTTGTGAGGATAGGGACGAGCCCTGACGGTTCCGTCCGGGCTGGAGAGGACGATGATGAGTCGCACGCCGAACAGCGTGCCGACGTTGCGGGCAGCCGCGTCGAAACCTATCGCACGCCGCAGGACGGAAAAATGATCCTCACGCTCACCGCCAACCTGAACGGAGACCTCCAGATCGTGGCCGCCCGCCGTAGCGGTCGGGCGATCGCAGTCGAAAGCCCCGCGGGCACCAGCTCGGCCCGCAACATCAACCAAGCGACCCGAATCGCCGCCAGCATCCTCGGTCCCACCCTCGAGCAGGCCGATCGCACCGGTGCCAAGTGGGGACTGTTCGTGTCCGTCGAGGGCGCCGGCAGCGCGCTCTTCGGCGAGTTCCCGCCGGGCCCCGCGTCGCCGACCCTCACCGGTCCGCCGGCGAAGCCCTCGGCGCCGATCGCGCAGGTCTTCAGGCAGTGGCAGCGGGACGGTTCGGCGCTTGGGGCGCTTGATGCGGCGCTCAAGATCATCGAGATCTACGCCGAGCGCCGGCCCCAGCGTGCTGTCGCCTAAGGGCCATGGCCGTCCCCTCCGTCTTGATCAGCTCGGTCATCCGCGGTTTTGAACGCGTCCGCGATCGCGCCGCGCTTGGGGTCGAGCGCACGGGCATGCACCCGGTTCGCTCGGAGCGGCTGGCCGCCGACCCGGACTCCCCGCGTCGGGCACTGCTCGACGAGGTCGCCGCTGCCGACATCTACCTGCTTCTCCTCGGCGAGCGCTATGGCGACGTCGTCCCCTCTCCCACCGAGCAGGAGTATGAGGAGGCGACCCGGCTGAACACGCCGATCCTCGTGCTCGTCCAGGACGAGGTCGAGCTGGACCCGGCTCAGCGAGCGTTCCTCGACCGAGTCCGCGGTACCTGGGGCGAGGGCGTGCTCTACGGCGGCTTCGCCGGACCGGAGGATGTAGGCACCGCAGTCGCCGCGGCACTCGGCCGCTATCAGGCCGGGATCGTCGAAGACGCGCCGACGGCGCAGGCCACTGCGACCGCGCTCGCCCGCGGCGAGCGGCGCCGCAGCACGACCTCCGGGGGCACCGCCGCCCGTTTGGCTGTCGCACCCTTAAGGCAGACCACGATCCTGGACGCGGTCGCCCTCGATCAAGCCGGCCTGGGGGACGACCTGGCTGCCGCGATGCGAGACGCGGGGCTCACGCCCCAGAGCATCGGCATCACCCCCGGCGTCAGCGGTGACGGCGTCCAGCTCACCGGCACCGACGCGGTCGAGTGGACCGTCCCGCAGGCTGAGATCAGGCGTGACGGCTCACTGGTCGTCACCGGCTCGGTCGCGCTTACCGGCACTACCGGTTTCTCGCTGGTCGATCCCACCCTGCTGGAGGAGTTCTTCCGGCGGGCCGGCCGATTCACCCAGCTTGTCTGGGACCGGATCGACACCCGCGACGAGATCTCCCAGGTTGCCGTCGCCGCAGCGATCCCCGAGGCCAATCACAAGGGCTTCGGCGCGCCGTCGGGCAACTCGATGACAATGGGGATGATGAGCTTGCCGGATACGATCGTGGCCCCGGATCCGCCCGAGGTCGTCCCTCGACCTCAGCTAGCCGGTGCGGCCCTTGCACGACGGATCAGCGCCGCGATCAAGCGCATCTTCGCCGACGCCGGCGCCCTGCAGAGCTAGCACTGGCAAGTGCCAGTTCGCTAGCCTCGGCCGCATGACGGACGCGACGGATCTACCGAAGATCGAGCCCGGACAGACTTGGCGACTCGATACTGGCGACAAGGTCAAGGTCGAACGCGTTGACGGCGATCACGTTTCCGGTGCTTCTAGGCAGGCGGCCCGATCAGGCGCAGGCGAGCTGCGCGGGACGGTCGGCATAGCCGCCTTTGAAGGGCATCGCCGGCAGTTCAAGGGCGCCAGTCTCATCGCGCCCGTCTACCGCGTCACCTTCCTCGCGCCCGTCCGGGGCGACCACCCGAGCAAGGACCCCGTGTTCCAGGCGCTCTCAGCAACGCCTGGGGTCCAAGTCGAGGACCGGCGCACACCGCACATCGCCTCCGCGACTCCGCAGGGCGCGATCCAGGCCGACCTCGCTGAGTATGTGGCCGAGGTCGCCGCACGAAACGCGAACGCTGCCAGGCGACTTGTTGAGGACGCTGTGGCCCCCCTCGGTGCGATCTCCGACTTCCAGACGACTGAGATCAGGTAGGACTCGGCGACACCCGCTGGACCTGCCGATGTCCGCTGCTCCGTTGCGCGAGAACCGGCAGCGAAAGCTCGGCGTGAATGCAAGCGGACCGGCTTGACTCGCTTATTGCGGGTAGCGCCCCTAACGTCGCTGACTAATTTAGTCTGCTGCGGACCTGAGGGTGCGGCTGGAGCAACCACGATCGGTCCCCGACGACGTGGCTGGCCAAGACCTCGATCCCGGCTACCTCACTCTCACTCGACAATGTGCCGGCCCGGAAAGGCAAATGGCAGATTGTTCCGGAGGGGACTTGACGACGGCCCAGACTAGCGGGGCGCCAGGTCGCGCAGGTTCTCCGGGGAGCCACAAGGAACCGGTGCTACCTCTGTGCTTGCTTAGGCTGTGATCTGTGCGACTCGTCTCAGCGCATATCCACGGTTTCCGGCGCTTCGTTACGAACGAGAAGCTGTACGTAGATCGTCGCCTGGTCTGCTTGGTCGGACCGAACGAAGTTGGCAAGTCCTCAGCACTGCTGGCCCTCGAGCGGGGTCGGGACGCTGAGGAGATCGTGGCGACTGACCGCAGTCGGAGCGTGGCAGTCCCAGATGACCAGGTGGTTGTCCAACTCGACTTCCGGCTCGGTGATGAGGACCGAAGGGCAATTGCGGATCTTGGCCTACCCGGCCAAGCAGAGCAGGCATTGTTCTTCCGGGTTACGAAGCTTGCAAATGGGCAGCGAGGCACAAGACTCGGACCGCAGAGACTGAATCGCGATCTCAAGCCGCGAAAGGCGGCAGCCCGAGCGCTCAGGCGCGCGGCCGAGGGCTCGGAATGGCTGTCTGAGGAGCAGACAGCAGGGACCCCGGCTGAACCTCCGCGCCTGACTGCGATCCACGAAGAGCTTTCAAAGAAAGACGACGACCTTGACGGCTCGGCAGTTGAAGAGATTCGAGGGTTAGCTAACGCGTTGGACGGTGCCGAGGTTCATGATGGTCTTGCCCGCCAGCTTGACGCACTTGTAGAACACGAATCGGCGGTGAACCCGCACCGGGAAGCACGGCGGCGGCTTCTCGAGCGTACGCCGGAGTTCGTTCCATTCGATGACGAGGCGCGAGTCCTTGAGGCCGAATACGACCTTGCCACCGTGGCGGCTGACGCCCCTCTTGCGTTGACCAACCTCGCGGCTCTGGCAGGGCTTGATCTTGCGGAGCTCCACACCGCTGTCGATAGCGGACTGACGGGCCGGGCACAGACACTGTCCGACGCCGCCAACGAGCAACTTAGAAGGGAGTTCGAGGCCTGGAATCAGAAACCGCCGATTCAGGTCAAGTTCGCCTACACCGACACCGTCCTTCGAATCCATGTTCGGTCGGGTTCTGGCGAGCTCATGAAGATCAACGAAAGGAGCGAGGGGCTCCGGCAGTTCGTTGCCCTCGTGGCACTGATAGGGGGCGCTCATCGAGCTATCAAGCCGGTCCTGATGATCGATGAGGCGGAAAGGCATCTCCACCTCGACGCTCAAGCGGACTTGATGCAGATCCTGGCGGAGCAAACCGCCGCCGAGCAGATCATTTACACGACCCATTCGCCTGGGTGCCTACCGGAAAACATCGGCAGTTCGGTCCGAGTACTTGCTGGTGTCGGCGAGGCGACCGAGAGCACTATCCGAAACCAGTTTTGGACCGAGGAAGCGGGGTTGGGGCCCATGCTGCTGGCCATGGGAGCCGCTTCCCTGGCGTTCGTGCCGTTGCGGTCTGCCGCAATCGTGGAGGGTGGTTCTGACCTTGTCCTTCTGGGCGACCTGACTCTCGAGGCGATCGACGCGGAGTTTCTCGGCTATCAGATCGTGCCTGGCTCCTCGAACTTGCGGCCCGCTCAGATTGCTGGTCTGGACCTCCAGGGGAGGGAAACGGTGTGGATCTACGACGGTGACGGTCACGGCGAGGAGCAGAAAAAACTCCTGACCGAGCAGCACAACATCCCCGCGGAACGGGTACTGCTCCAGAAGGATGCCAATGGCAATCCCTTGGATCTCGAGGACCTCATCCATTCAGAGACCTATGTGAGAGCTGTGAACGGGTACCTCAAAGACGTGGAAGCGGAGGAAACGTTGGGAGAAGACGACCTTCCTGCCGAGACCTGCAAGAGACACAAGACAGTTGAGGCTTGGTGCAATGCAAGAGGCGTTAACCCGCCTAGCAAGCCAGCGATCGCCAACAAAGTCCTCGACCTCCGGGAGGACCAGGAGGAGCAGGCGCCTCTCCTCGATGAGCAATACCGGGAGGTCGTGGCGGACCTCCACCAGCGTGCGCTTGCTGGCCTCGGGATTGAACCGGGCAGCTGATCCCGGCGGTCGAATGCCCGACGGTGCTCGATCCTTGCCGCCAGCGCCTCGTAGGCGCGACCGTGAGCTGACGGAGCGTCCGCCTGCGCCGAGGAGCAGCCAGACAAGTCGACTGCGGCGTCCCTCGATTTGGCGCATAGGTAGCGCCCCTAACTGCGCGATCTATTGAACCCCTTCATCGCCGCCACCATGCCGACCATCAGCAGCGAGACCAGCAGGATCAGGCCGACGTACTCGACCGTCCCCTGCCCCCGCTCACCGTCGAGAGCGGCGCGGATCCCTTGAGCGCGGCGAAAGAAGAATGACTGGACGTATGCAGCGAGCTTGTAGAGCATCGACCCTCCTCGTTGGATTTCGCTCGATCGTTCCGGGCCGCGGGCCACCGCTCCAGACCTGAAAGCGCCGGCTTCGTCGGCGCTCTGTGAACGGAGTCGCACGGCGAGCCCTGGTTACGGGGCCGAGAGGCGGGTAGTAGGTCGGCCCATGCACGCGCGGACGCTCCGGCTCCAGCTCAAAGCGGCGGTGATCGTCGCCGCGGTCCTCGGGCTGGCGGCGCTTTGGGCGTCTTCGGCGTCCGCGGCGACCGGGACCGGGCTGCGGAACGTCATCTTCGTCGGCAACAACTGGGACGGCACCGCCGACGTGATCGATCCGCACCAGAACTACAGGCGGGTGACCCGGATCAACATCGTCCCGGACCTCCAGGAGCGCCTGCTCGAGATCTATACGAACCCGGTCCGCCTGGGCTACTTCCTCGCCATTCGGGAACTCGTGGGCGAGGGCCACGACCAGTACGTGGACGACATGTACTCAACCCCGGACGGGCGTCTATTGATCGTGTCCAGGCCGAGCCTCGCCGACGTGGTGGCGATCAACCTGGACACCCGCCAGATCGTCTGGCGCTTCCAGGTGGATGGCCAGCGCTCCGATCACATGGCCATGTCGCCCGATGGCAAGCGAGTGGCGGTCTCCGCCTCGACGGGGAAAGTCGTCCACATCCTCGATACAGCCACAGGACACGAGGTGGGCAGGTTCCCCTCCGGCGACTCGCCCCATGAGAACAACTACTCGGCCGATGGGAACCTGATCTACCACGCCAGCATCGGACTGGTCTATACGCCTGCGGATCAACCGCAGCTCGACTCCACGAAGGGCGAGCGCTGGTTCCAGATCGTCGATGCGAACACCAACCAGGTCCTGGAGCGGATCGACATGGGCCAGAAGCTCAAGGAGGCGGGGTATCCGAATATGAGCTCCGCGGTCAGGCCCATGGCCCTGTCGCCGAACGAGACCGTCGTCTACTTCCAGGTCTCCTTCTTCCACGGCTTCGTTGAGTACAACTTCAACCAGGACCGCGTCACCCGCGTCGCCCACCTCCCGAACGAGGTCCCGGAGATGCCGCGCGAGCAATACCTGCTCGACTCGGCTCACCACGGCATCGCGATGAACTCCGCCGGGACCAAGCTCTGCGTCGCCGGCACGATGTCGGACTACGCCGCGATGGTCTCCCGCAAGACCTTCGCCTACAAGCTGCTCCACCTCGGTGAGAAGCCCTACTGGTCCACGACCAGCGCGGACGGCCGCAAGTGCTACGTGTCGTGGAGCGGCAGCGACCGGATCTCGGTGATCTCCTACGACAAGGAGAAGGAGATCGCCCGGGTCCCCGTCGGCGACCATCCGCAGCGCATTCGCACGGGCAACGTCAGAACGGACTGGCTGGCGGCGCAGTAGAGAGCGACGGACGCCTCACCGCGCTGCGGTTGGTCTTTTACACCCGAGCAGGAACCTCGTCCCCCGATATGGGGTGAAAGAAGGGGTGAAAGCTGCTGGGGTCCGCCCCTGTCTGGCCCAAGCTTCCCCTATCGCGCGTCGTAGGTCAATCTCATGGCGCGACTAGGCTGCGCCGGGCGTGCGGGTCCTGGTGGTCACCAACATGAGCCCCGACCGGGCCAGTCCCTCCCGAGGCGTCTTCGTGCGCGACCAGGTCGCGGCGCTGCGCCGCGCCGGGGTGGACGTCGAGCTCTTCTCCTTCGCCCCCGGCAGGTGGAACTATCCCCGCGCAGTGCCGCGGATCCGCCGGATCCTGCGGCGCCAGCGCTTCGATCTCGTCCACGCCCACTACGGCCTCGCCGGCTGGTGCGCGTCGCTCGCCGGCGCCACGCCCCTGGTCGTCACCTTCCACGGCACCGACGTTCGTCACCCGACCGTGGGCCGCCTGTCGCGACGCCTGGCGCGTCGGGTCGAGCTGGTGGCGGGCGCTTCGAGTGCCCTGTTCGCTCCGGAGACAGAACGGCCGGGCCTGCCAAAACGTCCGGGAGCCTCCGCCGTCCTCCCCTGCGGTGCCGACCTCGAGCGGTTCCGGCGGGCGCCGCGCGCCGAGGCTCGCCGGCGGCTGGGCCTCGACCCCGATGGCCGCTACCTCCTCTTTCCGGCGGCAACCTTCCGGCCTGAGAAGCGATACGACCGCGCCTGCGAGGTCGCGCGCCTGGCCGGCGCGGAGCTCTTGACGGGCGGCGCGATCGAGACGGAGCGCATGCCCGACTGGGTCAATGCCGCAAGCGCGGTGCTGATCCCATCGGAGAACGAGGGGTTCGGCCTGGTCGCCGTGGAGGCGCTCGCCTGCGACGTAGCGGTGCTGTCGACCCCGGTCGGCGTCGCCCCGGCGCTGCTCGGCGGCGTCGAGGGCTGCCTCGCGGAGCGCTTCGAAGCCCAGCGATGGGCCCAGCTCGCCCGTGACCACCTCGACGCGCCCGAGGCCCGCGTCGCCGGGCGCCGGCGGGCCGGCTGGTTCTCGGCCGAGTTGATGGCCGAGCGAGTCCTGGTCGCCTACCGCGAGGTCCTCGGCTCGTAGCCGACGCACACCGTCTTGCCCGGG